>RKMI01000121.1_pt1 | contig 63108 bp, 57 predicted proteins | sample 2174191 | NCBI WGS metagenome assembly RKMI01 (sample SAMN10236717, study PRJNA505201) | synthetic metagenome | isolation source: mock community containing 12 organisms: Thioclava sp. ES.032, Psychrobacter... | place: USA: Walnut Creek | collected 2015-10-01
CTATTTTGTATTGCTCGACGGACTGCCTCTGTCGTCGTGGCGCTGCCGTGTAGAACTTGGCCCATAGTGCTTCCCTCCATTCAAATGAGAAAGGTGCACCATCAAAGCATGGGATCAAACACCTAGTCTACCGGCTTGGCAAACTTATCGTTTCTGTATACCGGCATGACAAGCCGAGCGAAAGGGGGAGATGGCGGGCAAAGCACAGGCATTTGGCGTAATATCAAAGGCCTGTAGCAAAGGTTCAACAGCCCGTTGTCTGCTCAAACGAAAAAAGGGCCGCTCAGGTTTTCTCTGCGGTCCTTTTTGAATCTCGATGCGATGAACGCAATCACATGTTCGGATAGGTCGGGCCACCGGCTCCTTCGGGCACAGTCCAGATGATGTTGCAGTTCGGGTCCTTGATATCGCAGGTCTTGCAATGGACGCAATTCTGGGCGTTGATCACATAGGTGGGGCTTTCGCCGCTTTCATCCCACTCATAAACGCCAGCCGGGCAGAAGCGTTGAGATAGTCCAGCATAGACATCATGCTCGGAGCTTTTCTGCAAGGCGAGATCCTTGACGACCAGATGGCAGGGTTGATCCTCTTCTTGGTTCGCACCGGACAAAAAGACCGAAGAGAGCTTGTCAAAGGTGATCTTGTTATCAGGCTTTGGATAGTCAATCGGCTTGCACTGGCTGGCGGGCAGGGTGCTCTGGGCATCGGTTTTGCCGTGCTTGAGAGTGCCAAAGGGTGAGAAGCCGAAGAGGCTGTTGAGCCACATATCAAGGCCACCAAGGGTCACGCCGATCGTCAGGCCCAATTTGGCCCACAATGGTTTGACGTTGCGCACCTTGAACAGGTCTTTGCCAATCGGTCCTTTGCGCCAGCCCTCTTCATAAGCAACCAGCTCGTCATTGGCGCGGCCTTCGCCAAGCGCTGCCATCAGGACATCGGCGGCCTGCATACCTGAATCCATGGCATTGTGAATGCCCTTGATGCGCGGCACGTTGACGAAACCTGCCGAGCAGCCGATCAGCGCCCCGCCGGGGAAGGTGAGCCGCGGCACGGACTGATAGCCCCCTTCGGCAATGCAGCGCGCACCATAGGAAATGCGTTTGCCGCCCTCAAGGGTCGGCTGAACCGTGGGATGGGTCTTGAAGCGCTGGAATTCCTCGAACGGCGACAGATAGGGATTTTTGTAGTTGAGATAGACTACGAAACCGACGGCAACCTGATTGTCTTCCATGTGATAAAGGAAGGATCCGCCACCGGTCTTCTCATCCAGAGGCCAGCCAAAGCTGTGCTCGACAAGACCTTCATTGTGTTTGTCGGGGTCGATTTCCCAGATTTCCTTGATGCCGATGCCGAATTTCGGCACGTCGCAATCCTTGTCGAGCTGATATTTGGCGATCAGCTCCTTGGCCAGAGACCCGCGCACGCCTTCGCCAATCAGGGTGTATTTGCCCAGAAGCTCCATGCCGCGCATATAGGTGTCCTTGGGCTGGCCGTCCTTGCCCACGCCCATGTCACCGGTTGCCACTCCGTGCAACGCGCCATTGTCATCATAGAGAAGCTCGGCAGCAGCAAAGCCGGGGTAGATTTCAACCCCCATCGCCTCGGCCTTCTCGGCCATCCAGCGGCACAGATTGCCAAGGGAAATGATATAGTTGCCATGGTTGCTCATCAAAGGCGGCATGGCGAAGTTGGGAAGAGGAATGGCGCCTGCAGGTCCAAGCAGGCGGAAGCGGTCTTTCTTGACAGCAACTTTTAACGGGCAGCTGTCGTCGTCTTTCCAGTCGGGGATGAGGCGTGTCAGCGCAACCGGATCAATCACCGCTCCTGAGAGAATATGGGCACCAACCTCGGAGCCTTTTTCCAGCACGACAACCGAAATGTCCTCGCCCTTTTCCTCGGCGAGTTGCTTGATTCGGATGGCCGCTGACAGTCCCGACGGTCCCGCGCCCACAATCACGACGTCGAATTCCATACTTTCGCGTTCGGGAAGCTCGTTCATTTCAGTCATTTGCAGGTCCTTTTCACTCTCGCCTGGTCTCAGCGCTTGCCAGCAGCATTAAAGGGTTGGCCTCCGATTGTCCCATGCCGTATAAATTATTTATTACGGGAATTGTAGACGGAAACCAAATGCCGAATTTGCCTAATACAGTGACGACAGCTCATGACCTTGCCGGTCTTCTGGATTGGTATGAGGCTCTGGGCGTCGACTGTATGCTTGATGATACTCCTCAGGATCGCTTCGAAGAAAGCCGCCGTCAGCAAGTGGCACGCCGTCAGGCCGTTGATGCCGGAGCGAAAAATGCCCAGAACAGCCCCTCGCAAGGGGGCGCACAGCCACGTGCCGTTCCTCCTGCCAACACCTCTCAGGCTACGTTTACGTCAAGGTCACCTGACAATCAATCACGCCCTTCGTCCAATAGTGCGCCGCAGCATCAAGGTCAAGTCGCCTTTCCATCTAGCACCAATGGACAATCCGCTCCGAATTTCCAGAATGCAGGAACGGCAGCAATCGTTGAAAATGCCGTGGCGGTGGCCAAAGCAGCGCCCACGTTGGCTGAGTTGCGTAAGGCTCTGGCCAGCTTTGATGGTTGCAGCCTGAAGTTCTCGGCCAAATCCCTCGTGTTCGGGGACGGCAATCCGGATGCGGATGTAATGTTCATCGGCGAAGCACCGGGACGGGACGAGGATCTTCAGGGCGTGCCTTTCGTGGGGCGTGCCGGGCAGCTTCTGGACAAGATGATGGCTGCTATAGGTCTTGATCGGGAACGGGCCTACATTACCAATATCCTGCCGTGGAGGCCGCCGGGAAACCGCAAGCCAAGCCTTGATGAGCAGGCGATGCTGCAACCGTTCATTCATCGTCACATCGAACTGGTCAATCCCAAGGTTCTGGTTTTTCTGGGCGGCACAGCTGCTCAGCAGTTGCTCGATACCAAGGATGGCATCATGCGATTGCGCGGTCGGTGGCGCAGTTATCATGCTGCGGGTGCAGACATTCCGGTCATGGCGACCTTGCATCCGGCGTTTCTGTTGCGCACACCTGCGCAAAAACGGGCGGCATGGCAGGACTTGCTGGAGGTCTCGGCAAAGCTCGACACCCACACGTGAACACCGGACAATCCTATAGTCAGACAAAGAAAAGGCGGGCCATGGCACCCGCCTTTTTGTATGTCACCTTGGTTTGATCAGCTCCAGCCGCCACCATAGGTTTTATAGAAGATATGAAGACCGATCTTGTCGAGGCGCTTCATGGTACGGGCCCAACGCGGGTGCACGTAGGTCGCATGGTAGTGGGTGGAGGAGCCAATTTCCTTCAGCCAGACTTCCTGCTTGACGACCTGATTGGCGATTTTCCAAGCGGTGTCCCATGCTTTCTTGGAGCGCACACGATCCGGAATGCGGTCGCAGGCAAAGGAGAACTGGCAGCGATTGCGCTTATGCTGGTTCTGATAGACCACACCGCAGATGCTGTTCGGATAGGTCGGGTTTTTCACCCGATTGACGACAACCTGGGCCACAGCGATCTGGCCTTTTTCAGGTTCCGAACGGCTCTCGAAATAGATGGCGTTGGCAAGGCAGGTTTTTTGCTTCTTGCTGAAGGACGATTTGGGCAACTTGTTGGTAATCCAGGCATGTTCACCCTTGGGATCGATTTTGGCCTTTGTCGGGCCGCCAAATCCGAACCAGCGTGCAAAACGGGAGCGCTTCTTGGGCTCTTCGTCTTCACCTGTTGTCAGCGATGCAAGCTTCAGTTCAGCGCGCCGCGCTTTGCTCATGGCAAGCGTCAGGCCTTCATTCTGTGTTGCAGTCTCGTCGCCGGTGTTTTTGGGAAGCGCTTCAAGGCTGGCAACAAGGGGGGATGTATCGAGCGGTTTGCTCACTTTGTTTTCGTCGGTGTCGCTAGAAGTCGAGACCGGAGCGCGTGAACGGGGCAGGGTGCTCAGGGTCGCCAAGGCGCTGGTTGCATCGTCTTCATCCAGCTCACCGTTGATCTGTTCAACCGCAGAAAGTACCGTTACCTGATTGTCTTCGCTGATCTGGCCCTTGCGTTGCTCGGTCAGGATTGCCTCAAAGGGCGCTTCGAGGGCTTCCGCAGAATTGGGCGCATAGGCGAGCGCGGCCGTGTCAGCGATTGGGCGCTGCTCAGCTTTGATTGCGCTGTTTGCAGGAATTTCGGCCTTTGCAACCATGCTGGTTGGAGCGATAAGCGGTTCAGGTGGCAGAAACTTGGATGCATCCGCCATCACAAGCTTCAAATCGTCGGAAGGCGCGAAAGCCTGTTTGGGCAGGGCTTCATGTGCCCGCTTCTCGAATGGGCCGGACATGGACCACAGCGATCCAGACCAATTGAGCGCGATGGCACGGCGTCCATGGCCAACCTTGAAGGGCTCCCAGCCCCAGCCCAGACGCCTATCGCTTTTGCCCTTGCGGGATACGTGCACAGCCTCTTTGAGATCGGAAAGACTGTTCGCTGTCAGTTTGAGCGTTTCTACGGATGTCGATGTGTTGCTCGTTTCAGCGATGCGAATATAAGCGCTTTGGTTCGATTTGGTTGGATCGAACGCAGTGGCTTGCAAGCGCGCAGATGACCGGCCATAGCCGGTATCTTGTGTCTTCGGAGCGAGGATGTCTTTGCTCGTTCCGCGATGCTCAAGCAAGTTGCCGGCAAAGACTTCCCTGGTCCAGGCCTGTTGATTCAACGAGGCGACCGAAGGACCTGCCGTACCGGCTTCATCCAGAGATTGTGTGAAGACTAGGACCAGCCCCGATCCAAGAAGAATTCGAGCGGTCAGGCCAAGGCTATTCTTGCCAAGCTTGGTATTCGACATTCTGCCACCAACTTGCACTACGCAATACTACACTCGATCGCCCCTCAACTGACGCAGGGCGCAAGCTCGCCGTCCAGCACGGCACTTGAAAATAATAATGCGGCATTAACCTTGAAAGACCGTTAACAGAATGGCCTTTGTTCAACGACGACCTTTAGGCCTTGAATGAGGCGATCAAAGGGCGCGTGAAATCGGTTTGCTCGCGTCAAAATTGTTGGTGCCGGACCGAATGGACCAAAGCCCAAAATGTCTGTTATAGCGGGTGGGGCGGCATAAACACAATTAGATCAATCGGTCGGTTATTGAAAATTGAAGTCGGGGGATGGTTTCATGGGCATGAAAAAGCCCGAACCCGGAGAACCAGGTTCGGGCAAGTAAAGCTTGTTAGTAGCCCATCATTCAGGATCAAACCAGCAAAGAACCCGAATGTTGTGGCAGATTTCAGAACAGTCCCCGCAGATTGTCTGTAGACACCATGAGCCAAATCAGGTGACATGCCCGGGCGTACCTTCAAGCCAATACAAATCTAGCGCGAAATTGCGAGCAAATCACCCCCAAAAATTTGGACCAATGCCCAAAATAGTACCAAAGACCTATAGTTTTGCTTTTGGTGATTTGAAAGATGGTCGTCTCGTCTGGTTAAAACGACTGTTTTTGATTGATAAATTGACCTTTTACCCAAGGTTGTAGGTTTCTTGCTTGTACTTAAATGTGACCTAATTTGACGGATTTGAGGACAGGCAGCAGCAAAATTGCCTGTGTATGAGTTGCCTTTGAGGCTCAATTTAACCGTCCTTTTAGCTGTTATCAGTCAATCGTCGCAGCAGATCTTCGTGGGATTTTCGTTCTGATTCAAAAAGCGCCAAACCACTGTCGTGCCATCTGTCGAATTGAGATAGTTTCAAACCGATTTGACCAAATTTACGTCGGATACGATCGTGCATCCATTGACGGGCCTGTCGATCTCGCTGCGTAGTAAGACTGTGGGTGGAGACAAGATGCGCGAAATGGGCATCGAGCGCTGTGACCAGATCTTGCAGACCTGTCCCGTCCTGTGCAGATGCGAGCAGAACCGGAACAGACCAGTCCTGCTGCTTTCTCAGAGCGAGCGAAAGTGCCCCCTCCACATCGGCCCGTGCCCGCCGCGCCGGTGACCCCATGTCCGCTTTGGTGACGATGACAATGTCCGGCAACTCCATGACACCTGCCTTCATGAATTGCAGGCTGTCCCCTGATCCGGGTTGAATGCACAGAACGATGCTGTCTGCAGCAAAGGCGATGTCAGCTTCCGACTGGCCGATTCCAACGCTTTCGACCAATACGCGGTCAAACAGGGCTCGCATGAGAATGATCGCTGCTAGCGCTTCATCCGATAAACCACCCAATCTATCGCGGGCCGCCATGGACCGCACGAATACCTGTTGATCTGTCGGGTCCGTATCCAGCCGGGTGCGGTCTCCGAGCAAGGCCCCGGACGAGATTTGAGACGACGGGTCAACCGCTACCACGCCGACGCTTTGACCCTCGCTGCGCCAGTGACGGATGAGGGCATTGGTCAGGGTCGATTTGCCGACGCCCGGCGGACCGGTCAGGCCGACCACATGAGCCCGGGCCTCGGTTGCCGCCTCATCAAGCAACCGCGCCACATCTGGATGCCCATCATTCGCCTCGATGTCACTGAGCGCCCGAGCCAAAGCGCGCTTGCCACCTTGTGCAACGGTATCAAACGAAAGAGAGAGAGGGCCGGGCATGATACAGGACGATCCTTTGGGTGAGACACGTTCAGAGCTTTCCGCATATCACAGCTTGCGCCCCAACCGAACCGACGAAAGGCGCAGGCTTGACCAAAGAATAAGACCCTAGATCAGGAAAGTCTGCAGCGCTTGCCACATCATCCATGCGCCCCAAAGGATGAGCAGGCCACCAGAGGCAACGTCGATGATCCGCATGATGAGGTCCGAGATCAGTCCTCGAACGAGCGCGGTCATCGTGACAAGGAACAGCCACCAGACCGCTGACCCGCAGAAAACCCCGAACACCAACCAATAGGCTGCACCCGGAGCGCTTTCCGCCCCTTTGGATAGTCCAGAAATCATGCCGATAAAGGACAGGATGGTTGCCGGGTTGGCCAACGTCAGCAGGAACGTCGTACCATAAGCTCGCAAGGGTGCATGGCTCGGGGGCGCGTTGGCTGGGTCGTGAGGCAAGTCATTCAATCCGCGACGAAAGGTCGAGATGCCCAGATACAGGATCAAAAGGCCCCCAAAGAGCCGCATCTGGTCACCATGGCTGATCAGCAAGCCCGAGATGGCCAGACCGGTGGCCGCAACAAGACCATAGAGCCCGTCCGCAGTCGCAGCACCCATACCTGTTGCAAGACCGACAAGCCGACCGTCCCGCAAGGTCCGCCGAATGCACAATAAACCGATGGGACCAACCGGAGCGGCCACCGCAAGACCAACGAGAGCCCCTTGTAGAAAAATGCTTGCCATGAAGTCTCACCCAGGAAGCAAAAAGTGCTGTATGATATCCGGGAACATGAGGCCGAGCAATAATAATTGCGGAATATGGAATATATGCAGTAAGGCTTGTTGCTAAATGTACCTTGGCAACAAGTATTGCTGATTATACAGGAATTTCAATAAAATATCCTGCGAAGGGCGCGTTTGTGAATGGTCCTATCGCCCTCGATTATGCCGTCTGATCGTGGCTTGAGCTGCTGCAAGGCGCGCAATGGGAACGCGGAACGGTGAGCAGGAAACATAATCAAGTCCGATGCGTTCACAAAAATCGATCGATGTTGGATCACCGCCATGCTCGCCGCAAATGCCCAATTCGAGATCGGGGCGTGCAAACCGGCCGCGCTCGACGGCAATTTCCATCAACTCGCCCACCCCGTCCGCATCAATCGAGATGAAAGGATCCTGCTCGATAACACCGGCTCTCAAATAATCCGAGAGATAGCGGGCCGCATCATCGCGGCTGATACCATAGGTGGTCTGAGTGAGGTCATTGGTGCCAAACGAGAAGAACTCGGCCTTCTCGGCAATCTTGCGGGCCTGCAGAGCGGCCCTTGGCAACTCGATCATTGTTCCCACCTTATAGGGAATGGTTCGGCCTGCGTCCTTCATGACAGCTGCTGCTGTGGTGTCGATGCGTGCCTTGACGAATTCCAGCTCGGTGCGGATTGAAACGAGTGGCACCATGATCTCTGGCTGGACTGGTTTTCCGGTCTTTGCAGCAGCATCCAGCGCCGCTTCAAAGATGGCTCGGGTCTGCATTTCCACCATTTCAGGATAGGAAATGGCCAGACGGCAGCCCCTGTGCCCCAGCATCGGATTGAACTCATGCATGGTGTGAATGCGGCTGAACAGCTGCTGTTCGGTGACACCGAGTTTTTCCGACACGGCCTTGATATCGCCGGTCTCTGACGGCAGGAACTCATGCAAAGGCGGATCGAGCAGACGGATGATGACCGGCAAGCCAGCCATGATCTCAAACAGGGTGATGAAGTCGGCGCGCTGCATCGGCAACAGCTTTTTGAGCGCCTGCTTGCGTGCTTCGGCGCTGTTGGCGATGATCATCTCACGCATGGCCGAGATCCGGTCTTCGTGGAAGAACATGTGCTCTGTACGGCACAGGCCGATGCCTTCGGCACCAAACTCACGGGCGGACTTGGCATCCTGCGGCGTGTCCGCGTTGCAGCGAACCTTCATGCGGCGAATGCCGTCGACCCACTCCATGAGTTGATTGAATTCTTTCGTCAACTCCGGTTTCTGCATTGGCACTTCGCCGTCGATGACCTCACCCGTGCCGCCATCGATGGTCACGAGATCGCCTTTGCGCATAACTGCGCTGCCCACGGTCAGGGTCTCATTCTCATAGGAAATGCGGATCATGCCCGCACCTGAAACGCACGGGATGCCCATGCCGCGCGCAACAACTGCAGCATGGCTGGTCATGCCTCCGCGAGCCGTGAGGATGCCTTGCGCCACATGCATGCCGTGAATGTCTTCGGGGCTCGTCTCGATCCGCGCCAGAATGACATTCTTGCCTTGATTGGCAAAGAACTCGGCGTCCTTTGGCTCAAAGACCAGATGGCCAGCGGCAGCACCCGGCGAGGCCGCAAGCCCATTGGCAAGAATATTTCGCTTGGCTTCTTCATCAATGGTGGGGTGCAGCATATGGTCGAGCGAACGCGGATCGACGCGCATCACCGCTTCTTCCCGATTGATCAGACCCTCGTTGGCCAGATCCACCGCGATGCGCAGTGCGGCCTTGTGCGTACGTCGACCTGTGCGCGTCTGGAGCATCCAGAGGCGTCCGCCCTCGATGGTAAATTCCAGCTCCAGCATGTCTCGATAGTGATGTTCGAGCTGCTCGCAGATGGAAAGAAACTGTCCGAACTGCTCCGGCATCAGCTCTTCAAGGCTCAAATCCTTGGAGCCATTCTCGAGCCTTGCCCTGTGCGTCAGATTGAGAGCCGCCCGGTTGCCCGCAAGAACATCTTCGCCCTGTGCATTGAGCAGAAACTCGCCACAGAGTTTCTTCTCACCTGTTGTCGGGCTCCGCGTATGGGCAACTGCGGTCGCGGACGTATCCCCCAGATTGCCAAAGACCATGGCCTGCAGATTGACGGCCGTGCCCCAGTCTTCAGGGATGTCGTGTAATCGTCGGTAGGTGATCGCCCGAGCGCTGATCCAGGAGGAAAAGGTTGCCCCGATGGCACCCCAAAGCTGATCATGGACATCTTGCGGGAACGGCTCGTCAAGCTCATCCTCGATCAGGGCCTTGTATTTCTCGACAATGCCCTTCCAGTCCTCCGCCTCAAGGTCCGTGTCCAGGCCAAAGCCCTGTTCGTCCTTGATCTGTTCAAGAATATCCTCGAATTCATTCTGGTCGATACCCAGCACCACGTCGCCATACATCTGGATGAACCGGCGATAGCTGTCATAGGCAAACCGGGCGTTGCCCGTCTCTTTGGCGAGCGCCTCGACGGTCTGGTCATTCAGTCCCAGATTGAGAATGGCTTCCATCATGCCCGGCATGGTCACGCGCGCACCGGCACGGATGGAAAGAAGAAGCGGTTTGTCGATGCTGCCAAACGTCCGGGCCGTGAGTGCGCCGACCTGAGCGAGCGCTTGGCCGATCTGGTCCTTAAGACCGTCCGGATAGCTATGGTCCTCAGCGAGGTAACGACGGCAAAGATCTGTCGTCATGGTGAAGCCGGGCGGAACAGGCAGACCGAGATTGCTCATTTCGGCGAGATTGGCACCCTTGCCCCCCAGCAGACTGCGCATTTCGGCGCTGCCATCAGCGCGTCCGCCGCCAAAGCTGTAGACCCATTTGGTCGTCTGGCCCATGCCACATTCCTCTCTTAACCTGAGTCTTGTGAACTTGTTCGACCAATAGATCAAGACTGAAGCACACGATACCCGATCATTTTGTTCTTGTTGGCCTGCCATGCGGTTCCCGGCGCGCAGTGGACAAGCAATTGCAACAGAAGCTTCAAATATAGAGTGATCAATGTTGCGTTGCAACAAATTCCATGGCATTTCCTGTTAAACCAAGAGTTTTGCTAGCCTTATGAAGCATGAGGCAATCCGAAAGATGGTGCGCACTGACTTGATCCGGTGCGCGTCTAGGTGCCTTCCAATGCCTTTGCTGGAATGCCGGATGCTGGTGTCGAACTCGTTTTCTGTCGATCGACGGTTTGATGTCATGTCGCTGTCATCGTTAGTCGATATTTCTCGACATATTCAGGCCCCGCAACCCGTGAACATCACCGCTGTATGGGCCGTCCGAGACCCGCTTTTGCATTTTGGTTCAAATGATATCTTAGATGAACAACGACGCTACGATCATCACAAAGGACCGGGAGCGCGCTCCGCAAGATCTCGCACCGCTTAATGCGTGCGAGCAAGTGGATGCCCTGTCCCGCCTGTCTGCTTTGTCGCAGCCAACGCGCCTTGAGGCCTTTCGTATTCTTGCCCGTGCCGGACAGACTGGCATGAGGGCAGGGGAGTTGGCACGGGAGCTTGCAACGCGCCACAACACGCTTTCCACCCACCTTGCCATCTTGCAGAATGCCGGGCTGATCCGGTCTGAACGGGGTGGCCGAAATGTGACCTACTTCATCGAACCCGGCGGTCTTGAAGCCTTGCTGCTTTTTCTCGATCAGACCTGTCGAAAAATGATCCCTGCCTGCGAGCAACCCGAAGGGGTTTCGCGGGCCCGCGAAAATTGTTCCGAAGAGGCACAATAATAGGTTGAGTATAGAGAATATTCACGATAGTGAAGCGAAGACAAATGTCGTCTCTTGCCTGCGAGGTCGGAGGGCGGCGCGGGAGGAATCAATGAAAAATATACTGTTTCTTTGTTCGGGCAATTCAGCCCGATCAATTATGGCAGAAGCACTCATGTCTCGGCTGAGTGAGGGCCGGTTCAAGGCCTATTCTGCAGGCATGGATACGCGCGACCAACCCAACCCGTGGGCATTGCGATTGCTGGAACGCGAGGGCTATGACATCGGCATGTTCCGTTGCAAGGCATGGTCCGAGTTTCGCTCGAAACATGCACCGAAAATGGACCTGATCGTCGCGATCTGCGACAGGTCTGTGGAGCCATTGCGCGCCAACTGGCCGGACGAAACCGTCATTGAGCAATGGAGCATTTCCGATCCCGCAGAAGATGTGGGCGACGACAGGGAAATGGAGCAGGCGTTCGACGGGGTCTACCGGGAAATTGAACAGAAGGTGCGTGCACTCGTTGCCCAGTCGGTCGATGACACCGATCAGAGTGACATGGACCTCGGCCAAGAGCGTCGTCTGAAAAGAGCGGCGAACTGACGCGATTGACCGATAGCGCATCAGGGGGCGCACTTCGATGACCTTCACGGCAAGAGCCCAGTTACTGGCTGAATTTTTGGGAACTGGGACTCTGGTCTGCACAGTTGTCGGCTCCGGGATCATGGCGGAGAGCCTAGCGGGCGGTAATGTGGCCATCGCCCTTCTGGGTAACACCATTCCAACCGGTGCGATCCTGTTTGTGCTGATTACCATGCTCGCGCCCATTTCAGGGGCGCATTTCAATCCCGCCGTTACCCTTGCCTTCACCTTGCGGGGGGAGCTGGAGATCCCCAAAGCGGTCAAGTTTGTGATCGCCCAGATAACAGGGGGCATTCTGGGCTGCCTTGTCGCCAACTATATGTTCGATCTCGATGTGTTTCAGATCTCTCAGAAGATCCGCACCGGCCCGAACCAATGGGCCTCGGAGGTGACAGCAACGGTTGGCCTACTGCTGACAATCCTTGTCTGCCTGAGATCCAAGCCCGACGCGATCCCCACTGCGGTCGGCCTCTACATCACCGCTGCTTACTGGTTCACATCTTCAACCAGCTTTGCCAATCCGGCGGTCGCCGTCTCGCGCGTTTTCTCAAACACCTTTGCTGGTATCCGCCCCGAGGATGCCGCGCTGTTCATTCTGTGCCAGATTGTCGGTGTGTTTGTTGCCATGGTGCTGGCAAAGGGACTGCTGGAAGAGAAATAGGCTCAGATCGCGCCTCTTAAAGCGCCGCTGAGGCTGCCTTGGCCATCGCCCAGCGACAAAGGCCCTTCACCCTCTAATTCCGATTGTCAGACGGGCCCGTGATTGCCGCGCGTGAAGGCACTTTGCGATCAGCTCACGCCACCATAGCTCACCCACCAATTGGGATGGGTGAAGGCGAGACGCCGTGCGGCATATTCGGCATGCTTGATACTCTGGAACAGCCCAAAGCAGGTGGCGCCCGATCCTGACATGCGGGCAAACAGGCAATCTCCATCATCGCCCAGCGCCTGGAGAACCGTTTCGATCACCGGGGCCTGCTCGATGGCAGCCATTTGCAGATCGTTGCGCTGATCGCTGAGCCAGTCGGCAAGGGCCATCGCAGACAGAAAGGCCGAGGGAATCGGCCCCATCGAGTCATTTGTCTTGCGTTTGAGTTTCTTGAATATGGTGGGCGTTGAAATGGGAACCCGCGGATTGATCAGAACAAGCCCGACATCTTTGGGAAGACGCGGACCCTCTTCGAGCGTGTCACCGATGCCAGTCGCGCGAAGGCAGGCACCCTCAAGGCACATGGGGACATCCGACCCCAGCTTCAGCGCGATGGTCCTGAGTTTTTCATCCTTGATTGTGCGCTCCCAGAGCCGCAGCAAACCAAGCAAAGTTGCTGCCGCATCGGCCGAGCCGCCTCCGACGCCGGCGGAAATGGGGAGGTGCTTTTCAAGGGACAATTCGGCCTTGGCCGGGATATTGAGGTCCTTGGCGAGCAAGCGGGCCGCCCGAACCATCAGATTGTCCGGTTCCTGACGCAGGCCATCGGCGAAGGGACCGGTGACGGACAGGTGCAGCCGATCCGACGGCTCGAACACCAGACGGTCGAAGGCTCCACCAAACACCACCAGCGAATCCAGCGTATGGAAGCCATCCTCACGCTGCCCCGTTATGTGCAGCGCCAGATTCACTTTGGCCGGGGCCTTAAGAGAGAGGGCTGTTTCTTTCAGTGGCTGGCTGGTCATACCGCAGGGTCTCGAACGGGCTCGCGTATCGTGATCGGATCATATCGGATTGACTTCCCGAACGAAAACAATCGCGGCGGGGTTTCATCTAGTGAGCTGCCGATTTGCTCCTCCATCAGGCTTTCTCAAGAATAAGATGATTCTAGAGAAAATGTCGCCCTCAGCATAGGATGGCCCGCTGCTGAATTGGTCGTACTGAGGAAAACCCCTATTTGACTGATTGGGTGGCCCTATTTTCCCTCGGTCGAACGGTCACACAATCACCTGCGGTGCTGGCGAAGGTTTCGCCAGCACCGCAGGTGATTGTGTGCCTTTGTGCCGTTAAGCCGCGCGTTGAAGCCGTTCAATCAGAACTTGGGACAAGACCATTTTCGATTTTTTTGTCCACCTGTGCCATCAATTCGTCACTCGGGTCCATCGCCTTGACGCGGTGCCATTGGAAATAAGCTTCGTTTTGACGACCCGCTTTCCAGTAGGCATCCCCCAGATGATCCGTGATGGTGGGATCTTCAGGGCGCAGCTCGACGGCCCGTTCCAGATATTGTACCGCGTCCTCATATTTGTTGAGGCGATAATAGGCCCAGCCGAGACTGTCGACAAAGAAACCATCATAGGGTTTGAGAGCAACAGCCTGCTTGATCATCTCGATGGCTTTTTCCAGATGCATGCCACGGTCTACCCAGCTATAGCCCAGATAGTTCAGAACCGTTGGCTGATTGGGAAACAGCTCAAGGGCTTCCTGCATGTCCTTTTCGGTGTTCGGCCAGTCCTTGATCTGATCGTAAGCCGAGCCGCGCAGGAAATAGAGAGACCAGTGGATGTCGCGCTTTTTCTTGACGCTGTTAAGGCCGCGGGTCAACAGATCGATGCTGTCCTTGAAGCGATCCTGCGACTGGTAGATGCGGGAGAGAACCGACACGGTTTCCAGATCGCTGGCATCATCGCCTAGCATGGCACTTAAGCGGTCGATCGCATCATCTGCGCGCTTGAGGCGTGTGAGCGAAAAGCCTGCCCGGCGTTGGGCCTGACGATAAAGATAGCTGCTTTCCGGGATCTGATCGAAATACTCAAGGGCCTTTTCGTCCCGTTTCATTCGCTCGAACAGCTGCCCAAGGGCGAATTCCGTGCGATCATGATCGGGGCGCAGATAGTTGGCATATTGCAGATACAGCGCACCGCCCTCAATTGCGTTTTCCTGCGCAAGAGCATCCCCGAGGGTCGAGAACAATTCAGCCGCGCCATCCTGCGGGGTCCGGATTGGGCTCGCCGTGGGCTGCATCTTGGCATAGGTCTCTTTCAGCCATGCTTTTTCTTCTGTATCAGCTGACGTCAGATTGAAAATAGCAAGAGTTTCCTTGGCCTTGTCGGTGTTGCCTGCTTTCAGATAGACATTGATGAGCGCGTCAGCGGTGGCAACCGAATTCGGATCGGCCTTCAGGCTGCTTTGCAGATAGTCAGCGGCCTTTTTGTAATCCTTGGCATAGGCTGCGATCAATCCTGAGTGCAGCGAGAAGAAGAACTGGTTCACGTCGCTCGAATTGATGTCTTCCATCGCCAGCAGCGCTTTATCCAGATTCTTGCGGTCCTGTCCGATAAGGCTCCAGGCGTGCAGGATATTCTGCGAGATGAGGGCAAATGGACCGTTTTGTGCGGACGCACTCAGCAAAGCCGGGTTGTTGATATTGCTGCGGAAGGGCAACGAGCGCAGAAGATCGACCGGATTGTTGATCATCTGATCGAGCCCGGACTGAAAGTTCTTCGATGCGCTGGCGTAGTTCTTGCCCTTGAGTGCCTTGATGCCCAAAGCCATGTGCACCATTGGAGCAATCTGCTGCGTGGCGAAAAGATCTTCTTCCGATGGCTGGTCTTCGTCGTCCTTGGCCTCGGAGGAGGCGGTTTCGTTGCCCGCTTCGGTCCGCCCAAGCGTTTGGGTCATGCGTTCGGCAAGGGAAAAGGCGACGTCATAGTTGCCAACTGCGAAGGCAAGGGCAAAGTTGCGTTCCAGCAGTTGCGGATTTTCCGGATCTTTTTCGAGCGCCTGAGCATAAAAATGCGCCGCGAGCGTCAGATCACCCTCTTCCTGAGCCACACGTGCGGACAAATAGGCTCCGGCAAGAGTCTCGGGCATATCCTCAAGCGCTTCTGCCACTGATTCTAGGGTTTCTGGCTGCGCCTGACCGGGGCCAGTTGGCGCGAAAAGCATGGCTGTGCCAAGAACGCTTGAAAGCAGGAACTGTCGGAAAAAAGCTGATGAGCGCGTGAGGTGCATGAAGTTGCCCTTGTTGCCTGTAATCAAATGGTTCGACGCCTTAAAAGGCATAAATGTCGCGCGCCCGATACAGGCGCCGCCTTTGGAATAACCTTGGTGCAATCGATCGTTGATGATCAATCAAACCTCATTTACCCAATCAGAATGGCTTTTTTACGGCTGGCGAGCAAGCCCCGGATCAACTTGCCTGCACAATTATGATCCCCAGCCGAGGACGGCCAAGCCACGACGTTAACAACATATTTCCGCGAACGACATGGATAGACATATAGGCTCACCAAAGGTCGTATTTGATCAAGGCCACAAAAAAACATCACCGCAAAGCAAGCATTTGATTCGCGTTCATGTGCGCGATTTTCCGGTCGTCAGCTACGGCCAAGCGCTCAATGGGCACGGGAAATACAGAACTCCACAGCGTCGACCAACGCGGATTTGTAGGCGCTATCCTCAAACACATCGAGCGCTCTGATCGCATCCGAGCCGTGCTGGCGTGCCTGCTTCAGGGTGTCTTCAAGGGCATTGGTTTCTTTGAGCAGACCCATCGCATAATCGAGCGCGCCATCGGTCACATCCTTGCGATCCTGCATCACGCGTTTCCAGAAAGCCTTGTCTTCCTTGCTGCCCCGTTCATTGGCCAGAATGATAGGCAGAGTGATCTTGCCCTCGCGGAAATCATCGCCGACATTCTTGCCGAGCGCGGCGGCCGAGCCGCCATAATCGAGGGCATCGTCGATCAACTGGAACGCATTGCCAAGTTCGAGACCATAGGTGCGCAAGGCTTCGATTTTTGCCTCATTGCTGCCTGCAAGGATAGGCCCCACTTCACAGGCCGACGCGAACAGCGCAGCGGTCTTGGAGCGGATGACCTTCATATAATCTTCCACCGAGGTCTGCATGTTTTGCGCGACCGACAATTGCAGAACTTCGCCTTCCGCGATGATGCAGGCGGCTGATGACAGGACTTCCAGCGCTCTGAGTGATCCAACCTCGACCATGACACGGAAAGCCTGTCCGAGAAGGAAGTCTCCGACCAGAACACTGGCCTGGTTGCCCCAGAGCATCCGTGCGCTGAGCTTGCCGCGGCGCATGCCGCTCTCGTCGACGACATCGTCATGCAGAAGTGTGGCTGTGTGCATGAACTCGACACTCATGGCGAGTTTGATGTGGCCATCAACAGCTTCGTCCGTTGCGTTTGTGCCGTAGCCGCACATGCCTGCCGAGGCCAGCGTCAACATCGGGCGCAGACGTTTGCCACCGCTGTCGATGAGATGCTTCGCCACTTCCGGGATCATCTCCACATCCGATCCGGCTTTTGACAGGATCAGATCATTCACCCGATCCATATCGGACTGGACCAGATCGATCAAAGGCTGGATGCTGGCTTCTGGCTTCTTCGTCTCGTTTTGGGAAGGTGCGCTCACGCAAAGGCTCCAAGGACTGATGTCGCAAAATCGGGGCGAGAATAGGAGCAAGACACCAAGTCCACAAGGGCAAAGCTACAAAAAACAAAGCTGTCTTGCATCGACGGGTGCTGTTTTTCCACGCTCAGGGTTTGGTTGCCTGACGGCAAGCCCAGCGGAGGGCCTGACCAAACTCTTCGTGAAGGCCTTTTCATGGTGAGGTTTTGACATTAATGTCCAGTCAATTGTGCTTTGAGCTCTGTATCTACGACGGAAAAATGGCCAACCATGAAGCTTCTGATCAAAACCAACAACGCAGTGACCCTGTCCTTTGTTGAAGCGCTGCTCCGCGACGCGCAAATTCCGTTTCAAACCCTCGACCAGAACATGAGCATTATGGATGGATCGCTCGGTATCCTGCCGCGCCGTGTACTGGTCGATGAAGATCGCGAGGCTCAGGCGCGACAGTTGCTGGTCGATGCGGGCCTTGAAGAAGAAGCCGAGACGCCGAAACAGAAAAGTTGAACAAGCGGCCATGACGCATCCGACACCTCCTCTGTTGCACAGCAGTGCCGCTGTCATGGACAGTGATCTGTCCGCAGTGAGTGCCATGAGCGAAGACCAGTTTCTGGGCGGACGGATCACCCTTTATCAGCCGAAAAAGGGACACCACAGGTCTGGCACGGACGCGGTTCTTCTTGCCGCCTGCACGCCGGCGCACTCCGGTGATCTGGTCGTTGATCTGGGGTCCGGTGTGGGAGCGGCAGGCCTTTGTGTTGCCGCTCGTGTCGGAGCGCTGCGGCTGCTGGCGGTAGAAATCGAACCCGATGTGGCCCGGATTGCGCTGGCCAACATGAACCGGCCCGATTGTCATGCCCATCTTCAGGCCGCTTCCGTGCTCAACTGCGATGTTGCCATCCGGGGCGAGGCGCGCAAACAGGCTGGTCTCGTTGAAAACCTCGCCGATCACGTGATCGCCAATCCACCTTATTACCGCTCGGAGCGCTACCAGACCTCGCCCAACGAGGCCCGGGCCATGGCCCACATGCTGACCGATGAAGGCATGGAGCCGTGGTTTCGCACTGCCGTGTCGATCCTCAAGTCGGGCGGCACCTTCACGCTCATCCAGCGGGCGGATGAATTGCCTGAGCTGCTGCGCCTGATGCAGGGGCGATTTGGCGGCATTACGGTCCAGCCGTTTGCTCCGCGTGAGGGCGAAGCAGCGCACCGCGTGGTCATTCAGGGCCGCAAGCAATCCCGAGCTCCCTTCCGTCTGTTGCCCATGATCTCTTTACACGACCAAGGCAAAGACATACCCGCCGAACGCATCGAAGCGGTTCACCGGCATGGGGCCGCGATTGATCTGGGGTGATCCTCGCTCGCGCTCAAATGCCTAGCTGTTCCACCATTCCGTCTCGCCTCCCTCCAGAGGCTCGATCACCGAATAGCTTTTGGGCAGATTGGGCTGATCATAATCCTGACTGGTGCCTCGTCTTTCAAAGACCGAAGGATGGATGAACGCCCCTTCCGGAATCCGTCTCCTGCGGCCCCTGTTCAGAAGCAATGTCGAGTGTTCGTTGCCCTTATCATCGAACGAATGCACCGGCCGCGGGATCCATTCAACAAGGGGCCAGCCTTTGGTCATGGACTTGAAGGGCTTGGCCAGTGGCTGAGGTTTGCAGTATGACTCGCCCGTTTCCCCGAGCACGATGCGCTCCACCACGTTGCGCTTGACCTGTAGTCCCTTCGCATCGGCCTCGTTGATCATCCAGTCGAGCGGAATTTTCGCAAGTCCGCTCAGCGCCTCTGGAAGCCCCCCTCCGACATCGCAATGCGTGCCGGAAAACCAGACCTCCTGACAATCCTGCTCGCTTTCCTCAAAGGATCCCAGCAGGGGCTTGAACGTGCCACCGGACGGAAACAATTGAGGTGCGTACATGGTGCGGCGCTCGTCAATGGCGACCGCATGGCGGACGTTCTTCACGGATGGATTGCGGCGTGTGTAGGCATGGGTGCGGAACCGCATGCCGCGACCTGTCTGCTCCAAGATCGAAGTGACCGTATCGAACAGCCCCATGAAGTGAATGGGCATGGCATCGGGATTCAGGACGCGCTGGTAGAGCCCGACCTCGGCAAAGGCGTCCTTGGTCTTGCTGTATCGCTCTTCCTCTTCGATCCGTTTTGCATCATCGCGGTAGCCGATGCTGCGATAGGCGCGATAGGCATAGGGCAAGAGATTGAGCTGTTCCTTGTCCATCCGGCCCATGATATGCATGAGCCCAGCCAGCACGCGCACCGTATAGGCACCACGACTGAAGCCGAACAGATAGATGCGGTCTGGTTCCGTGTTGTTGCTGCGGCCATCGTCGTAGTTTTCAATCAGGAAGCGATAGGCTTCCATCACATTCTCGTTGATGCCACGACCGAAGGCCAGTCCGACCAGCTCGGTCGCCTTCCGCCTCATGCGAGAAAAAGTGTCGTCAGACCCGAACGTGCCAACGCCCGGATCATAGTAGACCAATTGGGTCTTGTCGCGCTGGAGGCAGCCAAACAGGCGCAGGATGTTGGTCCGGTTGGCCTCTATTTCGTTCGATGTGCCATCGCACAGAATGACAATGTTCTTTCCCATTTGGCGCTTCTCCCTCTCCATCACAAGACAAGCATAGCCAGAGTCGAGCTGGATTGATTGTATAGAATTAAAGGGATGCGCAAAAGTGAAAGGCAGATCTTAAGATCGTCAGTGGAGCGCTTTTTCCATCACCAGATTTGGGTAGACCCTGCCGTCGATTTCGAACTGCGTTTCGCCGATCACACGGAAATTCTTGTGCCGGTAGAAAGCGATGGCTTCTCTATTCTAGCTGTTCGGGGTCAGATATGTGGCGACGTGACCGGCCTCGCGCATCGCTTGATAACTGGCCTCCAGCAAGGCCGAGCCGATACCAAGACCCTTGTGGCGCTCACGCACATAAAGCGTGACTATCTCGCATGTCGGGCAATCGGGAAGGGGCGGGGAGGAAGTGTCGCTCCAGGCCAGATATCCGCGCAACGCCGATTCACCCGCATAGTCGACCCATTCCACAAGCAGATGATGATGGGGATCATTGATCCGGTCCCTTATCGCCGCTTCACCGAAAGCCTCAAGCGCATAAGCCGCAAAGATACGCGGGATTGCAGGGCGACAATAGGTATGCAACCAAACCTCGATCGACAAGGCAGACAGAGCGCAGGCGTCCTCAAGACACGCGGGTCTGATGGAATGCGCCGCTCCTCTGTCCTCATCAAAGCCCATCAGCCAAGCTGCTGCTTGATGATGCGCTCATAGATGCCGCAGCCGATGCCGATGAGTTCATCGGGGAAATCGAAGTCGGGATTGTGCAATTGCGGCTGTGTTTCGCCGGAGCCGATGAAAAACAGCGTGGACGGGCAATGGCTGCTGAACCGCCCGAAATCCTCCGAAAATCGTTCCGGCTCCGTCGCCTCATGGATGGGAATGCCCTCTGCCTGAAGCGCCTCGCGGACGATCTGGGTTGTCTCCTCGCTGTTCACGCTGGCCTCAAACCCATCATCCTCGGTAAAGGTGACCGACAGTCCATACCGACGGGCCTCATTGATGGTGAGATCATGTGCATTCCTGAAAAGATCCTCCATGGCCTCGTCCGTCACGGTCCGCAAGGTGGCCCATATTTCGCCATGAGAAGGCGCAACGCCGTAACAGGGTTCGCCCATGGTCAGATGAGTAATGGTAACAAGTTTGAAGTGATCATCCAGCTTCTGATCGGGATTGATGCCGTTCGAAAGCGCCTCAAGACCCTCAACGACCTTGAGTATGGCATCCACGGGCGACAGCCCATCTTGCGGCATGGACGCATGGGAAGTCTTGCCATCAAAGGTGATTTTCACACCGCGCGAAGCGCAACAGATGGCACCTGACTTGAGCACGACCTCACCCAATGCCACGCCGGGCAAATTGTGAAGGGCAAAAGCATGGTCCGGAATGAGAGGTGCAAAATTCGGATCTGCAAGGACCGCTTTGGCCCCTTTGCCGGTTTCCTCGGCTGGCTGGAACATCAGCACCACCCGGCCTTTGGCCGGCCGCTGATCAGAGAGCCGCATCGCAAGACCGCGCATGATCGCCATGTGGCCGTCATGACCGCACAGATGGGCCTGTTTGTGATGACGGGAGCGGTAGGGCAGCTGAGATATTTCGTCAATCGGCAAGCCGTCAAGTTCGCATCGGAACAGGAGCGTCGGGCCGGGGGTACCTGAATCGTAAACCGCAGCAACGCCGGTGCCACCAAGGGTGCTGCCGTCGGGCTCTTGCCACGCGCCAAGACGGGTCACGATCTTGTCCGGACGCAAGACTTCAAAAGCATCGATCATGCGCTGCGCTGTGCCTGCTTCTTCGCCAGACAGTTCCGGATGACGGTGAAGGAGGTGGCGGAAGTCAACCAGTTGTTCCAGTTGGGTGTCGGTAAGAAGCGTGGTCATTGTGCCAGATTACCTCTTTGTTCCGCAGTGGTCTGCGCCCGAATGGCCAGATTCATAGCGGCATATGTGTGGGAGTGCGGACAAGCGACTTTGGTGCGAATGATCACATCCTTCGCAAGATTGCCAATAGAGTGCAGGTCTGCGTCAGAGCATTCCATATGGATTTGGTCCATGTCATTGACCAAAAACAGATGATCCTTGTCGGACCGTCCGCAGATATCGGTATAGTTCATGAGCTCGGTGGTTCCCTCGCTGCCGATCATGAAAAGGCGTCCATCGCCCAATTGGGGCAAAGCGTCTGAGCGGAACCGTTCTATTCTTATATAGGATTTCGAAGATCCGGCTTGAAGAGACCATTCACCAAAACTCTTGGAAGTGGTCCAATCCTGGTGGGCGAATTTGCCAAACGCGGCATAAACGACTTTCGCCTTGCTCGCCTCAGCGAAGGGTACGAACTGGTCGACCTGAATGCCGCCACAGTGCTTCCCTTGCGTCATGCCAGAGACATAACCATGGCTCAGACCGATGGCTGCAAAGTCGATTTCCTCGCTGTTCCGCCTCATGTCATGCCCCTACCGCATAAGAGAGAAACTATGCATATTCCTACAGCATTGCTGTAGCGCGTAAAGAGCAAAGATTGCAACAAATTGTGCCACCAAAGGCGAGCTTGTCAAAGTTACCTACGAGATTCCTACGGAGATCCGCGTAAGCAAGGGTGGAAATTCCACAGCCCGCTTCTTAGATACAATTCATCAAGGGATTTGACCTGCCAATCAGGCCTCGGTGCCGCGCCTCTACGCTGGACATCGCCAACAACCTTCAAAGGACCTCAGTCGTGAGTGTAAAAAAGACCCTCAAGAAGCTCCTACCCGAAAAGCTGCTGCCCAAGAAGCTGCTGGATGAAGCTCCCGTCATCCCGGTTGTGCGCATGACAGGGCAGATCACAGGCGGCAGCAGCCAGTTTCGGTCCGGGCTCAATCTGGCGTCGGTGGCAGGTCAGCTACAAAAGGCCTTCTCGATGAAGGAAGCCCCGGCGGTTGCCATCTCGGTGAACAGTCCCGGTGGTTCGCCTGTTCAGAGCCGGCTCATCTACCAGCGCATCCGGCAGCTGGCAGAGGAGAAGGAGAAAAAGGTTCTGGTCTTTTGCGAAGATGCCGCAGCATCCGGGGGCTACATGATTGCCATCGCAGGGGATCGCATCATTGCGGATCCCAGCTCGATTGTCGGCTCCATCGGTGTGGTTTCTGGCGGTTTCGGCTTTGTGGATGCAATCGAAAAGCTGGGCATTGAACGCCGTATCTACACCGCAGGCACTCAGAAAGGGATGCTCGATCCCTTCAAGGCGGAAGACCCCGAGCATGTTGCCCATCTTGATACCTTGCTCAAGGACCTGTTCGAAACCTTCAAGGATCTTGTCCGCTCGCGCCGCGGCGAAAAGCTGACAGAGGACGAAGAAAAACTCTTCACCGGCGCTTTCTGGACAGGCAAACAGGCCTTTGACCTCGGACTGGTTGACGAACTGGGCGATCTTGGAACCTATGTCAAACGGCATTTTGGTGAAGAGGCCAAACTGAAATTGATCAGCCCTCCATCCGGATTCTTCGGACGGTGCCGGGCTGCAGGTGTCGAGTTGGGCGCCGGTGATCCCGTCTCGCGCATCGCAGCCGGCTTTACACCCGAAGCGGTGCTTGCAAGTCTTGAAGAGCGTGCGTTATGGTCCCGGATCGGATTGTAAAACACTGCTTTGATGCGCAAGACTGACGGGAAGACGCAAGGTGATGGCAAAAATTCTGGTGCTTGTGGGCCTTTTTGGTGGAGCCTGGTTCGTGCTGAAGCTGCTGAAACAGCTTGGCCAGAAGGACACCGAACTGGATAGCCATCGCAAACGCGAGACCAAACGTGTTCAGCGCGAAACGGCGGAAAAAGAGGCCGATATCATCGATCTGGAAGAGGATCCCGAGACGGGCGATTTCCGAGAGAAATGATTTGTCGCAGGGCCAGAACCCTATTGGGTTGCACTGGCTCTGTTCACTACTGTCCTGAATGACTACCATGCCTCCGCTTGGCGCGATTCGACGCGCCGCGCCAATGGGAGGCGGGGTCATGACACTAGTTGAGCAGATATTGCCCATACTGCTGATCATTCTGGTTGGCGTGGCCCTGCGCAGGTTTGAGGTTTTCTCACCCAGTGCGATTGAAAGCCTGACACGGGTTGTCGTCAATATCGTGCTGCCAAGCGTTCTGTTTACAGTTTTCCTAGAGATGGAAATGAAGCCCGCCTATGCGGGCGTCTTCGTCGTCGTTGGTGGCATCTGCCTTGGTCTTTACGGGCTTGGTTTTGTGCTGGGGCGACTGGTTGCGCCACATCATCCTTATTTCCGCTTTCTTTTCACCGGCCTTGAGTATGGCATGCTTGGTGTTAGCCTGTTCGGTGGCGCCTACGGGCTTGAAAAGGTCGGCTATGCTGCTCAACCATTTCGTCCTCGACCAGTGGCTTCAGCTTGAAAAGCCATTCCAGATCGCCTTCTTCACCCTGATGATCCTGCCGCCGCCCTTTATCATTCCACTCTTTATGCAGAATGCTGAAGAAAGCGAGCGCGTCTATGTCACGAACGCGCTGGCGGTCTCGACAGTGGTCAGCCTGACGATCTTCGCCATCTATCTGGGCATGCATCCGACGCTTTGACGCGTTCGGACATCAGCCCCACACCGGTTCGAGGATGGTGGAAACCAGAAAGCCATCCTCTCCGAGCCGACCGTGCGCGCGCAACCACTCAAGAAAGATGAGGGCATTGCGACTGGGTGTCGTGCGCTCTGTTGAGGGACGAACGACAAGCCCTTCCGTGAAGCAGTAGAATCCGGCAGGTGCCACAAGGGTGCCGCTTCGCAGTTCCTTTTCGATCAGAAACTTCGGTGCCATCGCCACACCCATGCCCCGTTCTGCAGCCTCGAAGGCAAGCCCTGCCAGATCAAAGCTCATCTCATTCTCGTACCGAACCTGAACGCCCGTCAGCGCGGTCCATTGCTCCCACGCCTTTTCTGAGCCGCGCCGGTTGATGCGGGTCTTGAAGGACAGGACACCCGGTTCAATGGTGTGATGAAATGTTGGCGAGAGAACCGGGCCGATATGAACATCGCCCAATGTCGTTGCGTTCGGGTGTGCCTTGATCGGGCTCGTCAAGCGATCCCAGGAGAGCACCAGATCCACCGGGCCATCCTCTGAATGACTGTTTTGGGCGATCGTCAGACTGATCTGGATTTCGATATCCGGGTAGTCCATGTTGAAGCGTGCAATGGTAGGAATGGCCCACAGGCGGGCAAAGGTCGAGCTGACCTTGATCGATACGCGCTTGTCTTCCTGTCCGCCACACAGGGTTTGATAGGCCCTGCGCATGTCCGACAGATTGTCGGTGATGGCCGCGGCGAAGATGCGCCCCGGTTTGGTCAATTCGATGCCCGATCCAGACTTTTGAAACAGGGCAACGCCGGCGTGATCCTGAAGTTGGTGCAACTGCTTGCTGACAGCGCCATGTGTGCGCCCCAGAAGCGCCGCAGCACCGGTCACTGAGCCGGAACGATAAAAAGCTTCGAGCACGAGCAAGGACGTCAGCGGTGGCAGGGGAGACATCTATTGCTTCCTTTCATGATCCGGCTCACATTCGCAATAATTGAAGATGTTACTTTTTCTCACATGATGCGTTCACATTATTCAATTTTTTTGCGCTCGAAAAGGAGCAATAGTGAAGACATGGAAAAGGTTCAAAAACAACAATAAAGGATTATACCGATGAATCCTGACAGTGCCTTGAAGGCAAGGCGGATGAGCGAAAGCGAAATGCTTGCGCTGATCAATCAAAGGGCCGCAAACGGTGGCGCGGCAAACCGCAGGATTGGCATCCTTTCACTGCTCGCTCTTTGGTGGCACCGCTTTGTCGAGCGCAATCAGATGCGCCGGGATCTTGACACATTCACCGATGAAGTCCTCGCCGATTTCGGTATGACATGGCAAGAAGCCTTGGCCGAGACGAAAAAACCATTCTGGCGCGCCTGATCTGATCTGCCCAGACGGTGGCTCGCGGATTGGCCGGGCTCGCACTGCTTGCAAGGGTGGCAGACGAACCGCTGGACATAAGAAAGCCCGGGCACCTTGTGATACCCGGGCTTTCTTTTTTACCGTCTTGGCAGATCGTCAGCCGATATCGGTGGACGATGTGATGACGCGGGAAACAAGACCATAGGCTTTCGCTTCTTCAGCAGACAGCCAGTAATCGCGGTCCGTATCCTTGGCCACCTGTTCGATCGTTTGTCCCGTGGCTTCGGAAAACAGCTTGTGCAGGCGCTCGTTCATCTTGATGATTTCACGCGCCTGGATTTCAATGTCGGAAGCCGGCCCGCGTGCACCACCGGAGGGTTGGTGCAGAAGGAAGCGGGTGTTCGGAAGACACAGGCGCAGCTCTTTTGGCGATGCGATATAGATCAACGCGCCAGCCGAGGCGACCCAGCCTGTGCCGATGATCCAGACTTTCGGGGCGATGAACTGGATCATGTCATGAATCGAATCGCCCGACTCGACATGCCCACCCGGTGAGTTGACAAAAATCTTGATGTCGTCATCGCTGACGGCCGCCATGGCAATCAACTGGGCACAAACCTTGTGCGCAAGATCCTGGGTGATTTCACCATAAATGAAAATGGACCGGGATTTGAAAAGGGCTTCGGCGGCTTGCTTGCTAATCGATTCTTCCGGGCTTTTCTGTTCTTCTTCGTCGCTCATCTGGCTCTCCTCAATGATCAAACTACGCACATTCGTACCTTCTCCCCTTAGAGCGGTTCGCCGGGTTTGACAATGTGGATTGTGCTCAAACCAGCATCAACCGTGGCCGCAGTGGACTTGCAGAGGAAAAACCAGCCGGGTCATTGAAAATTGTTCTTGAAATGTTCTTTGTTGTGCTGCAATCCTTGAGAGGAACAAAATAGAAACGAAGCAGTTGGAATCACTCCGCTGCGACTGGTGGGGTTCTGGACATGGCAATGCGTCGAGGCGCAAATACGAAAAAGCGGGTGGAAGATGTCGATCCTTTCGTCGGCTTTCAGGTCGACCCGGATTTACATGTTGGTCGCCGCGTGCGTGGGCGCGCAGCCACCTCCAATCAGTCCGGGCGGTTCGAGCCCTATGCGAAGGAACCGGAGGATGACGGCTGGGGCAGTGCTTGGGCGGCCGAAGACCTTCCTCCCTTGCGCACCGAAGTGCAGGAGGAAAAGTCGCGCACCATCATCACACGCAACGACTCGCCCGATATACCGTTCGACCGGTCCATCAATCCCTATCGTGGCTGCGAGCATGGCTGCATCTATTGCTTCGCTCGTCCAACCCACGCCTATATGGGGCTTTCCGCCGGGCTCGACTTTGAAACCAAACTGTTTGCCAAGCCCGATGCCGCCGAACAGTTGCGTCGCGAGCTGTCGAAGCCCGGCTATCGACCGCGCCCCATCGCCATCGGCACCAATACGGATCCCTATCAGCCCATCGAACGGCAATATCGCTTGATGAGTGATCTGCTCGACGTGCTGGATGAATTCGGCCACCCCGTCGGGATCGTGACCAAGTCGGCCCTCATTCTCAGGGATCTTGATAAGCTCAAGCGTCTCAACGAGCGCAATCTGGTCAAGGTGGCCTTGTCCGTGACCTCTCTCGATCACAAGCTGTCGCGGGCGCTCGAACCCCGGGCTTCAAGTCCGAAAAGGCGCCTGGAGGCCATCCGGGGGCTGGCTGACGCGGGCATCCCAACCTCGGTAATGATTGCACCGGTCATCCCTGCGCTCAACGATAGTGAATTGGAAGCGATTCTCAAGGCGGCATACGAGGCAGGAGCGCGGGAAGCCGGGACGATCCTGTTGCGGCTGCCCGGTGAAGTCAGCCCGTTGTTTCAGGATTGGCTCGTCAAGAATTACCCCGACCGATACCGCCATGTCATGAATGTGTTGCGTTCGATGCGCAACGGCAAGGACTACGATAGCCGTTCCGGCATGCGGATGCGGGGCAGTGGACCCTTTGCCGAGATCCTTCACAAGCGTATGGATGTAGCCTGTCGCGCACTCGGCTATGCCACGCGCAAGACACGGCTGTCCCTTCAGCATTTCACGCAGCCCAAGAGCGAGGTGGCCCAGCTCTCGCTGTTCGACTAGGCCCGCTTCTAGCGCGATCCCCGTTTCTGGCGAGCAATGTCGCGTACGAGTGGAACAAGGCCCAGCTTTTGTATGAACAAATAGTTTTGACAAGTATTAATCAAAACTATATAGAACACTCGGATTTTTGCTTGTCGATCGCTGTTTGGACTCAATGACCATAGCTTTTGAACAGCTATTCTTTTGACGAAGCATGGGCTTTAAACGTCTTGGCAGGAACTCGCCGCATCGTTCCTGCCGCGCGGCAAAGGTGGCCTTCCGTTTGCTGCGCACTCTACTGCCCCGTTTCGGTATCGTCACTGATACCGGAACGGGGCAGTATTTTTTTAGTTAGCCAGTATTCTTTAAAAATACATGCCTGATGGGGCAGGCCTCCTCAGCCAGAACATGAGAACCATAGCCTTGCGGGGACAAGCGTGCGGATCTCGATCCGCGCTGAAGACTGGTGCGGAACGCGCGCCTGCCAAGTAACCCACACCCAATTTGCTCAGCTCTTTCACAAAAGTGTGGCAAAGACTACCCTTAGGCAGGTGCACCTTCTTGATTCGTGGGTTGACCTGTAAATTGGCGATATTCAGGCCAAAAAATGGACCTGAAGCGAAACCTTGACTTGCTGGTATGGGCCCAGTCAGGTCCCGCAGAACAAGAACGGTTCGTCCCAAAAGGGACAGTATGAGTGGAGTTGAGAACATGCAAAGGCTTGGGGCTGTTTTTATCGCCGTTTGTATGGTCGCCATTTCCACGTCTGTCGGAGCCATCTTTCACTATAGTTTCGGCCTTTCGATCCCGGAAGCCTCCCCGATTGCCTTTGGTATCCTTCTTACCCTATTGCTGATCCACTATCAGATTTCCCGTGTTCGGGACCGGATGATGCTCGATGAGCAGATGGATGATCTTACCCGCCTGAAGCTGGGACTGACAAAAGAGCTGCAGGATGTGCGGGAGATGGCCCGACAGCTCGACGAGGATGTTGCGAAACGGGTGCGCGATGAGATTGAGCCCCTTCTGTCCGAATTGGATGTCATCGGAACCATCGTCAAGCAACTGGCAGAAACCTGCGCGGAGTTGGATGAACGCGTGCAAACCGGCGAGGGGCAGGTGGATGATGTCCGCGAGCAGCTTTCCTCCGCGACCCAGTCGGTCATGGCATTGGAACAGATGCTCCGGGCCAACGCCCGTGCCCTGTCCAACCGAACGCCCCGCGCCGAAGCAGCCCCGCGCAGAGACCCCGCCCCGCGCCCTGTTGCATCCGAACCGCAATGGGCCGACGAGCCGCCATTGAGGGAGCCAATCGCTCCCGAGCGCCCGGTCTATGAGACTGCTGCGGAGTATGATCATCAACCCCTCGGCTATGATGAGTACGAGGAAGCATCCGCTCCGGAAGCGGCAGACGAGTGGCCGCCGGAGTTTGAAGAGCCGGGACAGGCTCGGCAGCCTTCGATCAGCGAGGAAGATGAGGCAGCCGTCAGACGCGCTCTGGCGCTTGGCAAGATCGAACTGTTCATGCAGCCCATCGTCACCCTGCCGATGCGCAAACCGCAATATTACGAAGCATTGACCCGTCTCAAGACCGAGGACGGTGGTCTCATCACGCCAGATGTTTTCCTGCCTGTATGTCGTGATGGCAATTTCATGCCAATGTTGGACCGGATGGCCATGAACGAGGCTTTCCGGCTTCTGCGTCGTCTGACAGATCGGGGCCGGGCGGTTGATATCTTCTGCAATCTGTCGATCCAGAGCCTTGGTGACAGTGATTTCTTTGCGCTTATGCGCGATCTGTTCGAGCAGAATCAGGATCTCGCCGAACATGTCATTCTTGAATTCCGTCAAGCCGACTTGCGCAATTTTGGCATTCTCGAAGACGAGACGCTGCAATTGCTGCGCTCCATGGGCTTCCGCTTCTCGGTTGACCAGATCACCAATCTGGGTACGGATTTTGATGCCTTCGCGCGCAAGGGCATCCGCTTTGCAAAGGTTGCCGCACCCATTCTGACCAACAAGGATGCCGGGCGCGGACTGGATATTCATCCGGTCGATTTCTCGCGCGTGCTGTCGCGCAAGGGCGTTGAGCTCATCGTCACCCATGTGGCCAATGAGAGCATGCTGGTTAGCTTGGTCGAGTTCAACGTCCATCTAGCCCAAGGCGATCACTTTGCACCCGCCAAGGCGCTCAAGGGCGCAGGAAACGGCGGGCAGGGCGGCGTTGCCTCCAGCCAATCCAATGAGGCGACGAGCACCCGGGCAACACCTCAGCAATCGTCGCCAAGGCGCATCGCTCCCGGCCCACTTCAGGGTGGCCATCCTCAGGGACAAGCAGCGCAGGGACAATCTGGCCCACAATCAACGAATGGTCAGCCCCAACGCGCGACCCCTCCAGCAGTTGATCGTCCCACCGGCCAGACCGCACCTGCCGCTGCAACAAACGGGGCCGTCGCGAACGGAGCGGCTTCGACCAACCGCAGTCTGGGAGAAAACCCGCGCATTGCGAAAGCCTTGCGTGCGCTGGCGTCTGGGGATGGCGAGGACAGCGACACCCGGACGCAATTCCGCGCCGTATTGGCCGAGGCCGCGGGGCTGTTGGAAAACTCCGAATCCCGCACCAATGCCCGTATTGACGCGGCAACAGCGGCCTCGAGTGCCAGATCCGCTGCTCCCGAAGTCTCCACCCGTTTGTCCGATCGTCTTCCTGCCGCTGACGAATTTGGCCTGAACACCGGACCAGAGCGCGGCCAGTTCATTGATCTCAGCGAACCGGCAGCACCTCAGTCCGAGGCAGCGCGCCCCCGCAGGACTGCCTCCAGCGATGGGGCCGGGCCAGAGGCCGCCCGTTTCGAGCGCCTCATCCGATAGGCTGAGGCAATCCGGCGCAACAGTCTGTGCTTACCGCTTGCGGTGCACTTGACCTTGTCCGGCGCACAGGAGACAAAAAGAGACACCCGCAGCATCGGCTTCAAGGCATGATAGGCTGCGATTCTGTCAGTCCGCGCGCGAAAAGGGGTTGCCATGTCATCCCGTATCTCAGGTCTCTCTGTCATTGCACCGAACTACAAGGGCGTCCTGTGCGATGTCTGGGGTGTCCTGCACAATGGTGTCGGCTATTTCGAGAGCGCAGCCGAAGCCTTGCGCGCGTTCCGTAAAGAATCCGGGCCGGTTATACTGGTGACCAACGCCCCGCGCCCGAACGCTCCGATCAAGACCCAGCTCGAGCGCCTCGGAATTCCCGCCGACAGTTATGACGATGTGGTGACCTCCGGAGATGTCACTCGCACCGCGATCCTTGAAACCGGCAAGACGAAGCTTTTGCATTTGGGTCCGGAGCGTGACCTGCCTCTGTTCGACGGGCTCGATGTCACATTGGTCGGCGAGGAAGAGGCCGAAATTGTTTGCTGCACTGGTCTTCTCAATGAGACCCGCGAAACGCCGGACGATTACGACGACATGCTGCAATCATTTGCGCGGCGTAATCTGCCGTTCATCTGCGCCAACCCGGATCGCATCGTGCAGAAGGGGGCCCAGATCTTCTATTGTGCCGGGGCTCTGGCCGACCGTTTCGAGGCCTATGGTGGTGAGACGACATTTGTGGGAAAACCCGAAGCGCCAATCTATGCGGCTTCCATGGCGGCTCTCGAGAAGGCAAGCGGCCAACCCGTCGATCGATCGGATGTGTTGATCATCGGTGATTCCCTGCCAACGGACATGCGTGGCGGGCATTATCAGAAGATCGACGCCCTGTTTATCAGCTCGGGTATCCATGCCGCGGATTTCGGCCCCTCCGATGCCCCCGATGATGCAAAGGTCAATCTTCGTCTCACGCACGAGGATGTCGAGACGGTGGCCTGGATGCCGCGTCTTTGCTGGTAGCACCCTTGCACTAACGCTCTGTAAAGCCTAGATCTGTGGGGACAATCCATGTGGTTGTGCCGACGGATCGTCGTCGGTTCGAGCCGTTCATATCGCCCTGAAGGAACCCTCACCATGTCCATTCATCGCCTCGCAGATCGTACCTTGGTCCTGATGTCCGGATCAGAGGTCGAACCGTTGTTGCAGCGCCTGATCACCACGGATCTGGATGATCTCGAAATGGGCAAGGCAGGGTATGGCGCGCTGCTGACACCACAGGGCAAGATCATCATGGATTTTCTGGTGGCCCGGAAGCCCGAGGGGTTCCTGTTTGATCTGGCGTCCTCTTCCGCCGATGAGTTCGTCAAGAAGATGACCCTTTACCGCATGCGCTCGGATGTCACGATCGACAAACTCGATGCAGCCGTGGGACTGAGTTTTACCGATCATCCCGATGCCGTTGCCGATCCCCGTTCGGAGCTGCTTGGCTATCGTCTGCGCGGCGAGCCGGGGGCCTTTGCGGTGGATGAGGCCATGCAGGCCGAGTATGAGGCACGCCGGGTCCGGGCTGTTGTTGCGGATTCCGGCAAGGACTTCAGTCCGGGCGATGTCTTCCCGCACGATATTAACATGGACTGTCTCGAGGGGCTGGATTTTGCCAAGGGCTGCTATGTCGGGCAGGAGGTTGTCTCCCGCATGAAACATCGCGGCACTGCCCGGCGGCGCCTAGTGGCCATCACGGCAGGTGTTCCGCTGCCTGAAAGCGGAACGCAGATCATGGCGGACAACAAGCCAATCGGGACGCTTGGTACCGTGTCGGGAACTGCGGGCCTTGCCATTGTGCGCTTTGATCGGGTCTCCGAAGCCATCAAGGAGTCGCAGCCCATGTTCGCTGGCGAGGCCGAGGTTGCTGTCACTCTGCCAACCTACGCCAGCTTTTCGCTAAATGACTGAATTTTTTTAATAAAAAGTGACCAAATAAAGTTACACAAAATCAATTGGATAGCGGCTTAGGTGCCGATCTGAGGCGTTTTGAAGGCTGAGAAACGCGGCCCTTTCAGCATTTGTTAAATATGTTTTTTATACTCTGGTTCCCATAGACATTGACGGGGGACAGACTGATGGCAGCCAACACATTTGCGCTCGAAGCGCTGGTTGCGGACATTGCTGACTATGCAAAACAGCAGATCGAAAGCGCCGATCTGTCGGGTCCTCGCTTTGGTGCCTACGTCAAGCTGGCCTGGTTCGGCCAGTCCGGCTCTCCGTGCTATTCCGATTGCCAGAACCTCACTGACGCCCTTCAGGCGCTGCGTGACTTTGACAACAGCGGCAGGATCGATGAGTTTTATGTCGCAATGACAGCGGCTTCGATTGAGAATTTTCCCGATATCGACAGGGTTCCTGCAGACTTCGACGGGATCCGCCGAATGTCCGCAGCATTGGGCAAGGTTGCCTGATCGTGCGGCCTAATCACCGCCCGGCTCATTAGCTTTTCCTCGTCCCTTTATTTGCCCTGAAGCTTCGCGCGTTTGAGATGCTCGTCGAGCCGCGGCATGATTTCCACGAAATTGCACGGCATGTGCCGATAGTCGAGCTGATGGGACAAAATGCCGTCCCAGGCATCCTTGCAGGCCCCGCTCGAGCCGGGAATGCAGAAGATATAAGTGGCATTGGCGACGCCGCCGGTTGCCCGCGACTGAACGGTCGATGTGCCGATGGTTTCGAAGGAAACTTTATGGAACAGCCATGAAAATCCGTCCATTTTCTTCTCGAACAACGGTTCCATGGCTTCGGGCGTCACGTCCCGTCCAGTAAAGCCAGTGCCTCCGGTCGTGATGATCACATCGACATCCTTTGTCGCGATCCACACCTTGGCCTGCGCCTGAATGGCGTCAACATCGTCCTTGACGATGGCACGATCTGCCAGAGTGTGCCCGGCCGCAGTCAGCCGGTCGACAAGAACCTGTCCAGACTTGTCGTCTTCAAAGGTTCGTGTGTCGGAGACCGTCAGGATCGCGATTTTCATGGGGATGAACGAGCGGGGGGACGAGGAGTGCGCCATGGCATGACTTTCTGCTGCGGAAGCGAAGGAACGATTGGTCTTGCGGAGGATCGCGCCGAATGAATAGAGGGCGGCATGCTCCGCGCGGCGACAGCTTCAAGCGACAGGCCTAGACAAGTCAAGGCCATGCGGCTTGCGCCAGCGATTCGCCAGCCTGCTACCGCGCGACATAATGGTCGCGACGGTGATTCACTGCAATGATGAAGTTGAGAATGATTGATCCCAAGAGGGAGAATGCCACCTTCTCAAGCGGGAAAAGAAACAGCGCAGAGCCAAAGATCAGCACATCGAACATCTGCTGCACATAGCCTGCTTTGAAGCTGGTCAGTTCCTGTATGGTCAAGGCGAGGGCACCTGCGCCCCCCATGCTGCCATCGTGCCGAATGATGGCCAGTAGACCAATGCCGGTAATAGCGCCGAAAGCGAGCGTCCCAAAGAAGGGATCAAGATGCTCGAACACGATCATATGGGGCATTACCTCAACAAGCAGCGACATGCAGGCCACACAGATCGCCGACTTGATCGTGAAAGCAAGTCCAAGCGAATGGTAGGTGAACCAGTAGAACGGGATATTGACCAGAAAGAACACAAGGCCAAAATTGTAGCCAGAGACATAGGATATGATGAGCGCCAGCCCTGCTGTCTGCCCGGTGATCAGGCCCAGATGCGTGAGGAAAACAAAGCCAAGCGCACAGGAGAAAACGCCGAATGCAATCCCCTGAATGTCCTCGAACAGAGTGTGTTTCACCTTCTCGGCATCGTCTTGATCCCTGATACCCATTTGATCTCAATGCCCTTCGATCTGAGAAAAATACTGTTTCGAAATACGTCAAGACCGGATTTAGCCCTCCAATCACGCAAAGGAAAGCGCAAATAATTATCACTGATGTCAATTATTGAGCAGACGACCAAGGGAACGGTGCTGCGGCACTCTTAATGTCGATCTGGCTTAATGTCGATCAGGAAGGGTAGGGCGAGCAGACCAAAGAAGGGGATCTGCTTTTAATCCATCCGAAGGAATTGGAATTGTAGGGACACCTTCCATCAGTCACGGAACCCTCCGGGGGACTCTCATTGAAACAATGCGAGGGAACCAGTCGTGATCAGGATCAAAAGCAGATCGACAACGCTTCGGAAGCTTGCCTCCGAAGGTCGCATAGTGATTGTCACTTTTCTGTTGGTCTTGCCCGGGGCTGCAGTTTGAAAGCCGCACCTTCTGCAGGATCCGGGTGGCGCCTTCTATCAGCCGTATGGTGAACACTATCTGATGTGGTCATTCATACTGTGTTCATAAAAGGCTGAAATGTGCCGTTTTGCGCGTATCGGGCGTGTCAATTGCCGGTGGATGTCAATAATCCGGCAAGTTGCCGGTTTCTTGTGTGGCTCAGAGGGGATAAAAATTTTGCACCGCTGTGAATTCATCTCGCAATAAGGGCATTGGCGAGGCAAAATCGCGCTTTCCTTATACCCGGCTTTGCATTAGGGTCCGCGCGAGACAAAGGGTAGCCGCCTGCGTTGCTCGCCCTTTTGCCAATTTGCCATAGATGAGAAGACAGACAGGAAGATGACCGACACCATCGCTCCCCACATGCAGCCGCAACGCTCCTTTCAGGGCATGATTCTGGCATTGCAAAGATATTGGGCCGACTACGGCTGTGCCGTTCTCCAGCCATATGACATGGAAGTCGGTGCCGGTACATTTCATCCCGCCACGACATTGCGCTCGCTCGGTCCGCGCCCATGGCGTGCCGCATATGTGCAGCCGTCCCGCCGCCCAACAGACGGACGGTATGGCGAGAACCCGAACCGTTTGCAGCATTATTATCAGTTTCAGGTTCTGCTGAAGCCGAGTCCGAAGGATTTGCAGGAGCTTTATCTGGGGTCGTTGAAGGCCATCGGCATCGACAGCTCCATCCATGATATCCGCTTTGTCGAGGACGACTGGGAAAGCCCGACCCTTGGGGCCTGGGGGCTTGGATGGGAATGCTGGTGCGACGGCATGGAAGTCTCCCAGTTTACCTATTTCCAGCAGGTCTGCGGCATCGAATGCTCGCCGGTCTCAGGGGAGCTCACCTATGGGCTGGAACGCCTTGCCATGTATGTTCAGGGCGTCGATAACGTCTACGATCTCAACTACAACGGCCGGGACGGAGACGACAAGATCTCCTATGGGGATGTCTTCCTGCAGGCGGAGCAGGAATATTCGCGGCACAATTTCGAATATGCCAACACCGAAATGCTGTTCGGTCACTTCAAGGATGCCGAAGAGGAATGCAAGGCTCTGCTCAAACAGGGCGAGGGCGGCGACATCCACCTGTGCGTGATGCCTGCCTATGATCAATGCATCAAGGCCTCTCATGTCTTCAACCTGCTTGATGCGCGCGGCGTGATTTCTGTCACCGAGCGTCAGAGCTATATCTTGCGCGTTCGGGAATTGGCCAAGGCCTGCGGTGAAGCCTTCTTGCTGACCAAGGCTGGCGGCGTGGATTATGTGGGATAACGATTGACGGATCGGTTGCCCCGTGGGGTGCCGTCATCTCTATTGTAAAGAAAAACCGGTTTTGATCTGGGATCGAAACCGGTTTTTTGTATTTTGAAATGCCGCGTTGAGCCTATCCGCCCATCCCTCGGCCATTGCCGTTATTGCCGTTATTGCCGTTATTGCCGTTATTGCCGTTATTGCCGTTATTGCCGTTATTGCCGTTATTGCCGTTATTGCCGTTATTGCCGTTATTGCCGTTATTGCCGTTATTGCCGTTATTGCCGTTATTGCCGTTGTTGCCGTTATTGCCTTTGTTGCCTTTGTTGCCGTTGTTGCCGTTGTTGCCGTTGTTGCCGTTGTTACCGTTGTTGCCGTTGTTACCGTTGTTGCCGTTGTTGCCGTTATTGCCATTGTTGCCGTTGTTACCGCTGTTGCCATTGTTGCCATTGTTGCTCTTTTCGGAGTCTCTGGCATTGGCGTTCCGGCGTTCCGAACTTAAATCGCTCGAATTGCGGTTTGAACGCTTGTTGTCCCACCGGTTTTGCGACTTGGAATTGCCCCGTTTGGGTTTGGACGTTGCCTGCTTTTGGGCCTTGTCAACGGAAATGGTCTTCTTGGTAGAACCTGCCTCAAGAGCATATTGTTTGTTGCCCTTGGTAACGGTCGCATAGAAGCCCGCTTTCACACGGTTGCGTCTGATAACGGAGACCGGCATGGGCTTTCCGGCCGGCTTCTTCGTCATTTGCGAGGCTCCGTTGGCATTGATCTGAACCCCGGCGCCCTGTCCGGGTCTGACTTGCACGGTTTCTCCCGATGCGTTGTTGGAAACCTGAACCTGCCCGTTGCGAACGGACACATCGGACCGGTTCTGCCCAACCTCCACGATGAAGACGGTGCCCTTCACCACAGCGGTCAAAAACGGTGTTCTGACAGAAAAATGCTGGCGATCCTGCTTGTTGACTGACAGTTCGATCTTGCCGCTTTGCTGCAAGACGAGCGTTTTGCCTTGCTGATTGTATTTTGATGGCGGCAGAGCAAGGATCGCATTCGGGCCGACCTGAATGCGTTCAGCGCCTCGTGTCAAAAGAATGCGTGTTCTTGAATGTGTTGAAAGGGTCTGTCCGGGCTGAAACCGCATCCCTTTGCGCACTTTGCTCGCGGGGCCCTGTTTTGACGCAAAGTAAGCGACGCCTGTAATTTTGGCGACCAACCATTCGTGCGAAGTCTGCGACGCGGCATAACTGGGCCAAAAGGCAATGGCGATGACGATGAGGAGGGTTTGCAGTCTGGACATGGTGATCAGCGCTTTCCTGCTAGGACACAAGGCACTCTTTTGATGTTTTCATATATGCGTAAAATGCCACATACGGGTGCAAGATTGGATTAACCCGAAGTTTGTCCGAGTGGATTTCAACAGAAATAGACAGAAACAACTTGGGTTATCTAGAACACAGTGAACAATGTCTAAATAGGCCAATCAGAAATGCGGGATTTGTACTTATTGGCACAGATGGAGACGAAATAAAAACGAGGAATTTAGAGTATTTATGTCCAAAATATAGAGACGAATGAAGAGACTATTGGCTCTGTTTGGGTGACAACTTGGAGGTGCCTTTTTTCATTTGTTCGAGCTGTTCTTTGAACCGCACACAGGGATCGATCTCGTCGACACGCGCCGTGAACCAGACATAATCGTACAGAGCGGGATCAAAGGCGGCGTAGGACTGAGGATTGGTTTTGTCTCTGATCACCTCGATTGACCCGATGACGATGGTGTCGGTCTGATCGTCAAGGAACATCGGAACGCCTCGGTCGCGGCGGACGTGCCCGTTGCCAGCTATCAGCACTGAAACCTCATCGGGTTTGAGGTCCTGTCGCATGGCGCGCGCCATATGTGCGTCCTTGTATCGCTGCATTGTTGCAAGGGGCATAAGGCTGTCTTTGTCCATCATGCCGCAGTGGGCATCAACCAGTTCATCCAACAGGCCCTCCAACTGGTCCTTGCTGTAGTCACGGTCCCAGCTGAGGTCTTCAAGCGCGGTTTCCGCAACGGCTTTGCCTTGCGCCACGCGCATCATCTCATCCCGATCAGGATTGCCGGGTTTGAGGCGCATGTCAGCGGCGAGGGCTGCATCGGCAATCGGCTGATAGAGCGACCAGGACGGCCAGCCCCGTTGCTGCCATTCAACGGCGTCACCAAGATTGGACAAGTTGCTTCTTTGAACGTCAGAGAGCGTTTCTGCATAGCGCATTTCGATCATCTCGAAAACCAACTGTCCCGTGCGGCCTTCTTCGCCCAACCAGCGCACAACATCTGCCTGTATGCGATGATGGATCGGATTGTCGTGTTTCTCGCCGACGAGCACATAGCGGGCCTTTTCCAGCGCATCCCGCAAGGCGTCTGGCTTGATGCGTGTGCCGGTTCCAACCGCATAAAGCTGTCCGGCCATTGGATGGTCAGTCAACAGCATGACATCCTCTTGTGAGTTGGCGGGCAGAGTGCCCATAATGGCGACGAGACAGGCAAGAGCGGAAGAAAAATGACGGAAACGCGGCATGGAATGGCACCCGAATTCAGACCCAGAAAGACAAAACAAGAGCGCTGACCAGCTCCTGTTTGATTGATTGATGCCCAATCATAATGCAGGGATCTGCCGATGCCAGCACGCAATTGCTCGGCACCGATAACAATTGCGTCAGGCGGTGAGGGCGGGATGATATGGCGATTCCCTGTGCCTGCAGATCTGCTTAGGCTTGCACTTTACCTCCCGTACGTTAATCTCCCTGCCAACGGTTGCCCGCTGGGTTGCCCACAATCAAGGGAGAATACACAATGGCTATCAGTTGGGTCTTGCTCGCAATCATCGTTGCGCTCGGTCTTTATGCCATTCTTATTTATAACAAGCTGGTCAAGACGCGTCAGATGGTGGATGAGGGATGGTCCGGCATCGATGTCCAGCTCAAGCGTCGGTCGAATCTGATTCCCAACCTTGTCGAAACCGTAAAGGGCTACATGGGACACGAGCGGGAAACGCTCGAAAAGGTCACCGAAATGCGTGCCCGAGCCGCCGGTGCGGCCAAGGGCGGAGCGGCAGAACGGGCCCAGGCCGAGGGCAATCTCAGCAAGGCTCTGGTCAATCTCATGGCGGTTGCCGAGAATTATCCGGACCTGAAAGCCAACGATGGCTTTCTCAATCTTCAAAGGGAGCTTTCTGGCCTTGAGGACGAGATTCAGTTGGCGCGCCGCTACTACAATGGCACGGTGCGCAATCTGAATACGATGATCGACCAGTTCCCGTCCAACATCATCGCGGGCTTCTTCTCCTACGCAAAGAAAGACTATTTCGAACTGGAAAACGAGGCGGATCGAGCAACCCCGCAGGTGCAGTTTTAGTGTCGCCACAATCTGAACGCAGGGTAGATTAGCCGAGCGCTGCATGATGCGGCTGCGTTGGCCGGTATTCGATCGCCAGACCAACACCAGACCTACAACAGAGATTTGTCATGCAACGCCTCCTTTCTCTTTGCCTGTCTTTTTTGACCGTCCTTGCTGTCGCGCTTCTGACGCTCGGGGGTGCCAATGCCCAGATCGCTGAAGAGGCGATCCAGGACTATCGCGTTGATATCATCGTCAACACGGATCGCACGGTCGACATCACCGAAACCATCACGGTCAATGCGCAGGGGCGGGAAATCAAGCGAGGGATCTTTCGCGATATTCCCGTGCGCTATCGGCGCAACGACGGGATGATTGTTGATCTCGATCTCGATGTGACCGGCGTCCGGCGCGATGGGGGAAGCGAGCATTACAATACGTCCCAGCAGGGGCGTTATACCCGCATTCGCATCGGTGATGCGGACGTGATGCTTGAGCATGGCCTGCATACCTATGAGATCAGCTACCGCGTTCAGGATTCCATCGGCTTTTTCGATGACTATGACGAGATCTACTGGAATGCGACCGGCAACGAATGGGCCTTCCGCATCGAGGAGGCAACGGTCTCTGTGACCTTGCCGGACGAAGCGCAGATTGGTGACCAGTATGCGGTCTATACCGGTGCGGCGGGGGCGACAGGCGATGCTTATGAACTGGTCTCAAAGACCGCAAACAGCCTTGTTGTCCGCACAACAAAGGCTCTCGCCCCCAGACAAGGCATGACCGTCGCGGTCGGCTGGCAGAAGGGTGTGGTTCCCTCGCCAACCAAAGCCGAGCAATCAACAGCCCTTCTTCTCGACAATGTCCCCACACTGGTGCTGCTGATTGGCAATCTGGCGCTCGGGGGCTGGTTCCTGTTCGCCTGGATGCGCGTTGGCAAGGACCCCGAAGGCGGCGCCATCATCCCGCGCTATCGCCCTTCCAAAGACCTCTCTCCAGCGTTGGCCAGCTATATCACCGGCATGGGACAATTCAAGACCGGCAATCAGTCCGCTTTCATGGCTGCCCTGATCGATCTGGCGATCAAACGGCGAGTGGTGATCGATGAGACCGGGGATGATCTTGTGGTCCGGAAGGAAAGCGGCGGTCCATGGGGAGATGTCGGCACAGATGGCTTGCCCGCAGGAGAAAAGGCGCTTTATTCAGCGCTCTTTGGCGGTACAAGCGCGGTAACCTTTGCCGACATGAAACACGCCAAGATGGCCACGATCATGAATGCCTTCTCGGGGGCCATCGAAACCGAAACCAATCAGGTCTATTTCAACCGCAATCTGGGCTATTTCCTGCCCGGTCTTGCGATTGCGGTCGTTGCTTTGATTGCCTTCGTCTACAGTTCGGTCGCGCTTGCCGCGCCATATATTTTCCCGATTGTTGAGCTTGTCGGCGCGGCCCTGAGTGTGGTTGTCCTGACGGTGCTGTTTGCAATCTTTCAGGCGATCCGCAAAAAGTCATCAGGCCCTGCGCTAAAGGGTGCCTTTCTGACGGTCTTCTTCACGATATTTCTCGGCGTTGGCTTTGGCGTTTTTGTCGCTGATGAGGCGAGCTTCTCGCTGGGGTTTGCCTTCTTCCGCATCAGCTCCATCTTGCTGATCATTCTGGGTATCCTGATGATCATCTTTTTCTCTGACTGGATGAAGGCACCGACCAGATTGGGCCGAAAAGTCATGGACGAGGTCGAGGGTCTGAAACTCTACATGACGGTGGCAGTCGCTGAACAAGCCCGAGAAGCCCAAGTCGCGGGTCTTCCCGATCTGACACCTGAGCTCTATGAGGATCTGTTGCCCTACGCGATCGCGCTTGGTGTTGAAAAAGACTGGTCCGATGTGTTCGAGGACAAGGTTTTCTCGCAATTGCCGCCGGAGAGAGCCTATCGCCCTACCTGGTATCGCGGGACCCACTTCAATCCCAGCCGACCCGCTGCATCTCTTGCAGGCATGACCAGTTCGCTCGGTCGTGACCTGTCGAGTGCCATGACGCCGCCTGCATCGTCTTCCTCGGGCTCCGGTGGTGGCGGGTCTTCGGGCGGCGGCGGCGGCGGCGGTGGTGGTGGTGGCTGGTAAGGGCCTAATCGGTCTTGGTCGAAGCGTCTTGCCTTGCAAGGCGCTCGGCTATGGGTCTGAAGCTCCTGCGGTGATGCACACAGACACCGAGCTGCTCAATCGCTTCCTGATGCCGTCTTGTGCCATAGCCCATGTGCACTTCAAAACCATATCCGGGAAAGGCCCGCCCGATCCGCTTCATCATGCGGTCGCGGGCCACCTTGGCGACAATCGAAGCCGCTGCGATCGACACGGAGCGCCCGTCGCCCTTGATGACATGTTCGCCGGGGCAGGGCGCTCCGGGCGGCACGTCCCTTCCGTCAAAAAGCGCATAGGCGGGCGGGAGCGATAGCCCCTCCAGTGCTTTCACCATGGCCCAAAGGGTCGCGCCGCGGATGTTGAGCGCATCGATCCGATCTGGTGCTGCACTGGCAACACAGACATGGGCCGTTTCGCAAATAATATCGAACAACGCCTCGCGCCGGGCCTCGCTCAATTTTTTGGAATCATTAAGTCCCTCGGGGATTGCCGCAGGATCGAGAATCACCGCAGCTGTGACCACCGGCCCGGCAAGTGGCCCGCGCCCCACCTCGTCGACGCCCGCAACAGGGCCACCAAATCGCTTGATGGCGCTTTCCTCAAGCGCGAAATCCGGGCCATCGGGGCGCGCGCTTAACAACGACATCTGGACCTGTTTCTTGCGCTTTGTCATTCTTGCCGTCCCTAGTTCACGCCGCCCAGTCGCAGACCGGGCGCAGGACGTTCCGCCAGAACAGATCGGCGAAACCGAAACAGCTTGGCAGGTCTGCCGCCCGTTGCGGACGAGCTGGCACCAGTCGGTTCGACCAACTGTCCCTGTTCAACCAGTCGCCGGAAATTCTGCTTGTGAAGATGGCGACCGGAAATGGCCTCCACCGTTGTCTGAAGCTCAGTGAGCGTGAAACTCTCGGGCATGAGTTCGAACACCACAGGGCGGTATTTCAGCTTGCTTCTGAGCCGAGAGATGGCGGTCGCCAGAATGCGGCGGTGGTCCATCTTCATTGGATGACCGAACAGGGGCGTGCCGTCATCCGGCGGTTCCAGACCCCGATCCAGATAATATTCGTGAACGAGCCCTGCCTCATACAGCAGTTCATAGCGCTCAAGCACCCGTTCCTCGTCCCATGTGCCGCTGCCAAGTCCGAAGTAGAGCTTGAATCGTTGCAAGGGAGTCATCGGGCGCAATTTGTCATCCCGGGCGCTTTTGGCCCAGACTTCCAGCGACGGCAAAATCCTGTCGTCCAGCATGTGCGGCCTGTCATCCCGCCAGTCTTCCCATGGAAAGAATCCATACCAGCTGCGCCAACGTCCGCCCATGTCAATGAGGCCTCGCCCCGGTATGGCGGCATCATTGCGCTGCAATTGCGTCAGGGCGAGATAACCGATCGACACTTCGTGACTGTCCTCTCCGCCCAGTTTTGTCAGGCGGCCCCGGTCACCAAAGGTGTAAAGCTGTTCGACATATCCCAGTTTCAGACCCGTTTGCTCATCCACCCATGTGCGCAAGCCCGCTTCAAGCGTGCGGTGGTGGACCGGATCGAATGGACCGAAGGGCAGGCCGCCAAGCCCGGCGGTTTGATCCCTTTGCTTGAGATCGACCACCAGCGTCACCGGCGACAGATCGCGCATCGCGATGATGGCGGCGTTCAGTCCCACAGTGATCGGGCGTCTTGAGGTGAATGGGGACGTGTCGCTCACGCGTCTCTCGCTCTTGTTTGCAACGGGGTTGAAAGGTCGGGGGCATTCGCTTGGGTTTGAGGTGGCTATTCTGGTTCGAGTGTACCAGCCTGACAGCATGGATCCAGCGCAAAGCCGCAGCCGCTTCGCCTCATCCGATATGCGGCATTGCGAAGATGTTGCCCTCATAGCAATCGGCACCGCGCCCGATGCTCTCGATGGCCTTCACCATGCGCCCCTCGCGGCCCAGGATTGCATCCGCCAACGCCACAAGGCGTTTGTTTGGCGTCGCTGGAGGGGAGGCTTCGCGCAAGGACAATGCCAACTCCATCTCTGACAGATCCGGCCTTAGGCAACACCCGGCGATGAATGCCGAGGCGGTGGATCGACTGACACCTGCCCAGCAATGCACCACCATCGGCGTACGGCGATCCCAGGCGCGGAAAAACGCAAGCATCGTTTCGACCTGTTGCTGAGAGCCCATCTCGAATCCCGGTGTCGCGACAGAAATGTCGTTCATGCCAAGATAGAGATGGTTTTCGGCGAGGATCCGTGCTGGGCGCTCCACTGGCGTGTCGGGATTGAGCACACTGAGAAGATACGTCGCCTCGACGGTGTCAACGACTTCACCAACCTTTGCCAATGAACAGACATAGAGCATGATTCAATCCTTAAAATTGATGGGGTGGGCAGAGACGCCGTATGGACAAATCTACTGCCTGATGGACAAAACAGATGGTAGCCAATTGGTCGAATGCTCTGCATGCTTGCCTGAGATACCGCCAATAGGCGGGGTCAGGAGTCAAGCAAACCGTGCAGACTATGGAACCGGTCAAGAAAGGCAGCCTGTGCCTGTTGGGTGCTCCATGGCTTGATCGGAAGCTGGTCTTCGGAAAGGCCCTCGGGGCGGCCGAACAGCTCCTTGGCTTCCTTGACCTCGAACCCGGCCAGATGCACCGCTTCGAAATAGGCCGAGATTCTGTCAGCTTCCTTGATTTTCTTCTTGAGTGCTTTCGTCGGGTGAGGGGACAGGCCAAAGCGCAGATGGATTGCCGCTTCCAGTCTTTCCTCGATATCCTTGTAACCGACGCCGATTGCCGACTTGAACGGAGAAATCATGTCGCCGATCACATACTCGGGACCATCGTGCAACAGACCCATGAGCGCAGCTTCCACCGGCAGGTTCGGGTTTTTGACGCGAAGGATCATCTCAACGATCAGGCTGTGTTGTGCGACGGAAAACGGATGATCTCCGATGGTTTGTCCGTTCCATCGCGCCACTCTGGCAAGGCCGTGGGCGATATCTTCGATCTCGATATCGAAGGGGGAGGGGTCAAGCAAATCAAGCCGGCGTCCCGACAACATCCGCTGCCAGGCTCTCGGCGCATCCGGTTTTTGTGACATGATCGGTATTCCGTCTTTTCACAATATCTGAGGCAAAAGACTCTCTTTGGAGTCCCGTGCTGCTTATGGGAATCGATTTAGCGCACCCTGTCGCGGATTGAAATGCCAGAAGCACAAAGCAGGCAAGATAGTTGGACATCGGGGGAGAACCGGGCAGGATTTGTTTCCATTTCGCGCTTTGCTTGTTTTGTTGCGACAGGTTGAAATAAAAATACACGCATTGCGAATGGTTGCGGAATAGTGCCTATTCTTGGTCGAGTTCACTTGGTAAAACAGCCTGTATGGGATAGTATTCGTTCAAAGCAAACCGGCAAGCAAGAAGACTGGCCAGAAAACCTCAGGCCAGCCATCACCGGAGTTTGTGTGGGGACTGGACTTCCGATGAGAGAAGCGCGGTTGATTCTGCGCTTCTTTCGTGTTCACCATTGCCGATGCGATCTCCAAGCTCCCTTTCCACTCATAGATGAATACAAGATAGGCCGGCCTGCTCTTTGCCAGAGGGTGGGATTTGTCATTCATTAGAGTCATGCGACGCCTCGCAAGTCAGATAGGGGCGATTGATCGGTTTCTATGAAAGGCCTTGCGGTGAGCTTAAAGCTGAGTATTGTTTTCAACAATTAATGCGACCATGCGGCGTGTGTTTTAACTTGAGAATTTAGTGCAACAAATAAAAGACCTTACCGCAAGTGATTGGAAGAATTCTAATATTTTTTGCTCAACAAAGCAACTAACTTACTGTTTTGTTAGGTTGTTCGTGTTGACTTTGAGAATGGTTCGCAGCAATGATTGCCTCAACTTCACGAGGCAGACGCCAAAGCAAAACGCATCGGTCCTGACCTTGCCCCCCAATCCTGGGCCTTGAACCCACTATTGGAGACAGAAAGACAATGAACAAATCCGCCCTCGCCATTCTGACGACCGTGGCTCTGACGACTGTTGCGCCTTCGCCTTCCATGGCAGATGGGGATGTAAATATCTATTCCTATCGTCAACCGTTCCTGATCGAGCCGCTTCTGGATCGGTTTACCGAAGAAACGGGGATTCAGGCCAACATCATCTTCGCCACGCAGGGCCTTGAAGCCCGCATCAAGGCCGAAGGCGAAAACACGCCCGCCGACCTTCTCCTTTCAACCGATGTTGGGCGTCTCGAGGCTGCCAAGCGGCAGGACATCGCCCAGCCGGTCCAGTCCGAAGTGCTTGAGCAGAATATTCCGGCGAACTTTCGCGATAAGGACGATCAGTGGTTTGGACTGACGACGCGTGCTCGTGTCGTCTATGCCTCCAACGAGCGGGTCGATCTTGACACCATCACCTACGAGGATCTGGCCGATCCCAAGTGGAAAGGCCGCCTTTGCACCCGGTCTGGTCAGCATGACTATTCCATCGGCCTGTTCGCTTCGATGATCGCCCACAAAGGCGAGGAAGTGACAAAGACATGGCTTGAAGGCCTCAAAGCCAATCTGGCGCGCCGCCCGACAGGCAATGATCGTGCGCAGGTCAAGGCGATCTATGCTGGCGAGTGCGATCTCGCACTGGGCAATACCTATTACATGGGTATCATGCAGACCAACGAGAATGAGCCGGAACAGCAGGAATGGGCCAAGTCGGTCCGCATCCTCTTCCCCAATTCCGAAGGTCGCGGTACGCACGTCAACATTTCAGGCATGTTGCTCACCAAGCATGCGCCAAACAAGGACAATGCCATCAAGCTGATGGAGTTTCTCTCGTCCGCAGAAGCGCAGAAGCTGTATGCGGAAGGCAATTATGAATATCCAGTCCTGGGTACTGTCGAGCCGTCGGAAATCGTCAAGAGCTGGGGGGACTTCAAGCCCGATCCCATCTCCCTCAATGAGATTGCCGATCAGCGCAAGGCCGCGTCCGAGCTGGTAGATGTGGTGGATTTCGACGCCGGAGCAAACTGACGGTAGAGAAAGACACTTCAAAAGAATTGGTTGAGGCTCTGCTCTAATTGGCTCTGTCCAAGCCGCACCTTTCGATCTGGTCCTCGGAAACGTGCGGAATGCGAAGTCTCACCCAATAAGCGTCGATAGACAGGACAATGCTTTTCTGGTCCTCTTGCATCCGTCTATTGCTATTGGCGCACTTCCCGCAAATCCCTCATCCGGACCGATGAGACAAAGCTGGTCCCTTTGTCTTCAACGACTGGATGAAATACACCGACATCGATCTTGCCCTTGGCAAGGTCACTGTTGAAAAGGGGATTTGATCATAGCCACCGGTTGCGGGGACGAAAGCTGGTCCCTCTCGCTTCCCCGACCGGAGCCATCTTGATAGAAAGTGTCATGGCAGAGATGCCATGGCACTTTTTCTATTATGCCAAGAAGCGCGCGTCGCGGACATTTGTCAAATTCAGGCGTCAAGCTCTGGAAAAGCCACAGATCGATTGCTCGACCGGTTGGCAAGGCCTGTTTCACAATCTTGACAGCACGCGTCATTCCTGTTTCCTTCATAATTGTTGGATCTAACAGTCAACAATGGAAGGCCTGCCGATCATCTGTTTCGATGCGAAACAAGGGTGCCTACGAGACAAGAGTGCCTGTGAGGATGAAGACCTCTCGGAAGATCTCCTGATGGAAGAGCGTATTTAAGTGACAGAGAGCAGTTTAAGCCCCGATACGCCTTCCTTGGGCTCCAAAGCTTCCGGCAAGCTCGCAAGGGCAGCCAAGAGGGTGCGCGGCATGAAGGCGCGCAGCATGGTCGGGCTTGGTTTGCTGCTGTTGACGCTTTTTCTGGTCACCCTGCCGATCATCGCCCTTGTCGTGATTGCATTTGGTGATGCCGGGGATGTCTGGCCGCATCTGGTCTCGACTGTGTTGCCGCGCTCCGTGATGACTACCATCTGGCTGATGCTCGGTGTCGGCACCATGACGGCGCTGATCGGCGTTTCGACAGCATGGCTTGTCACCATGTGCCGCTTTCCCGGACAACAGATCTTTCAGTGGGCGCTTCTGATCCCGCTTGCCATCCCCACCTATATCGTCGCTTATGCATCTGTAGAGCTGCTTGATTATTCCGGCCCGGCCCAGAGCGCGCTGCGCTGGCTGTTCGGCTTTCGCAATGCTCGCGACTATTGGTTCCCCGAAGTGCGTTCGCTGGGCGGAGCCATCGTCGTGATGAGCCTTGTGCTCTACCCATATGTCTATCTCACCAGTCGAGCGACCTTCCTGCTGCAGTCCGCCTGCGCCCTTGATGTGTCGCGCACACTGGGAGCTGGACCCGTAAGGCTGTTCGCAGCGGTGGCGTTGCCGCTTGCACGGCCAGCCATCGTGGTCGGCATCACCCTCGCCATGATGGAATGTCTCAATGATATCGGGGCCGTGCAGTTTTTCGGCGTTAAAACCCTGACCTTCAGTGTCTATGACACATGGCTCAATCGGGCCAGTCTTGCAGGCGCTGCACAGATCTCGACGGTCATGCTGCTTGTGGTGTTGTTGCTCCTTTGGATCGAACGACGGGGTCGCCGACAGCAGCGCTATGCCGTCACCTCGCGTCGTTATCAGGCTCTGCCGAGCTATCAGCTCTCGGGACTGCGCTCCATTCTCGCCATGTTGGTCTGTCTTGCGCCGATTGTCCTTGGTTTTTTGCTGCCGGCGATGGTGCTGCTCAGATCCGCCATTCTCAACTGGAGCGAAAACCTCAGCGCGGACTATTTTTCCGCCATGGGCAATTCGCTCTTTCTGTCCAGCTTCGCCGCCATTCTGACTGCATCGGTCGGCATCACACTGGCCTATTTCGCGCGCCTTCAGAAAAATCGCCTCGTTGCGGGGTTCACGCGCATCGCATCCATCGGCTATGCCGTGCCGGGAACCGTGCTTGCGGTTGGCATCCTGATCCCGGTTGCAAGTCTCGACAATTTCATCGCTTCGAGTATGCGAGACCTGTTCGGGATTTCGACCGGGCTTTTGATCATCGGCTCAGGGGCGGCCATGCTGTATGCCTATTGTGTGCGCTTCATGGCCATGTCCTATGGGGCAGGGGAAACGGGCCTCCAGCGTGTGTCCCCCAATCTGGAAGCCGCTGCCCGCACCCTCGGCCGCAGTCCGATGCGGACACTCATCGAGATTGACTTGCCGATGATCCGCCCCGCGCTGGTCTCTGGTGCTTTGTTGGTGTTCGTTGATGTCATGAAAGAGCTGCCCGCAACAATTCTGCTCAGGCCCTTCAATTTCGATACACTGGCAACATTGGTGTATGGACAGGCATCTTTGGAAGCCTTTGAAAAGGGATCCCTGTCGGCCCTGACAATCGTTGCCGTGGGCATCTTGCCTGTCATTTTGCTCTCGCGAACCTCGACCCGATCCCATCAGAGTGAGTAATGCAGGCGCGCTGTTTTTCAGCTTGAAACAGAACGAAAAAAACCCGGAAAAGCCCGGGCATCAAGGTGGCGGAAAGTGCGACCTTATCGTTGGCCGCTTGAGACTGTAACGCCAGTGAGGCAACCACAGGCATGTGGCGACCGAGCACTGGCGTAATTCGACAATCACAACATACACCATGTCGATCATGCTTCGTAGTTAAAACTACGCAATTATGCAGCATTTTACATTGTGCGTTAACAAGAGATTAGGCACGCGCCCGCACAAAAAAGCATCGGCCTTTAGATGAATGCGCCCAATCCAGACTTGTAAAACACGCCCGCCCTTGCAACTGTTGCTTGGGTTTCGAGATATCGGGTCACGTGTCGATGGTTTATTTCGCTGAGACAACAAAGACATGGCCCTGCGGTCAGAGCTGCATGCACAGTGGCTGGCAAGGCATTGTGATGCGTGCGTATCATGATCCGCATTTGGGTTTGTCCGAAGAAGTCTGATTTGCCAAATGATGGCTCGAAACAGAGAGTAGACCATCAATTGGCTTGTAGGCCGTGAGAGGTTGCAGATTGGGAGAGCAGAATGAAGAAGGTTTACACCAGCGCCGCTGATGCGTTGGAAGGGCTCGTTTTCGACGGCATGACAATTGCTGTTGGTGGTTTCGGGTTGTGCGGCATCCCCGAAAATCTCATCATCGCCTTGCGCGAGACTGGTGTGAAAGACATTACGGTCGTCTCCAACAATTGCGGCGTTGACGACTTTGGCATGGGCCTGTTGCTGCAAACCCGCCAGATCAAGAAGATGGTTTCGTCATATGTCGGTGAAAATGCCGAATTCATGCGCCAGTATCTCTCCGGCGAGCTTGAACTGGAGTTCAATCCGCAAGGAACGCTAGCGGAGCGCCTGCGCGCCGGCGGCGCAGGAATCCCTGGCTTCTATACCAAAACCGGCGTTGGCACCCTGATTGCCGAAGGTAAGGAGCACAAGGACTTCGAGGGGGAAACCTACATCCTCGAACGGGGCATCAAGACGGATCTGGCCATTGTGAAGGCTTGGCGCGGAGATGAAAAGGGCAATCTCACCTATCGCAAGACCGCGATGAACTTCAATCCCGAATGTGCCACGGCAGGCAAGGTCACAATCGCGGAAGTCGAAGAAATGGTCCCGGTCGGCTCGCTCGACAAAATGGCCATTCATACCCCTGAAATCTTCGTCCAGCGCATCGTTCAGGGAAACCACGAAAAACGCATCGAGCAGCGCACGGTACGGGCCAGCTAAGGGGAGAGACGCACATGGCATGGACACGCGATCAAATGGCCGAACGGGCCGCCGCCGAACTGGAAGATGGCTTCTATGTGAACTTAGGCATCGGCATTCCCACTCTTGTCGCCAACTATGTGCCTTCGGATATGGAGATCACGCTCCAGTCGGAAAACGGCATGTTGGGCATGGGGCCTTTCCCTAGGGAAGACGAAGTCGACGCCGACCTGATCAATGCAGGCAAGCAGACGATCACGGAGTTGCCGCGCACCTCCTATTTCTCCTCCTCCCAGTCCTTTGGGATGATTCGGGGTGGACACATCGATCTTTCGGTGTTGGGGGCAATGGAAGTGGCCGAGAATGGTGACCTCGCAAACTGGATGATCCCGGGCAAGCTCGTCAAGGGCATGGGCGGTGCCATGGATTTGGTCTCGGGCGTCAAGCGCATCGTTATCGTCATGGATCACACCAACAAGAAGGGCGAGAGCAAGATCCTCAAGTCCTGCTCCCTGCCTCTCACCGGCAAGGCCGTTGTGGATCTCATCATCACGGATTTGGGCGTCATGGAAGTCCGCGAGGATGGCCTTTCTTTGATTGAGCTGGCTCCCGGCGTCGATGTCGATGAAGTCCAGGCGAAAACAGTAGCCAATCTGAAGGTTGATCTGAAATAGATTAGGTAATATTTACGAGGGTGTGAGGCGGTTGGGGAAACCAAAAGCGCATGGCGCGGCTTTCGGACGTTCGCCCGGCGGCACAAAAAGGAGCATCGCACGATTGATCTGCGGTGTGGGAGGCGATTGGCTATAGACCTGTTGAGGCTTCCTCCCATGCGGACGTTCAAGTGTCGATCCGATCCTGCATGCATTGCCGTGTTTTTGTTGTTAACCTGAAACCTTACCGTTTTTTGCTTTGTATTCGTGCGAGCAAGATCGTTAGTATGGCTCCGGAATTGAGATAAGACTATTCCTCGGCGTGATACGCTGGTCTCCCGTCGATTTTCAATCCAATCCGGGTCAAAACCGGTATGGAAATTCGTCTGATCCGTTCAAGCGGGATGATTGACCGGGCAACCGGTCCCACGATCAGGCCGAGTGAGAGTTCAAAAAGGAAAAGGTGCGGAACATGACGCCGACCACGCGGATCCGAATCCTGTGGGCCATATTTGCCGTTCTGGCTTTAGCCGGAGGACTTGCCGCTGCTTCTCCCTACCTGATCAACACCCGGGTTGCCAAAAAGGAGATCTCCAAGCAGATCTCCGAATGGATGGGCCTGCCTGTCAGCGTTCGCGGCGAGCCGGTCATCACGGTCTTTCCCTATTTGACCGTCAAGCTCAAGGATGTGGAAGTACAATCGAATCTGGGGCGCAGCGAGCCGCCTCTGGTCTCAATGGAAGCCCTGCGTGTTGAAATGCACTGGTTGCCGCTACTGCTCGGCAATTATGAGGTCCGCCGTTTCAATCTGATCAAGCCGACATTCGAATTTGCGCGTGACAAGGATGGCAACAGTTCGTGGGACATGACTGGTGGCTCTATTGTGACGACGGCACCGGACAATGGCCGTTTGACCTTGGCTGAGAACATCACTCTTGGTCGTTTCTGGATTTCCGGCGGCAAGTTGCACTATCGAGATGAGGCGACAGGCCAAGACGAGAATATCGACGACATCGTCTTGCAGTTCGAATGGCCAAGCACCGAAGAGCGCGCAACGATCGAGGGACGCTTCGACTGGCGCGGTCAACCGATTTCGCTTATGGCCCGGTCTGACAAGCCAACAGAATTGTTCGGAGGCGCTCTCTCGCCACTGACCGCCGAGATCTCCTCACCCCTGTTTGAAATGAAGGGCGATGGCACAGCCGGCACGATGGCCAATTTGCAGTTGGAAGGTGATTTTTCTTTCAAGACGTCATCCTTGCGCGATTTTCTCGGCTGGATCGATCTTCCCGTTGGCTCGGTGGGGGGACTGGAAGAGGCATCCATGACGGCGCGTGCCAACTTTGCAGGCGAGTCCGTTGCCTTTTCAGATCTGTCGCTGATGCTCGATGGCAATCGCGCAGATGGTGTCATTCAACTCGATTTCCGCCGCGACCGTGCGCTTGTACAAGGCACTCTTGCAGGGGATTCGCTCGACCTTACGCCTTATTTCGGCAATCGCGAGGGCGAAGTGCCTCTGGTGGATCAGCCCTTGTCGCTTAATGATATGGGCCGGGCAGATCTTGATATCCGCCTGTCGGCAAATCAGGTGGTCATGGGGTCGATGACTCTGGGCCGTGCCGCAGCGACGCTTGTCACGCGCGATCAGCAGATGTCCTTTTCTCTTGGCGAGGCCTATGTCTATGGCGGACGCATCGAGGCGAGTTTGGACATGCGCCCGGCCAAAGAAAACTCTCAACTGATCAACGCCCATCTGCGTGGCAAGACCAATGGATTGCTGGCGGGCAGCTTCACCCGCGAAGCCTTGCAGCAGGACCTGCTTACCGGAACCGCACTCGCCGAAATTGACATTCAGGGCGAGGGACGGAGCCTGATGGAGCTGCTGAACACCTCGCAAGGGACAGCGTCGCTGGTTCTGACGGATGGCGAATTCAAACGATTCAATCTCGATGGCCTTCAGGATGCTTTGGAACTCAAGGAAGATATCGCGTCCGATACGCTCTATGCCAAAAGCTCGCGTTTCGATGTCCTGTCCATTCGTGGACGGATGGATGACCGTATCCTTGGCATTGACGGCATTCGCATGACGTCGGGAAATCGCGCGCTGGTTGGAACAGCAGACCTTGATCTCGAAAGGATGACACTCGACTTCCCCGGAACACTGGCACTCTACAACACGGCTGACCCGGCAAGTCAGTCGACAGAAGATCCGGTTGAAGCGTTCGAGTTCCGTCTGAAGGGGCCGATTGCCAATCCAACCCTGACGCGACGCGCGAAAAGTGACAGCCAGCAGCCACGGGATCAGGATATTCTTGCGCCGGGGGTTCCCGCAACGATGCCGGGTGCATCGGAGCGAGGACAGAGACAGCCCGCTGCGGAACCTTCATCTGAAGCGACCAAGGAGCCTGAAGAAGAGGCGACCCCGGATGAAGCTCCGGTGGGGCAGGATGCCCTGCCTGGTTTAGGCGAAGATCTAGCTGCAGTGCCTCCTGCGACAGATGCTCCAGACACCGAACAGAGCAGTTTTGAAGCCTTGGAGGAATCTGTCGGGGAAGCAGCGAAGAAAGCTCTTGAAAGCCTGCTGCCCTCAGGGAGCGACGACAACACGCAGTGAGCGAAAATTCGGCGCGTATGCAATGTGCTGCTGGTGACACCTAAAGCGGCTTGGCGTCGTTAATGGAAAGTTTTCCGATCAGCTGCTAGCATGTCGATGCAATCCGAATGCGGGCGTGTTTTGTCGATGACATCGAACCGTCGGAGGCGGAGGACCATTCTCACGTTGGATATCGGGACGAATGAAAGAGGAGATGATCGGTGCGATTTGCTTCCATGCTGACCAGTCTGGGTAAGGCCTTGCTCGCATCTTTGGTAACGGGAACGGTGCTGATGGTGGTTGGCATCACAACCAGAGATATTTTCCCCGGCATGTCCATCTACATCGACCAACTGACGGATGCGATGGAACTGACAATCAACTGGCTTGTGATCTGGGCCGTGCCCAATACATTGCTCGGCATGGTGGTCATCATGCCGATCTGGTTCATACTTATTCTGTTCGGCCCCAAGTCCTGACGTCCCGCCAGTCCTATCTTTGATGTCGGTGTCAGGTGTGCACCTGTCACTGATCACCACGTCTTGATGGATCGATCCACTTCTCAAGAACCTGTGTCGGGCTCACATTGTAGCCGAGGCTTTCATAGAATGCCTGCACGGGCTCGTTGCCTGTTCGCACCATCAACTGCATTTTCCAGCCGCCCATCGACAGAAGCCACTGCTCGGCTGCTTTCATGATCTGTCTGCCAAACCCCTTGCCCTGATGGTTGGGCGAAACCGAGAGGTAGTAAACCCAGCCCCGATGTCCGTCAAACCCGGCCATGATGGACGCAAGGATCTGGCCGTTCGGCTCAAGCCGGCCGACCAAAATGGTTGAGCTGGAGGATGAGCGCGCCACGGCAATATCGTTGTTCGGATCGTTCCAAGGCCGCGTCAGATTGCAGGCCTGCCAGAGCGCGATGACATCCGTCACGTCAGTATCTTCAATCTCAGAGATGATCAGGTCTGACATGATGTTCTTCAGTCCTCGTTGTCAGGGGAGGGGGCATTATTGGAGGACTATTGAAGCACCTTGCCCGGATTCATCAGGCCCTTGGGATCAAGAAGGGTCTTGATCTGATGCATCAATTCAAGTTCCACCGGATCCTTGACACCCGGCAGCAGATCGCGCTTCAGAACGCCAATGCCGTGTTCGGCAGAAATTGAACCTTCAAGATCGGCGACGATGGCATGGACCATCGCATTGATCTCCTCCCAGCGGTTGAGGAATGCGTCCCTGTCTGCACCGATTGGTTGGGAGATGTTGAAATGTAGATTGCCATCCCCCAGATGACCGAATGCGACCGGACGGCAGCCGGGAATGGCTTCAAGGCAGGCCGGAATGGCGCGATCCAGAAAGTCCGGGATCGCATGGGTCGGAACCGAAATGTCGTGCTTGATCGATCCGCCTTCTTCCTTCTGAACCTCGCTCAGGCCGTGCCGTATATGCCAGATGTCCTGCATCTGCCTGGTGTTTTCAGCCAGAACCGCATCCCGGATCAAATCCGCATCGAAGGCTTCCTCGAGCATGGTTTCCATCAACTCGCGCCCGTTGATGGCATCCGAACCGATGGACAGTTCAAGCAGACAATACCAAGGATGGGCCTCGACGAGCGGGTCTCGAGCCCCTTCCAGATGGCGAACGGCAAACTCCATTCCGATGCGCGGCATGAGCTCAAATCCGGTCAGCATCGATCCGACACGGGAACGCGCAATGTTGAAGATGCGCAAGGCGTCCCGTGGCGTCTCGATGCCTGCCAAGGCCACCTGACGATCCCGTGGCAGAGGATAGAGTTTGAGCGATGCCGCCGTGATAATGCCCAGCGTCCCTTCGGCACCGATGAACAGATGCTTGAGGTCATAGCCTGTGTTGTCCTTGCGCAGGCTGCGCAGCCCTCGCATGATGCGCCCATCCGGCAGGACGACTTCAAGACCAAGCACCATGTCCCGTGCGTTGCCATAGGCCAGCACGCTGGTACCACCTGCGTTGGTGGAAAGGTTGCCGCCGATCTGGCAGGAGCCCTGTGCACCAAGGGCCAACGGGAAAAACCGGTCAGCCTCTTCGGCTGCCTTTTGCACCGTCTCGAGCACGACGCCAGCTTCGACCACCGCCACATTGCCCTCGATGTCGAGAGAGCGGATCCGCTTGAGCCGCTCGAGTGAGACAATCACCTGCGCGTTGGACTGATCCGTTATCTGGCCACCCACCAATCCCGTATTTCCGCCTTGTGGAACGATCGCGACGTTTCTGGCATAGGCCAGTGTCATGATAGCACTCACCTCATCTGTATTGCCTGGCCGAAGCACGAGCGGGCATATCCCGAAGAATTTGTTGCGCCATTCCCTGCAATAGGGGGCGATGTCGGCCGGCTCGGTCAGACAATGCTGTTCGCCGATCAGCGCCTTGAAGTCGTCAAGGACATCAGGAGCGAGACCAGATGACGCTTCATTGGCGGGAGGGGAGAGTTTCGAGGTCACGAGAGGAGATCTTGCATCATGTGGTGGAAAAACAAAAGCCGCCAGAGCGGCGGTCAAATTGGCTGTTGGGAGGCTCAAACTAGCAGAATCAGGTGACAGTTCCTAGTCTCTCATCGATCCATCGACACTTTCTGACCCAACGGAACGTGAGATTGCGTTTTTTCCAGATCCCAAGCGGCGTGCAACAGTGCGTGAGATCAGATTTCTTCACTCAATGATCAGACTTGTTCACAATTTATCGGTTGTAATCATAGGCGTATTAACCCAAGCTTTGTTGCCATGGGTTGCAATTCGCTCTATCATGCGCGCTATCTGCGAAAAGGCACTCGGTCGTGACTAGTTTCGAATAGTGTCTTTGGATGCCAAGTCTGCAAGACAGTGTTTCTGGTCATTTTGTCAATTGTCACTATCAACTGCAATAGTTACGCACAGAGTGTCAGTCTTTGAATGACGTTTTTTGGACTTCCTCGCTCATATTTAGCTGCCTTAGACTGGAAAAGGATGGTAAATCTTTAAAAATTCACTATAAAATTAACATGCACGATTAGTTCTGCATCACAGCAAGGGGACAGCTGGATGCCTTCACAGGGTATAACACGTAAGAGACCTGTTCAGCGTATGAACAGCGTTCACAGACGACTCGAGATCGTTAATGCAGCGTTTGATTGCATCGCTGCAACGGGTCACTTGTCGACTTCCACCACAGAGCTTGCCTATAAGGTTGGGATCTCCCAGCCAGCGATCTTCAGGCATTTCCGCTCAAAACAGCAATTGCATCAGGCTATATTGGATGAAGCCAATCAGCGCGTCATCGAAGAGCTGAAACGCAACATCAGCAATTCGGAGAGCTGGAACAGTCCGCTTGTCCTGCTGCGTCAGATCATCATTCAGATGGGCGAAAGCTTCAAGAGGGAGCCGGGCGTCTGGCTCACCTTGATCTGTCAGCGCTCCATCGCAGCCGAGGCAGAAATGCTGGATGAACAGTCCGGTATTTCTGGCAACAAGGATGCCATTGAACAGCTGAGCTACGCTCTCGAGCGTCTCGGCAATGCTGCGATTGACAACAAACAGGTTCAACAGGATACGAGGGCGGCAGATCTTAGCAAAACGTGCCTCGCTGTGCTGATTGGCATGGGGCAACTGTGGCTGAATGGCGGTTGCGAATTTGATCTCAGTGAACGTCTGGACTTCGCGGTCCGGGGGATCATTGCCGGTTACAAGTCAACCGAGGGCGAAATCGACGTTCCGATGTCTGCCATCGCCTGAACATTCAATACAGCAAGCATCCGGTCGACAGCACAAGTGCCGACTGGACAAAAGACAGATCACCGGTCAATCAGGCAAGTTGGGTTATGCCACTTGCCTGATGGCTGGTTTTTTATTTGTTTCTGGCGTTTGCCGCTGCCCGCAAGAGCACCTCTTGCGGTCTGTCGGCTTTGCCTACTGCCCATCTCTGCATCAAGCAACGCAGCTGTTTGAAAGTGCGCTTTCCACAAGCGGTTAAGAAATTGTAACAAAGATTGAGCAATGCTGCCGACCGCTGTGAAATTTAGGCGTTGCCTTTTTGCATCGACATGATGGATAAAGGCCGGACAATGGTGCTTAAGCAACGCCCCTGACGCGGCGCCGCTGCTGTTTGATACAGAGTGCCCTTGCCACATCTCCTAGCGCACTCTTCGTGTTTGCGGAGACCATCTGCCACAATTTGCCGTCCAAGCAGGATCGGAGTGGGTCAGCAGTCTCCGTGCCGGATGCGCTACCCTGAAGCTTGCTTGATAGCAAAAAGACACGCGAACCAGTCGCGACGGACGTTTAAGAGGGTTTTATATGTCTGAAAAGCCGCAATTGATGAAGGGCAAACGTGGCCTGATCATGGGTGTTGCCAACAACCGCTCTATCGCTTGGGGCATTGCCAAAGCATGTCGGGACGCCGGCGCGGAACTGGCGCTGACCTATCAGGGTGACGCTCTCAAGAAGCGGGTTGATCCGCTTGCCGAACAGCTGGACGCCTTTGTCGCCGGTCATTGCGACGTGACCGTTCCGGAGACCATCGACGAGGTCTTCGCCAATATCGAGAAGGAATGGGGCAAAATCGACTTTGTCGTTCACTGCATCGCCTATTCCGACAAGGACGAACTCACCGGCCGCTATATTGAAACAAGCGCCGAGAACTTCTCCAAGTCCTTGTTCATCTCCTGCTACTCCTTCACCGCGATTGCCCAGCGTGCGGAGAAGCTGATGAAAGAGGGTGGCTCTTTGTTGACGCTGACCTACTATGGTGCCGAAAAGGTCATGCCGCACTACAATGTGATGGGTGTTGCCAAATCTGCGCTGGAAACGTCTGTGCGCTATCTGGCTGAGGATCTGGGCAAACAGAACATTCGCGTCAATGCGATTTCTGCTGGTCCGATCAAAACGCTCGCAGCTTCCGGCATCGGCGACTTCCGCTATATCCTGAAATGGAACGAGTATAACTCTCCCTTGCGTCGCACGGTTACGATTGATGAAGTCGGCGATTCCGCTGTCTATTTCCTCTCTGACTATTCTCGCGGTGTGACGGGTGAAGTGCTCCACGTCGATTCGGGCTATCACGTTGTCGGCATGAAGGCCGTCGACGCGCCGGACATCTCGGTAAACTAATTACCGGGCTGCAACGCGCGGATGTACCGAAGCAACAAGGCATCCGGTGTCGGATGCCTTTCTGGTGTATGACTTTCGTCTGATCCCGGATCCCGGCCTTTGCCGGTTGACCCGGGATCTTTTTTTGTGCCTAAAGATGGCATGCCAATCTTTGCCCCATAAACAATCCTTTTCCTGAGGAGGTCAGCCCAAGGCTGAGTGCTGCAGGAGGCACAAGGAGAGATGATGTCGACCCCGCCGATTTTCTATATCCGTCATGGTGAGACAGACTGGAACGCCGAATTCCGCTATCAGGGTCAGAAGGACATTCCGCTCAATGCCAAGGGGGAAGGGCAGGCGCAGCGAAATGGTCGGCGGCTGGCAGAGCTTTTGCCTGATCCGACCGGGGTTGATCTTTTCTGCAGTCCCATGACCCGAACGCGCCAGACTCTCGCGCTGGCTCTGGAAGCCGCTGGCTGGACGGACAGCCCATGGGCTCGGACCTGTGTGTTCGAGGAAAGATTGCGGGAATTCTCGTTCGGAGACTGGGAAGGGTGGACCCTTGAGGAAATCAGGGAGCGTGAACCTGAACAATACCTGAAGCGCGAGCAGGACAAATGGGCGACCAAGATGCCCAATGGCGAGAGCTATGAGGACTTGTCCTTGCGTGTCGGCGCATGGTTTCACAAGCTCGACAAACCGACCGTTGTGATTGCGCATGGGGGTGTTTTGAGAATTGTCCGTCACTTTCTGGAGAAGATTCCTCAACAGGAAGCGCCCTTGTTGAAAACGCCGCAAGACAAAATTTACTTTTGGTCCGGCACCGAAGCAAGCTGGTTATAGGCGAAGTCCTGCTTTAGAAAGACCAGTTGACGCAGAGGGTTAGGAAATTCTGGAGCGATTGCATCTCGCTGCTCTTTTTGGTCAGGTCATGCCATATTCGGTGACGTGCCGCGACAATTACAATTTTATCGTTCAAAATGACGAAGCTTAAAGGGCTTTCTGATATTTATTTCCCATGAGTTCGTGTGCAAGGAGACGAGGGTGTGAAACCTCGCCACTGAGTATCGATAGGGGATTGGAATATGAGAAGACCATTGGTGTCGGCTGCGTTTGTTCTGATGATCGGTGTTTTGTCCCAATCCACCCCAGCGGCCAATGCCGCAGGGCAACACGAAAATCCACTCGCCAATCTGTCATTCGTTTGCGAAGGGGGCAATGAGTCCGCTGGACACGACTATTACTTCAACACCAAGGTCGCAAGCGTCGAGCGGATCGACTATCGATTCCCGCAAAGAGGCGTGGTGTTTGAATTTGGCGGAGCGACAGAAGGAAAATTGACCCCCAACTGGAGCTTCGAGACGCTCAGTGATGTCAGCGAAGATCGCATCATGCTGTATGAGCGTGTGTCTTTGAGGACTGAGTCCCAAAACAAGCATGTCTACCGGACCTATGAGATTTACCGTCAGAGCGGCAATGTCTATATGGTGCTTTACGATGGCGTCAACGGCGCCCGTGACTGGACCTACAAGACCACGCGTCCATGTGGCACCAAGAAAGGCAACAAGATCGTGCAGCCCAGCGCCAGAAAATACTGGTCGACCACGATGATGCGTTAAGGCGTGCGCTTTCTTCGAGGGCCAAGCTCAAAACGCCAAGCTCCGAAGACCAACCACAGAAGGTCTCGCTCCAAAGACTTTTCCCCAACGGTCTGGTCATTCATCTGATGGCAATGGCTCGGTTGACGCGCCGCTCCCAACGATCGCCGACAGGCTCACCATCAGAAAATGCCCGTTTGACCTTTGCCTTCCTGCTCTTTAATACATCCACAGCAGAAATTCTTAACCGGCTTGTCGCAGGGGCGCCCATGGTGCGACCGGCTGGCAGGCGTTAAAGCGGGACGGTCTTCCATGTCGCACAACAGTTTTGGACATCTTTTTCGCGTCACGACCTGGGGCGAAAGCCATGGGCCGGCAATCGGCTGCACCATCGATGGCTGCCCCTCTCTGGTCCCCTTGGTCAAGGAAGACATCCAGGGTGATCTCGATCGCCGTCGCCCCGGCCAGTCGCGCTACACGACCCAACGGCAGGAGCCCGACCAGATCGAGATTCTGTCCGGAGTTTTTGCGCATCCCGAAACGGGCGAACAGGTAACCACCGGCACATCGATCGGTTTGATCATTCACAACACCGATCAGCGGTCGAAGGATTATGGCGATATTGCCGAGCGATATCGTCCCGGTCATGCCGATTACACCTATGACGCCAAATATGGCATTCGCGACTATCGCGGCGGTGGACGGTCCTCTGCACGAGAAACCGCCATGCGTGTCGCCGCAGGTGCCGTTGCTCGTAAGCTCTTGCCTAATGTTTCCATCCGCGGCGCTCTGGTGCAGATGGGACTGCACAAGATCAACCGGGACAACTGGGACTGGAAGGAAGTGGGCAACAATCCCTTCTTCTGTCCCGACAAGGAAGCTGCCGAACAGTGGGCTGACTATCTTGATGACATTCGCAAGTCCGGCTCCTCATGCGGAGCCGTGATCGAAGTGGTGGCATCCGGCGTGTCTGCTGGTCTTGGCGCACCAATTTACGCCAAGCTCGATCAGGATATTGCCAGCGCCATGATGTCGATTAATGCCGTCAAGGGCGTGGAGATCGGTGAAGGCTTTGAGGCTGCCGCGCTGACCGGCGAGGAAAATGCCGATGAAATGCGCATCGGCCCAGATGGCAAGCCGAATTTCCTCTCCAATCACGCAGGGGGCATTCTGGGCGGCATATCAAACGGTCAGGACGTCGTGGTCCGGTTCGCCATCAAGCCCACCAGCTCAATTCTGACGCCCAAGAAGTCCATAACCCGCTCGGGAAATGAAGTGGATGTGATGACCAAGGGGCGTCATGATCCTTGCGTCGGCATCCGGGCTGTGCCGGTTGGCGAAGCCATGCTGGCCCTCGTTCTGGCCGACCACACCTTGCTCCATCGCGCGCAGCAAGGGGGCGAACGTTGAATAGCGTGGTCCGGAACAACATCTATAAGTAAGCCTGACAGAGGGCGGGCCATTTTGGCACTGTCTGACAGAATACCGTGCGAAACACTGGAGAAACCTTGAAATGATCGATATGCAACGTGTCGCCGATGCCATCCGGGCCTTTGAAAAAGGCGAAATGGTTGTCGTAACGGACGATGATGACCGAGAGAATGAAGGGGATCTCATCGTTTCCGCCAACAAAGTCACCCCCGAGCAGATGGCTTTCATCATCCGGCACAGTTCCGGCATCGTCTGCACACCGATGACGGCGGAGGATGCGGAACGGCTGCAGCTTACGCCTATGGTGGCCCACAACAACGCCCCGCTCTCAACGGCTTTCACTGTCTCGGTGGACTTCAAGCATGGCACCACGACAGGCATCTCTGCAGAGGAGCGCTGCACAACGGTGCATGGCCTTGCAAACGGCAATGCTGCGCCTGCGGATTTCGTCCGGCCCGGTCACGTCTTCCCGCTGATCGCCAAAGAGGGCGGCGTTCTCGTGCGCTCCGGCCATACCGAAGCGGCCGTTGATCTTTGCCGCCTTGCCGGGTTGCCGCCGGTTGGCGTGATTTCCGAGTTGGTCAACGACAATGGGTCGGTCAAGCGTGGCCCCGAAGTGCTGGCCTTTGCGCAGGAGCATGGCATCAAGCATGTCTCGGTTGCCGATCTCATCGCCTATCGTCAACGCACCGAGCATCTGGTGGATCGGATCGACGAGTTTGACTATGCCACCCGCCATGGCCTTGCGCGGGCGGTGACCTTCCGCGCCCAGTTTGATGATATGGAGCATCTGGCTCTCGTCTTCGGTGACATCCGGGGCGGCACCGATATTCCCGTCCGGCTGCATCAGGAGAATGTCCTTGGCGACGTGTTTGGTGCCAACGGCAATCTGGATGAAATCGTCAAGCGCTTCGCCGCCGACAAGGGGGTTCTGGTCTATTTGCGCGACGGATCGCCGTGCGTTGCAAATGGGTCCATGCGGCCGCGCGAGGGGCTGGAAGCTGCCGAAACCGAGGAGCATCGCAGCGCCAAGACTCGCGATGACGACTGGCGCGATATCGGCCTTGGTGCCCAGATCCTCACGGAGCTGGGTATTTCCTCGATCCAGCTCTTGTCGTCGAAGGAACGGCATTATGTCGGCTTGAACGGCTTTGGCCTGCAAATCTCCGGCACCGTGCTGATTTGACCCAAAAGCTCTTTTGAAGAATTGAAAAACCCGCCTTGCTGTTCTGCTTGGCGGGTTTTGTTCTCATTGAGAGGGCAGGGCGATCCGCACATACGGCGTTCGAACCAGAATTTGGCGCATCAGCGACTAAAGCGTGTCGCAGTTAATGAGATTCAGGATTCCCATTTTTTGCCAATTGTGATTCCCTTTGAGAAAAGGGGATCATCATGGGCAAATCACTTCCTATTGCATTGCGCGAACGTGTTGCTTCA
>RKMI01000126.1_pt1 | contig 58940 bp, 66 predicted proteins | sample 2174191 | NCBI WGS metagenome assembly RKMI01 (sample SAMN10236717, study PRJNA505201) | synthetic metagenome | isolation source: mock community containing 12 organisms: Thioclava sp. ES.032, Psychrobacter... | place: USA: Walnut Creek | collected 2015-10-01
CCCTCATCTGCCTCGCCCGACGCCGCTGCGACGTCCTGTTCGCCATGCTCCGCGACAAGATCCCCTACCAACCACGCCCGACAACCCCCGTCCCCACTTGACGAAACCCATAGGGACACCCCCCGGGCAGTTAACGCGGTGTCGATCGGCCCACCGCTTCGCCGTGGTCGGATTGACTGGAACCGATCAACTGCCCGCTGCTGCGGGTCCTGCTCATCACGCTTGTCCTACAGCAGCGCACATTGGGCGTGGTGGCTGCAAAAGCGGGCCGGCGCAGGGCCGTTGCCGCTGCTCTGTGCGATATTCGTCGTCACTACCTTGATCCGCGTGGCCCCAGGGGGTAAACCCCGCACTGTCGCAACGTCTTCTCACCCGCCCCGCTGAGGAGGTCGGTAGCCGCGCGCGAAGACCACCTGCCGGTGCACACTTGCCTCGTCTTGGGTCAGAACCAGATGATCGCCACAACCAACTCCATCCGCGTCCACACCGCAACTACATGAACGCTAAGACATCGGCTGCAAAGAGGCCGAAGTCAGTCAAACCCAATCCAGCCTGCACAGGTGAAGGAGCAAGCTTGCGGTCCAGCCAAAGCGCGCGTCGCGCGCAGCGCCGAACGGGGTGCAACCAGGCGATAGCGGAGCCGGCGATCACCTCCGGGCGGCAAGTGCGGCAGTCTACACGCTTGCCGAACATGCTCGAGCGAAACTTACCAAACCTACAACTAGCACGTTCGGGAGCGTACTGTCGACTACAGATCCTGAATGCGAAATGATATCCCGTTGGTACGCGGGGAGCGTGTTGCCTGTATGGGTCGGTCGCCAAGCGGATGCGTCACGCCCCTGCGTCCGGACGCATCGCTCCAGGGTTGAGATGTCGGTCACTTTCCTCAAGCCTTGCACCAGGAGGAATAGGAGGAATCGGAGTGGAAATCACTGGAGATCCGACAGCCGAATACTTTGAGGCGATCCGTCGACACCCACACCAACCCTTATTGTCCAACTTCAAGGGCACGCTACGTTTTGAAATCGAGTCCGGCGATCGTGTTGATAAATGGAGAATCGAAATTCGATACGGCGCCGTAGCGATATCAACGGACGAACTAGAGGCGGACTCGATCATACGCAGTAGTCGAACCTTGTTCAATGAGATCGCAACCGGCCAAGAGAACATTCTCGCGTCACTCCTCCGGGGGGCGCTGACCGTCGAAGGGGATCTACAGGCTGTATTCCTCGCCGGGCGCCTTCTAGCGCTGCAACCGTTGCGATCCGGAGAGCCGGGTTCCGCTAGGTCGAGCCGATGACCGAGCCGCTAGTTCGAATATTGGACGGCAGCACGTTTTTGGTAAGCGACGATCGCGGGGACATAGATGAGATACCAACCTCTTCTCCCACCGGCTTTTTTGTAATGGATACACGCCACCTGTCGAGATGGGTGTTGACGGTTAATGGCAAACGTCTCACCCGACTGTCCGTGGACGACGTTCAGTACTATGAGGCCCGCTTCTTCCTCGTTCCGGGCCCTGCAACTCAGTATGTAGACGCGAAGCTGTCAATCTTCCGTCACCGCTGGATTGGCGGAAGTTTTCACGAAAAAATCACTATCATCAACCACGGTGAAGAAGTAGCCAACCTGACAGTTCGAGTGGAGGCGCGGTCGGATTTTGCGGATCTCTTCGAGGTAAAGGGTACGCTAAACAAGAAGGGTCGATATTACCAGAAAGTTGAGCCCGGGCGCATTTGTCTCGGATATGAACGGGAAACATTCCGGCGAGAAACGGTGATAACCACTGCGAGGCAAGCCGAAGTTGATGAGAACGGGTTGACCTACGTCGTTCGCATCGAGCCGTTGAAAGATTGGACGGTCGAGTTGACCGTAGAGACTCACGCGCTAGATCAAGCGGGGCACGACATCCGAGCCAAGCTGAAGCAGCGCAAGCGGCGATCAATGAGAAACGATCTCGAAATGTGGCAGGCGCAGATGCCACGGATTGAGTGCGATTGGGAGCCGTTGACGATGACTTGCCAGCGCAGCATCGTCGACCTCGCAGCGTTGCGCTTGTCGATTTTCGGATCGATGGAGGGCAGCCTCCCGGCGGCAGGGCTCCCCTGGTTTATGACAGTGTTCGGGCGGGACAGTATATTCACTAGCCTACAGGTCCTACCGTTCGCGCCAGAGCTCGCGGCAATGACACTCCGACTTTTAGGGTCCCTGCAAGGAGTTCGAGTAAATGACTTCCGGGAGGAAGACCCGGGAAAGATTCTACATGAATTGCGGTTCGGCGAATCCTCGGCATTCTACGAACAGCCTCATTCGCCATACTTCGGCTCGGCCGACTCGACGCCACTATGGGTTATCCTCCTCGACGAATACGAACGTTGGTCGGGCGATGTCGAACTCGTTCGCACTCTCGAGCCGGAAGCTCGTGCGGCTTTAGATTGGATCGACCGGTATGGCGACCTGATGGGGAATGGCTACCTCTCCTACCGTCGTCGCAATGAGATAAACGGCCTGGAAAATCAGTGCTGGAAGGACTCCTGGGATTCGATCTCCTTTCGCGATGGCAGGTTTCCTGGGTTTCCCCGGGCAACATGCGAGCTGCAGGGATACGCGTATGACGCCAAGGTTCGCGGTGCTCGACTAGCGCGGCTAATCTGGGGCGACGATGAGTATGCTAATCGGCTAAACGCTGAGGCGACGGATCTGAAGAGGCGCTTCAACCGCGACTTCTGGATAGACGAACGGAACTTCTACGCACTCGCACTGGATGAAAACGGGCGCAAGGTCGATGCTCTTTCGTCGAATATCGGACATCTGCTGTGGAGCGGAATCGTCGACGAACCGAGAGCGAAGATGGTTGTGGATCATTTGCTCGGTCCCGACCTGTTTTCAGGTTGGGGCGTTCGTACGCTTGGCCGCAGCGAGAGGCGGTTCAATCCAGTCGGCTATCACGTAGGGACGGTGTGGCCCTTTGACAACTCGCTAATCTCGTGGGGGCTTAGGCGATACGGCTTTCTTGAAGAGGCTGGGCGGATTGCGAAAGCAATATTCGACGCAGCTCGGTATTTTCAAGGTCGGCTTCCGGAAGCCTTCGCAGGATATGATCGACAGTTGACAATGCATCCTGTTGAGTATCCAACTGCCTGCTCTCCCCAAGCTTGGTCAACGGGTGCCCCCTTGCTGCTCGTGCGAACGCTACTTGGTCTTGACCCGCTGGAGGAGCACTTGATCGTTGCCCCAAAACTGCCAGTTGGAATCGAACGGCTGGCATTGCTCGACATCCCGGGACGCTGGGGGCGAACGGATGCCTTCGGTCGGTACGTTACTCGCAGAGGATGGCGGCCTCGATGAATGCGGACGCGGTACGATTGGGCGTGAGATCCGAAGCGGCTCCGTGGACGGTTGATTCTGGCCGCCGAGCCACTCTCGGCCAAATAAACGCGATCTGATCTACCCGGCGCAGATCCTGGCTCTCACCCAACAAGCTCGAGTGCGCCTTGGTCAGTACGTCGGCTCAGGAACCACCCCGCCTGCACGCGAGATCGGCATTCACATTCCGTCGAAACCAAGGTGCCCTACAGCTTGGCGCGGCGGTTTGCGTCCTGGTCGACCTTGCACGGATGCAGGCCTTGATCCCACGTCGGCGCAGGGAGGCGCGGTCGCCGCGGGAGGTGTAGGCTCGGTCGGCGATGCCTCGGTGAGGCCGAACGCGCGGACACCAGCGCCTAAGAGAGGAACGTAAACACCTACTAGCGCTGCGGGAAACTGGGGGTGTCACCGCGGTACCGTGGTCGGTCGGCTCGATAATCGCCTCGCCCGGCGGCTCAATCTGCTGCTGCGGGCGCCGACGCGCGCCGGCGGCGTGCTGGTGGGCGCGGGCGATGGACGAGTCGATGCCTACACCCGACCTAATGAGCCGGTCGAGTAGGCGCGGGCCTGCAACCCGGTCACGATCTGCTGCCAGACGCAGCCCCCTGCCAGAGCCGAAACAGCGCATAGACCGCTTGCCAGGAGCCGCAGTATGTTGGCACGTCCCGCCGTGGCGCACCAATTCGCACCCGCCACCGGATCACGTCGATGAGCTGCCGCCTTCTTCGCTGCGACGGTCGACCTGGACGCCATGATCCCGAACGGCGGCTGCCGTACTGGGCAGTGTCTCGAGGTCGGGTGCGGCGTTTCGGTGCGACAGATGGCGAGGTCTCCGGTAGTGGGTTCATCGCCAAGAAGAACGTGAACACCGGAGACCTCGTGGCCACCATAGCGGTGACGAGGCGGCACCACCTGGCCGACGCCCAGTGGAGGGTGTTGGAGTCGCTGCTGCCTGCGGGTAAGCGGCCGGGCCGATCGGCCCAGTGGAGCAAGCGCAGCTCATCGACGGCATCCGGTGGCGGGTGCGGGTCGGTGCACCGTGGCGGGACGTGCCCGCCTGCTACGGCTCCTTGCAAGCGATCTATGCGCTGTTCCGACGCTGGCAGCGGACCGGGGTCTGGCAGCAGATCGTGACCAGGGTCGCAGGGTCGTGCGGACACGGCCGGTTGATCACGCGGGATGTGAGCGACGATTCCACTATCGCTCGAGCGCCAGCACGCTGCGAACGCACGTCGTCGCCCGCAGCAGCAGATCGAGCCGCCCGGCGGAGTCGGTGCCGAGCCAGGTGACCATGCTCTCGGCCACCAAGCTGCACTTGGCCTGCGAGCGGGGCGGCAGACCGCTGTCGATGCCGCTGAGCGTCGAGCATCGCGGTGACAGCACGCAGTTCGCCGCCCTGCTGCCGGCATCCGCGTGCCCCGCCTCGGTGTCGGTCGTCCCCGCGTGCGACCCGATCGGGTCATGGCCGACCGGGCCTACACCTCCCGCGCCAGCCGGACCTACGTACGCCGCCGTGGGATCAGGGCGCCTACGATTCGAACGTCATCAACTCTAAGCCGTTCTCCACTGTGGAGAGGGACGCTCAATCACTGAATCCTCGGTCGAGAGCGAGAGCCAGCCGGTGCTTCCAGGCTCTGGCGCTGCCACGAATACCGGGGTAATCGTCGGTGAACGTGTTCCAGTCGATATCCCAGTCGAGAACCGATTCGGCGGCGAACTCATCGGCTTCGGTGCTCAGTTGCCGTTGGAGTAGATCCCGTATGAGCTGCAGACTCACGGTGGTGTATTCGGCGAGTAGTGTAGCGTCGTAGAGGTCCTTACCTTGCGGGTGTATGTCCGTCGCGAGCCAGCGGAGCTTCCAAGCAAGTGACAGCGCTGGGCTTGCCGAAAGAACGGGATGATCGACGCCGCTGAATCGGATCGTGACAGGCTTAAGAGGAAGAGGCTCGTTGAAAACGAAGTCGATTCGCATCGCTCCGGTTAGCCCGTCTTCGGTGGTGAACGGGATTGTCAGCCGCTGCCCGTTGATACGTTCGTAGGTCCATGTGGCAGATGCCTGCGCTAATTCAGGGGCCAGGCCGGCGCCGGGCCGGTTGCGCATCTCACGCACAATGCCGGTTAGCATTGCCTCGGCCTCGCCGCTGTGGATGTTCAACGAAAACGGCGTGACTACGAAATCGATGTCGCCGGGCTCTCGAGCGGCTGCTCCAAACCACGCCGTCATGGGGAAGCTGCCAAACATGACCAGTTGCTGCCTCCAAGGAGTGTCGGCGATGATGGTAATCAGGTGGTACAACGCGGCACGGCGCGCAGCGAGCCATCGCTGACCAGCAGCTGGGTCCAACAACTCAAGCTTACCCGCGCGGTAGGCGTTGTCGTATTGCTTGAGCACGGGATCGAACGCTGCCCGCTGCAGCAGTCCGGCCTGGCGCGGCAGCGGACAATAGGCACCCAAACGGCCGGGCGTACCGGCGTGCGCAGACCCCATCCTCTTTCCCTCCGATCATCAACTTATGCGATAGGAGCAGGTCGGAAACCCTGCGTTGGACCCCAATTCTCCGCCACAACAAGAGTGTACTTTAGATTAGAAATCTTTGGGCAATCCTACATCCCTGGCACCGGCACACTGCCGCTTTACCCGTAGCAAGCAAGGGCACAATCTCCGCTCGCTGGGCGCTGGAAGGCCGTACGGCTCGTCAGCGCGATGGGTGGCCACGAGGTGTCCAGTAGCGGGTTCCTTCTTTAGTTGATAGTTCCTATCCCAATGCCTTGCCATCCACCGAAGACTCGTGGATCTGAGTCCACGCTAATCGTTCTCTGCATCGGGGTGCCGTCGTCGTGGACCTGAGCCGCCGCATGGATCCGATCCCACGTAACGTCGGCGCTCCGCCGGCAGGCGTACGTGGCAGGTCTTCGACGGCTCGAATCCTTCCATCAGTCACGCGCAACGGCGCCCCGATCTGCGGCTTCACAAAATCCCATTCATGACCTGACAGCTATCCCGCCACGGCCCCGACTACTGCCCGCACACCGATCCGACCCAGGCTCAGGACCGGCCGAGGCGGGGCACCACCGGGCGGATCTCGACCGGGGCGCCCGGCCGGCCCCCGGCGCGGGAGCGGTATGCGGGGACGCCGACGCAGGTGAAGAGCAGGGCCGCGAGCTCGTCCGGCTCGGCCAGCAGGCCGGGCACCTCGGAGTCGATGAAGGTCATCCCGGACGCCCCCGCGCCCAGCGCGTACGCGGCCAGGTGCAGCCGCCCCTCGACCAGCCCGGCGGCGAGCTGGGCGTCCCGGTAGCCGCGGTCGTCCAGCCCGGCCAGCGGCGTGGCCGCGATGACCACGTACGCCGCGTCGCCGGCGAGCGACTGGTCCAGGCAGATCCGCAGCAGCTCGTCGCGCAGGTCGCCGGCGCGCAGCGGCCGGGACAGGTCGGGCCACCGGTAGAGGCCGGGCGGCACGCCGTCGACGCCGTGCACGGCGACCCAGTGCGGCACCGGCACCCCGCGCAGGGCCGCGGCCAGTGGCCACTCCAGCGCGGCGCGGGGCAGGGTCCGGGAGCGGTCCATCCGCCGCTGTGAGCCGCGCCGGCGCATCACCTCGTCGAGCGTGTCCGACGGCGGGAAGTCCGGCAGCGGGGCCGCCTGCGGCCACGGCTGCCCGAGGTCGGTCCGGTCGCCCGCGCGCTGCGCGGCGGTGCAGAGCGGCAGTTCGACCGGCGGCAGGTCGCCCGGGGCGGCGGGCCCGGCCGGCCCGATCGCCGGCTCGCCGTCGCCGAGGGACAGCAGGGCCAGCGGGTACTCGTGCACCCCGTCCGCGCCGACCAGGGTCCGCAGCACGGCGTCCGGGAAGCGTGACCGCAGCCGGGCCGGGAGACCGGCGCTCGCGGCGGCCGCCGACAGCTGGGACAGCAGCGTGCCGGCGTCCCAGTAGAGGTGCCGCCAGCCCCGCTCGGCGTAGCGCCAACCGGTCCGCCACGGCACGCCGGTCACCACGAGCGTGGTCACCGCCCCGGCGGCGGCGGGGGCGACCTGGACCAGCGCGTGCCGCGCCGGGTCGTACCAGTGCACGCCGTCCGGGACCCCGGCGACGCCGCGGGTGCTCGCGTAGACCTCCAGCGGGAAGCGCGCCCCGGCCGACCCGGCGGCCCGGTAGTAGATCGGCCGGCCGTCGCGCCGGGCGGTGCGGACCACGCCGGCGCCCAGGAACAGCACGCGCCCGAGCTGCGCCGCGTCGAGTGGCCGGGCCGGGCCGGTGACGCCGGCGAGAACGGCCGTCGCCGGTACGCCCGGGTCGGGCAGGTCCCGCGGCAGCGCCACGACGGGCAACCCGTCCGGGTAGCCCTTCACCGGCGGAGGCAGGGTCGCGGGATCGTTCGGCACGAGGTCCTGGCGCACCCGCGGGTCGTCCGCCGGCACGTTCCACTCGCGGCTCGGCAGGTAGGACGTCAGCCGGTGCAGCAGCCCGGCGCCGGAGTCGAGATCCATTCGGGTTCGCATGGTTCATGATCCAATTTCGCACTATAGGTCCCGTATAACGGCAACTCCACTGCCTAGCCTCACTTAACCCACGTCAACAATGGCGTTCGATATTGCCTGCCTGCACCCGTCGGACTGTCGACGTCGCCGACATTCTCCTATGGCTGTTTGGGGTTGACGTGCTCTAACGAATCGGCGGCTTGTGCAACTGACAAGCCTAACGAAACGACTTAACAACGGAGGTGCCGGCAAATCCGTTCCCGACTTCCACACTCGCTGCTGCCGATCGAGCCATCACCGGTTCCCGGGCACGCCATGGGCAAGGCCGATGATGAAGGTCGGCACGAGCAGTGGCGCCGAGTCACGCCAACCCGACACCACTGCTCGCCCCCGATTGAGTCGCCTATCACCGTCTCACCCTCGATCTAGCTCCGTGACATTGGGTAATGGCTTGACTCCGACTGGAAGTAACCACCTCCGGCCTCTAGCAGGTTAGACCTGGCGACCACACACTGCAAGATGGTTCGCGGACCTGGCTCAGGCTGGGGCCGAACGGAGTCGAACGCCGATCGCCGCGCGATCAAGAGGGAAGGGGGATAGACAAGATCAGGTTTTCGGCCTCACCGACTGTAGCCAGATCAGATGTATCGAAGGCGGCATTGGCGTAGGGGCGCACCACGGACCGGCTAGAGCGTGTCTCGAAGTGCGTGCGTGTAGCCACTCGTTGATGGCGGTGACGTGGATGGTGGCTTCGTAGCGGACGGCCAGCTTGTCGTATCGGGTGGCCAGGCCCCGGTGGCGTTTGAGCCGGTTGATGCCGCACTCGATAGCGTGGCGCTGCCGGTAGACCTCGGGATCGAAGGCGGGTGGCCGGCCGCCGGCGGAGCCTTTGGCGCGGCGGTGCGCGTCCTGGTCGACCTTGCTGGGGATGCAGGCCTTGATTCCACGGCGGCGCAGGTGGGCGCGGTTGGCGCGGGAGGTGTAGGCACGGTCGGCGATGACCCGGTCCGGTCGCACGCGGGGGCGGCCCGTGCCGAGCCGAGGTACGCGTATACCGGCCAGCACCGCGGCGAATTGTGGGCTGTCACCGCGGTGCCCGGCGGTCAGCAGCATCGACAGTGGCTTGCCGCCCTGCTCGCACGCCAGGTGCAGCTTCGTGGTCCACCCGCCGCGGGAACGCCCGAGGGCGTGGTCGGCTCGCTCCGCCCCCACCCCACCCGGCGGCTCGGCCTGCTGCTGCGGGCACCGACGTGCGCCGGCGGCGTGCTGGTGGGCCCGAGCGATGGTGGAGTCGACGCTGACATCCCAGGTGATCAACCCAGCCAAGTCGGCGCAGGCCTGAAGCTCGGTGACGATCTGCTGCCAGACCCCGGCCCGCTGCCACCGTCGAAACAGCGCGTACACGGCTTGCCAGGAGCCATAACACGCCGGCACATCCCGCCACGGCGCACCGACGCGAACCCGCCACCGGATGCCGTCGATGAGCTGCCGCTTGCTCCACTACGACGGCCGACCTGGCCGCTTGCCCGCAGGCAGCAGCGGCGCCAGCACCGCCCACTGCGCGTCGGTCAGGTCGTGCCGCCTCATCACCGCTATGGTGGCCACGAGGTCTCCGGTATTCAGGTTCTTCTTGGTCGAAAAACCCTCTACCGGAGACCTCGCCGTCTATCGATCACCGACACGCCGCCCCCGACTTCGAGACACTGCCTAGGGCCATGCCGTAGACCGAGGCGTCGGAACCCTACGTATTGAAGCTTAGAAAAGGGCGATCAGAACGCTTGGCCTGGCCGGGGTTCAGTCGCAAGGGCGGCATGACCTAGGCTGTGCACGTGGCTCATCTGCCAGAGACGTGGTGCCTTCCAGTCATACGTGCGGACTTTCGCGACGACGCTATCTGGGGGCAGATAAAGGACGAGATCCTAAGCCCCACGAAAGAGGGCTTCGTTGCCAGCGTCGAGTTCGTCGAAGACCGAGCGCTGATTGGCCTCAGCGAGACGGCAATCGCAGCCGGCTACCCCCGCGCCTACCCGCGTCAGTACAGGCACCCGGTCGTGTTCATCGTCGACGCCCTCACCGTCTCTCTGCCGGAGCGTCCCCTGCTTGTCGTCAATCTGAACGAGAGAGACGAGACAGGACCGTTTAGAACGCTGCCGAGGCAGGTCCATGCGATTGGAAACAACCTATCGATTGCGAACATGGACTTCTTTGAATTTGCGCGATCGACAGGATCGGATGGCGTCTTTCGAGGCTTCTAATCAAACTGCTATACGGTCCGCAGAATCTGTCCCTTGTAAACTATAATTACATTGATTGGTAATGATGAGTGGTCTGCATCGTCTTGATCGTCTCGGACGGCCTGTGAGCCGAGTCGAGCGTTGCTGCCGTGACTCCCGCCTCTTCAGTGGCGCTACCCCTCGCAGTAAGCCGCTTGATGACCGGAACGTGTCGTGCGGATCGCGCTCGTACTCACACCAGGTTCCTCCGGGAGTACCCGCTCCGGGTACTCGGGTTCGGATCAGGCGTGACCTGTTGGCATCGGCTACGAGACTGCAACGACGCGGGCGTGTGGGACCGACTGCACGGTGTCCTACTGGGCAAGCCCTGGGCCGCCGGCCACCTGAACATGTCCCGGGCGTGGTGAGCGACGGCTCCTGCATCCGAATGATCAACGAGGGTGCCCAATACCGGCCCGAGCTCGCCGCGCGAACTCGAAACATCAATTAATCACTGACGGAGATGGCATCCTCCTCGCCGCGGACTCGGATGCCTCTGGTCAATGGGGACATTGTCGATCAGGGCAGCAGCAAGGGTGACGTCGTGGCGATCGTGGCCGGCCACGGCACCGGGCAACGCCTTCACCGGATACGAGACAGCCCTTACGACCTCGTGCACGGTTGCGGATCTTTAGGTATCGATGATCGTTATTCGAGTCATGGTCGGTGCTGCGATCCTGATGAATCGTCGGATGAGGGGGCTGTCCCGGCTGGTGATCGAGGGCTGGTTGTGGAGCTGGCGCCGCGCTGGCAGGCCCGGCACCGTGATCGGCTTGCCGCTCGGACGCGTCGGCGCGGGATTGGCGCTGGGGCGAAACACCGGTTCGAGTTCAGGGATCGCCTGTTGGCCACGCTGGTGCATCTACGGCACGGGTTGACCCATGACGTGGTGGCCGACTGGTTCGGAGTGCACCGCTCAACGATCACCCGCAGTTCGCCGAGGCGCGGCCGCTGCTGGCGAGCGCGGCTGCCGGGTGCCCGACGGCGTGACTACGCACCCTCGCCGACATGGCGGCCTACCTGGGCCACCACCCGCAGGCGTTGATGGACGCCACCGAGGTGCGGGTCCGCCGACCGATCGAGGGCCGGGCAGGCCGGGACCGTTTCGTCTCCGGCAAGGCCCGGCTGAACACGGCCTGGCGATCTGCGATCCGGCCGGTCGGCTGCTCTTCTGCGGCGAGACCCGGTCGGGCTCGATGCACGACATCACCCAGGCACGGACCGCAGGCCTCGTCGACCTGCTTCTCCACACGCCGATCGGGGTTCAGGTCCTCGCCGACGCCGGCTACCAAGGACTCGGTACAGACACCGCTGGCACGGTGATCACCCCAAGACCCAAACCGCGGAAAGGCCATAAGTCGCTGCCACCGAGCGTCATCGCCGCACACGACGCGGCTCGAAAACGGCACTCGTCACAGCGCATCCGAGTCGAGCACGTCATCGGCCACCTCAAGAACTGGCGGATCCTGGCCCGCTACCACGGCCGACGCGAACTTCGACGCCTCCGTCGGCGCCATCGCAGGCCTGCTGTCCGACCACCAACACACCAACCGCACCAGAACACACCGCCAAGCGACCGAAGGCCCTACCAGCCACAGCCCACCACCCGATGAAGCGGCCAATCTCCGAGGAGACGGTGACCCCAGACAACCGTGCACGAGGTCGTTATACCGGGGTGATGATCGACCAGGGCCCATGGGCATCATCAACCAGGGCCAACGACCGACACCATCGAAATCAAGGGAGACATATTCATGGGCCGAGGGTTCCGGTGTGATCAGCTGCGACACCCTTGAACGGGCTAGAGACAAGCGCAAGCGTGAACATGTGCGCGTACCAGGTCGTGAAAGCGGTATCGACCTGGTACCTGCTGCGTCAGGAGATGCATGTCACACAGGGTCTCGAGCAGCACCTCGGCCCGCGCTAAGGAAAGGCCGGCTAGCGCCGCCGCAGCGTGCGCATCGATGTCCGATCCTGCTTGTAGACCCAACAGATGAAAGAAGCGTTGCTGCTCCGGAGACATCCGCTGGCAGGATTGGGCAAACGCGGTCGCCACTCCGTCATCGCCAGCGACTAGCAGTGCATTCCCGCCAATTTGGTCCTGTAGTCGCTCAACCAGATGCTCGACGGGCCAGCTAGGACGGTTCCGTAGCCGCATCGCGACGGCCTTCAGCGCTAGGGGCAAGCCGCCGCACAGGCGAGTTACCTCCACGACAGCATCGCGTTCCTGTTGAACGCGATCGATGCCGACTATTCCGGCAAATAAACTGATTGCGTCCGCTTCGTTCAAAACATCCAATGATAGAACTTCAACGCCGTCCAATCCCGTGAACCTGCGCCGACTGGTAATCAAAACCAGGCACATAGCCGAACCAGGCAGGAGAGGTCGCACCTGGGCGGCGCTTAGGGCATCGTCGAGTAGAATAAGTAGGCGACGCTTAGCTGTTTCGGCTCGCCAGAGTGCCGCCTTTTCATCTATGCCCTTCGGTATTTTCGATTCAGGTAGCCCGACCGCATGCAGGAGCAGATCTAAGGCGGCCTCCGGGGCAAGCGGTGATCGATCAGGGGTATGCCCGTGCAGGTTCACGAATAGCTGTCCGTCAAGATAGCGAACTGCCAGACGGTGAGCGGCGTGCACAGCCAAGGCCGTCTTCCCAATGCCCGCCATACCATAAATCGCGTGAATCGCAGGCGCCCGCCCCGCGTCCGCGCCGGACGTCAGTCGCCCTAGCTCCGTCGTCCGACCTGCGAAATGTGGGAGGTCTCGCGGCAGGTCGTTGCGGCGCGCCGGGGCGGCCGCGTGATGACGTAGGGCCGGATCGGAGATCAAGATCCGTTCATACAACCTCAGCAGTTCCGGCCCGGGCTCGATTCCTAACTCGTCGATCAGCGCACGACGAACCCGATGATAACGGACTAGCGAATCGGCTGTCCGTCCGCAACGGTACAAGGCAATCATCAGCAAGCCGGCCAGTGGCTCGCTAAGCGGATTAGCTTCTACAGCGGCAGTGATCTCGTCAACAACCTCGGCGTGGCGGCCCAATGCCAGTTTGACCTCCGCCCACTCGGTAATGGCTGCTAGGCGGCGTTCCTCTAGCTGAGCCGCCGCTGCACTAGCCACCGCCCCGCCGACACCCGCCAGCACGGGCCCTCGCCACAGCATCAGACCCGCTTGCAACGCTTCGGCTGCCCCGGCTAGGTCACGGTCAGCCCGAGAAGCGCCCGCCAGAGTTAGGCATTCCTCAAACTGCCATGCATCGACTTGCTCGATTCCGGCACAAATCGCGTAGCCCGGACCCTGTGCAATCACAGCTGTTCCGATCGCAGTCTGCCGCAATGCGGAAACTGCATTCTGAACTTGCTTTCGGGCCGTTGAGGGCGGCTTGCCATCCCACACGGCATCCACAAGCCGCTGGATCGGCACCACTCGGCCGCGCCCCAGGATTAGCGCTGCCAACACCCGTCGCTGCTTCGGTCCACCCACAGCGATCTGTTGTCCGGCCTCCCAGACTTCCAGGGGACCCAAGATCCGAAACTCCATAGCCTGTTTCACCTATCCGGCAGCAACACTTGCTTGACTAGCAAGCGCTGCGAGTTTCAAGCTTCACCAGCCAGTGATCGGTTTCTGAATGCAATCGAGGTGCTCTCCTTCGTGAGAAGCACTGCTTCGCTAGCGCTTGTTGGCAACTATGGACGCCTGCGCAAGATCCACCTCAGGGATCGAGCGCTACGCGCGTAACGCGCAGGAGCAAATCCGTGGGCGTAGGTTGTACCCCCCGTCGTGCAATCGCTCGCCCATCGCTGACAGTAACCGCTACAGCCGCCTAGCAGGTTAGGCCTGATCGACCTCAGGCGCAAGACGGTTGCTATGCTGCTTCTCATGACCGAGCTGAATCCTCAGGCTCCGGGACGGCTCGAGCTGGTACGTAGGTTCGTCAACACGCTAGACGTCGAAGCCGGCACTGATCGGCTGGCCTCGACTGATGGACTACTGAAGTGGCTGCGAGAGGTGGACCTACTCCAAGCCGAGCAATCGGTCAGCGACGCCCAGCTGCGTCGAGTGATCGCCGTCCGGGAAGCGCTGCGCGACCTGCTGCGCGCAAACCATACCGACACCCCGGCGCCTGAGTCCGCCGTCCAAGTGCTCGACCAGGCTGCGCGCAAGCTGTCGATCTTGTTCACCCGTAGCGGGGGGTGGACCATCGGTTCGGCCGGTACGGGGGTAGATTTTCTGGTCGGTGAGCTAGTGACAATCGTGATCGGGGCCATGAACGACGGGACTTGGCGCCGATTGAAGGCTTGCGCTAACGACACCTGTGAGTGGGCCTTTTACGATCGTTCGCGGGCGCGTAGTGGGAAGTGGTGTTCCATGGGTTCGTGCGGCAATCGAGCGAAACAGCAGACATGGCGACACAAGCACGCTCATGCGGGGCGCTATGCTCCAAGCGCTGTCGTCAGCGACGGGACTTCAACAGATGTGAGGTGAGCGCCGCGGCGGACCGCGTCAAGAGGTGCCTCGTGGCGGCCGTGGGGGTCTGGATAACCAGGTGGTGAGGGCCTGCCCATGAGCTTGATCTCCAAACCGTGCAGCGCGGATCGGGGCTCACCAAGGTCTTCGGTCTATCAACGCGATCGCCGGTATACACGTCGTTGCGTTAGGCCGGTTGCTTGTAACTCGGCCCGAGCCGCTGTTGCCGAAGCCAAGCCCGGAATGCAGCGTCAAGCGACGACTACCGGCTAGGCGTTCTGTCCGGAGAGGTTGGGAACGCGGCTGGCGGGTGGGCCGCCGAGCCGGTGTGGTAGCGGTGATTGTTGTAGGCGTGCAGCAAGGTGGGCAAGGCGGCTCGGCGGCGCAGCCTGAGGCGTAGGCCTTGGCGTAGCCCATTGGTCGGTGAGGGTCCGGTGGAAGCGTTCGACCTTGCCGTTGATTTGTGGGCGGAATGGCCGGGCCTTGTTCACGGCGGCTCATTTCAAGATCCCGCCTGCGTCACCAACGTCCACGTCGTGGCGCTGATGGTAGGTGTCAGGGCTGAAGGCGGGTGGCCAGCCGCCGCGGGAGCCTTTCCGCGAGGTGGTGGGCGTCTTGGTCGCTCTTGCTTCGGGGTGGAGGCCTTGATTCCTCGTCGGCGTAGGTAGGCGCGGTTGGCACTGGACGTGTTATGCCCGGACCGCGAGAACCTGCTGTGGGCGGTTCGGGGCCGGCCGGACCCGCAGCGGGTGACCCGGATGCGGTCGAAGGACCGTGGTGAGATCGCGGGCTGTCACCGCGGTGGCCGGCCGTGACGACGGCGGCGAGGACCTTGCGGCCTGGTTACAGGCAAGATGGGTCTTGGTGGTCCACCCGCCCCGCGAGCGGCCCAGCGCGTGATCGACGGGCTCGGCATGGATCCCGCCGAGTGGTTCTTTCTGCCGGTCGCCGTCACGACGGGAGCCGGCAGCGCGTTGATGGAAGCGGCTGATCGTGGAGTCGACGCTGACGCTGTCGACGCGCCCGGCCGCATCGGCAGCGGCTTGCAGTACCGGCCAGGACGCGAGCCCACGTGCCGTCACGCTGTCAGCGCCGGAACCATCGATGCAGCGTCTGCCAAGGGGCGTAGTTCGCGCGCAGGTCACGCCATGACGCACCGGTGCGTACCTACACCGTATGCCGTCGATGATCTGTCGTCTGGTCCACTTGCACGGTCTTCCCCGCGACGATTCCTCAGGCAGCAACGGGTGCAGGTGCTGCCACTGGATGTCGCTCAGGTCATGCCGCTCCGCCGCCGCTCGGCTGGCCACGAGGTCTCCGGCATTCAGGTCTCCTTGGTCGCTAGCCCACTTTCCGAACATCTATTCGGTTATCGGTCGCCGCCACCCCGTATCCCCACCCGGCCAACATCCACTTACGAAACGCGCCTTTCTTGATCTTTACCTGTTCGGCATGGGCGGGATTCGCGGTCCTCGTCTTCTTGGTGCCCGGTTTGTTGTTCTTCTTGGTGGTCGCGATGTGGACGTCGTGACGTGGGGTGGGCTGGGTGTTGCGGCGGCCGGGTGACCGTCCAGGTCCTGGCCGGGAGGGTTTCGGTGCGCCAGCGGGGCAGGTGCCGTCGCGTGGAGGTGTCGAAACCCTCGCCGGACGCGGGCGGGTGACAGGCGCTGCGGTGGTGTCGGTTTCTCCCGCGGGCGGCGCAGGTCGGCGGCCGCGGTGCGGGCCAGGCGGAGCTGGGTGTAGGCGGCGAGGATCAGCCAGGTCCAGCGGTTGGCTGCCTGCGGGGTGCGGATCTTCGGGCAGGTCCAGCCGAGGGGGTCTGCTTGAACAGGTGGAACGTGTGCTCGATGTCGAAGCGGCGCAGGAGGGTCTGCCAGAAGCCGGTCGACGTCAGCGGCGGCGAGGTCGACGCCGGACCACCACATCCACACCGGCTTCGGGGTCGCGCCGCTGGGCAGGTGCTCGGCCTCAAGGCGGATGACTGTTCCCTCGATTACCGGCAGTGCCTTCGCCGCGTCTATCCAGGCGTTGCGGTGGGTCAGCCGGGGATGCAGCCGGTTCCAGGCTCAGGCCCATGCGGTGCCGTAGAGGCGGATGTCGGTGACGGTGGCCGCGTCGGGCTCGCCCCAACTGGCGGGATCACCGAAGGCGAACTCGCCGCCGTGACGGGGCGGCCGGCCGATTGTTCCCGGCTGCCGTGGTGGCGCGGCTCCGCGGAGTACCCGGTCCGAGCGCATCCGCGCCAGGACCTGCACGGGCAGATCGGCCAGGAGGAACGCGGGGCGGGGCGCGTCGTAGCCGGCATCTGCCACGACCAGCACCTCCGGATCACCCGGCCGCCACTGCCCGGCCGATACCAGCCGGCCCACGATGTCCCGCACCTGCCCGGCGGTGACCGTCGCCGCGTCAACACCGGGCGCCAGCCGCACCGCGTCCAACGGCGCGGTCCATGAACTGCGATCCGACTCCAACTCCACGACCACCGAATACGGCCAGCCCGGAACCATGATCGTCCGGTCCTTACCACGGCCGTAGGTGTGACACAGGATCCGCTGCGGTGAGGTGTGCACGTCCGGCCGCAGCCAGCAGATGATGCCCACCGCCAGAACGAGACGCCCGTCGGCCGCGCGCGGCAGCGGCACTCCGGCGAGGGCGGTACGCAGCCGGTCGATGTCCAGCTGCCCGCAGGCGAGGGTGTCATACAACGCCCCGTGACTCCGACAATGCTCACCCATCAACGACCGGGCCGGCCCATCGGCGCACAACACGGCGTCCGCCAGGTCGAACAACGCGTCGGCACACACAGGTCCCCGACGGAATCAGCTGGAGGATGGTCGCCCGCACAGGAGGCGAAAGGCCCACCCCTGCTGCCAGGGGCGGGCCCCGCACTCAATCAAGTAGCTCAGTTGGTCTGGCCGGGCGCGTCCACGATCTTGCCCGTGACCCGGATTAGCTCAACCTCGACGTCACCCTCCTTGAGCCTAACCTCCTCCGGCACAGCGCGGCCCGTTCCTTCGGGACGAGCCCCCGGGGGCAAGTCGTCAGGGCGTCCCCCAGGCTGACGGCCCTCGCCAGCCGGGGGATACAGCGTGTGGTCCTTGACCACGACGGTCCGGCTTCCGAGGAACTCGTGGGTGGCCGGGTCGAGCAGGATGTCCTCGCGCCGCCACCCGTCCTGAACCATGCCGACCGCGATCGCCGGGCGTCCGTCAAAGTCGACCGGTCCAACGGACTGGGTGACTCCGGGGATCAGGGCCAGTACCCGCAGCAGCGTCGCCTTCAGACGGGGAGGAAGCACGTTTTCCCGCAGCATTGAATTGATCATGTTGAACGAGGCGGCGTCGCGTTGGGCTTTGTCGTCCTGGCCGGTCGAATCCCGGGCCCGCAGCCAGTCGAGTAGTGCCTGCGGTTCGGTGGGCAGCCCGGCCAACGTCCGGTAGTCCTGGGGCACCCAGGTACGCGGGGGATCCAGAGTCTCCGGGAGGATATGGAGCTTGCCGTCAATCATCTCGGCGCTCTGCCGGCCGTCCGCGCGTACCCAAGACCGGGTCGTCTCATTCCTTTTCTGTCCTTTTTGTTCGGCGCCCTTGCCGCGAACCATCTTCACCTCAACGTAGGTCCACTGATCGGGGCGCGGCGGCGTGAACGGCTCGGTCTCGGCGTGCATAGCTGCCAGTTCGAAGCTCTGAGCGACCAAACCACTCGGCGGTGGTTGCTGCGCCGCGTGAATGCCCGCTGGCGGGGTCGCCTGCCCTGTGATGCCGACTGTAATCGCCCCAACCATCAGCGCAGCGGCTCCAAGGGTCGCAAAACCCGACCGCCATGCCCAGCTCGGCAGGCGCTGGCCGGGTGATTCGACCTCCGGTCGGTGCTGCACGGCGATCTCGGGGAGCGCGGTAGGCCGAGAATGCGGGAACCGAAGCAGACCGCTCGAACCGCCAGCCCGGTTGTGCAACGTCCCGTTGAGTACCGCGTGCCGCATACGGTCCTTAGCGTCGGTGGGCGCGCCTGTGAGTTCTCGCCTGAATTCGGTAAGCACCCGCAGACTGGACGTGTCCAGGTCTGCTGGTCGATGCGCATCCATCTGATCGTCCACTTCCTTCGCCAATCAATCGCGGGAACATTCTTCGTGTATGTGTCGGTCGCTCAAGGCCTTCCGAAGGCGGGCCTTGGCACGATGGAGCCGGGATCGGACCGTTCCTGGTGGCACGGCGAGCGCGGTGGCGAGCTCTGGGTAGTCCAAACCCGCCCACACGTGCAGGAGAAGCACATCCCGCTGGTTACGGGGCATCGACGCGAGAGCGCCGGCCAGCGACTGGATGAGGGCCTGCGCGTCAAGCCGTTCGGTGGCTCGATCGTCGAACGCCTCACTGATCGGCTGTGTTTCGGCAAGCGGGTCGACACCGGAGCGAGCGAGGGCCTGCAGCCATCGAACCTCCGACCGACGGTGGTTGCGCAGCAGGTTCGTGAGGATGCCGCACAACCACGGGCGGGCGCTCGAGACCGACAGGTCGTACCGATCACGCCGCGAGAACGCCACGAGGAACGTCTCGGCCACCAAGTCTTCGGCCAGTTGCCGGCCGACCCGGCGGGCGCTGTAGTCGTACAGCCAACCCGAGTACCGCTCGAACAACTCACCGAACAAATCAGGCGGACCCGCCACGAGAGCCGCGTCTGAACGGCGAGCCAACATGGCGTCCACTGGAGTCTTCCTGTCATTGGAATTGTCACAGCTGCTTCGTGTACGCATCGTTTAGAAGGCTCCCCGTCGGCCCGCCGTGCCGCCAATTTCGTACGCGCGGAGTACCGTCTGCTCAACGGTGTTGCCCTCCGCGTCGGTGGCCTTCGCCCGCAGTGAGACGAAGCCGGTAGCGGTGTGGTTGACTGAAATCTTCCAGTGGTCGCGGACAGCCCGGACGATTGCAGGTCGCCAGGTCCGCCCGTCGTCGTACGACACGTCTACCGTGAACGCGGTGACGTCGACGGTCTCCTTGTCCTGTCGTTCCACATACACGGGGAAGGAGAAGTCACCGCCGACGGGCGCCCGATTTTGTAGGTCCACCGCCGGGTCGAACCGCGCGGTGAGCATCGGGAGAGCGTTCCCGTCATCGGCCGCAGATGAGCGGAAGGTCCACACCGCGGTCACCTTTGTCGACAGCGGCCACCACTCAACCTTTCGGTCGGCCTCGGCGACCAGCCGGTAGTCGGCGACCGCGTCTGGAACCTCGAAGACAGCCGTGTCGGGCACCGGAACAGTGCCCGCATGCTGGCCGTTCCGGTAGAGGCTGATCGAGCCACTGTCGCCTACAGCCGTCCATGGCATCCGCGGGCGTCCCGCCGAGTCAGCGAACATCGGCAGGATGACGTCGATCGCGTCATCCTTACGCCACGCCAACGGCCGGTTCGAGACGTTCTCTACAACACCGCGTAACGACGGTCCGGCAACCGCCTTATTCCATGCGATGTCGTAATAGCGCCCGGCCTCGAAGCGCAGACGTTCGATCGCAATATTCGACGGGCCCGCCTGCTCGAACATTTCCCAGGTGCCAGGGGTGAAATACTCGGTGCGCTCTCTGCCTGCGTGAACGGGCAAGAACCATGAGATTCCGCCGCCAATGGTTTCGGCGAATCCAGGGACCGCCGCCACGCTATGCACGGCGTTGACCGCGTTATCGTGGTAGGCGGCCCGCACCGCGAACAAGTCCCGGGTCTTCGGCTGGTGAACCTGGTCTGTGTTGAGCTGGTGCTCCGCCCCGTATGCCAGCTCGTAGCGGAGGTTCGGGACCGGCGTGCTGACGTACGACGCCTGCGTCGACTCCGCCTTGACCACGTCGACAAATCGCTGCACTGTCGGGCCGACGCCGACCATCGTCGGTAGCGCCGGGTCGGTCATTGGGTTCTCGCCACCGGCCAACCCGGCAAGGGCCGGATCAGCTAAGGTAACCATCGCCATCTCGCCACCGGCGTCCTTGATAGCCGCTGTGCGCAGTAAGATTTCCTCCCAGGCGATGCCCTCGGGAACCTGGAACAGCACTAGCTTGCCTCTGGCGTCAATCTTGGCCAGGTCTTCTGGTGTGCCCGCGCCGCCGTACACCACAGGCAACGCACCCCGCCCGGCCGGCGGAGATTCATTGACCCAAAGGGCCGGGACCTCGAACGGCTGTGCGGTCTGCGCGAACAGCTCCAGCCTAGGCTCGTACGCCTGACGTGACTGCAAAAAGAGAAAGCTCGTCGAACTCGTGCCGGGCACTGTGGCCGCAAACACCGCACCAAACCGCGCATCCAGCTCGGCATACATCGAATAGGTGCAGGAGCAGTCACTGATCTTGCTGACCATACCTACGGAATGTTCGCCGCCACGGGCCGCCAGATTGTCAGTTGTGATTGACATTGGCTTGCCGACACGGGCGTCCAGGGTCTGCACCGCGTCACGATCGAGCTGCAACTCCGGGTGGGAGATGAGGCTCACCGTCGGCTCCTGCCCGTCACGATGCGTAGAGATGTTTCCGTGCAGGGCGTACCTGCCGCGCGGCACCCGGATCTTCTCACCATGCGCAACAAGGTGATTGTTCTCCACCCGGTCCAGGTCGACGAGGAGTGCGAAGCTAGATGTGGGTGCATTACCGTCGCGGTCGATCAGATTGACGGTGAGTTCGTACTTTTCCTCTTCCTGATACACCGACAGGGCGGTTCGGGTACTGACCGTTCCGTTGGAGCTGCGGGCGGTAAGGACACCAAAGTACTGGCCCGCAGCGGTTTTGTCCTGCGCCGTAATGGTCACCTGCACTGACGCGTCACTGCCGGCGGGGATGGTCACTGTGTCGGCAGCCAGGGACAACAACCCGACCGGAGCGGGTTCACCATCACGCCGGGTCAACCGCGCCGCCAGCGCCAGCGTCACCGGCGCCGTTCCGGTATTCCGCCAGGTCAGCGTCTGCCTCTTGACCACGCCCTGGTTCGGCCACGGCAGGTAGGTCGACACACTGCCCAATGCGGTGACCGGCTGGCTGGTCGCCCGCGCCACATCCACCCGACCTGCACCAACCGCGTACGGACTAACCTCCGTAACCTCGGCAGCGGTGCTCATCAACGCTGCCTTCAACCGGCCCGCCGTCCAGTCCGGGTGCTGCTGCGCCAGCAACGCCGCAGCCCCAGCCACGTGCGGCGCCGCCATCGACGTACCGTTCAATCGCTGATAACCGTCACCTACCGGCTCGCCAAGCGGTGGGATGTTAGCCGGCCGGGCAGCCACAATGTCTTCACCGGGCGCGGCCACGTCCGGCTTCAGGGCTCCGTCGCCAATTCGCGGGCCACGGCTGGAAAAGTCGCTCAATCGGTCACTCTTACTCACGCTGGCCACCGCCAACGCCTCATCCGCCACCGCTGGCGAGGACACCGCCTCGTCAACGCCGGAATTGCCGGCAGAGATGACGAACAGGGTGCCATGCTGGCGGGTCAACTCGTTCACCGCAACCGACACCGGGTCAGTACCGTCCGACCGACCAGCGCCGAGGCTCATGTTGACCACTTTGGCGCCGCTCTCGGCCGCCGCCCACTGCATCCCCGCGATAACACTGTCGAAGGTGCCAAACCCGGTGTCGTCGAGGACCTTGCCTACCGCGAGCCGGGCACCCGGAGCGACCCCCTTGTACGCACCCTGCGAGGCCGCCCCCACCCCGCCCACCGTCGACGCCACATGCGTCCCGTGCCCGTTGCCGTCCTCAACATTGCCCTTACCCGAGAAATCCTTCGTCGGCCCGACCCGCCCCACCAAGTCCGGGTGGTCTGTGTCGACGCCGGTGTCCAACACCGCCACGGTGATCCCGGCGCCAGTCAACCCCCGACTCCAGGCGGCCGGCGCGCCGACCTGCGGCACGCTCTGGTCCAGATTGGCCCAAACCTTGCCGTTGAGCCACACTCGCCCAATGCCATTGCTCAGCCGACGGGCACCAGACCCCGTCGACCCAGCGGCACCATCACCAGCCACCGTCAAGGTTTGCGTCCAGAACTGGGACGCCGTTGCCTTCTTCTCGTCAAGCGCCATCAAAGCAACACCCGGCAGCAGTCGACGAACTGTCGCCCCCGCCGACTTCGACGCTCCAGCCGCCGCTCGACCCTTCGTATACTGCACGAGGAGCGGGACGCTGGCGGAATGGGCGTCATCGTAGCCCTGCCGCACCAGGCCGGTCACATTGAACAACTCCAGGTCCAATACTCCGGCGCGCACCAGCCCTGCCGCATCGCCTGGCAAGACGTACCGGTCACCACCCCGGCTGAACTGCTGGAACTGGGTCACCCCGAACCGCGGCGCTGGATCCACTACGACATCAGCCCGCGTCCCAGACCCGCGAACCAACGCACGATCACCCGTCACCAAGGTCACCCACGCCACCCGGCCCCCATCACCGGACTTCGCGGTCACGAACGGCGCCGTAGCCGAGCTCGCAGCAGCCGGAACAAAACCCTGCGTGGCCACGGCGACAGCGACTACGCCCAACACCAATCGTCTGTACCTTCGCACTGACCCTCCCTGCCTGAAGAGGCCACCGCTCGCACAGGGACCGCATGCACGAGACACCGACAGCACTCGGCGCCACGGCGACTACGTCCGCGCCCCCACGCGAGCAGGGCAGGCGGTCTCACGCCACCTGCCCTGTTGTTGTCGGAAGCAGCCGCCAGGTTCCCCCGACCCCGATGGGCCACCGTCGGCCAGGCACCGCCCCACGATCTGATTCGGCTAACAGCCACCCTGACCTGGGCGGGTCTGAGTCGAAAATGAGCCTCTACTGGACCGGGGTGACGATCGCCTGGTAGCCGAGTTGGTGGAGCTGGCCGATGAGGCGACGGGCCTGTCGTGCGGGGTCGGTGCGGGTCAGGAAATGGGCCGCGCCGAGATCGTTGTAGTCGGTGTCGTTGCTGATCATGTGCCAAATAGCGGTGAGGATGCTGTGTCCGACGGCGACGACTGCCCGTTTGGTGCCGCGGCGGCTGGCGATCCGCCGGTATCGGGCTTGCAGGTAGGTGTCCTTGCTGCGGGCTGCTCCGGAGGCTGCCTCGCCAAGGGCGCCGCGTAGCCAGGAGTCGCCCTTGCGGATTGCTCCGCCGTGGTGCTCGCCGGCGGATTCGTAGTTTCCGGGACACATCCCTGCCCAGGAGGCGAGGTGACCTGGGGTTGGGAACCGGCTCATGTCGGCACCGATCTCGGCCAGGATGACTTGGGCAGTGCGAGCGTCCACGCCGGGGATGGTGTCGAGCCGGGCGATGACGTCCTGAAAGGGCTCGATTTCGTCGTGGATCCGTGCTGACACAGCGTCAATCGTTGCTGCGGTGGCATCGATGCGGTCGAGCATCGCACGGCAGATGAATGCGTGATGATCGGTGAACCTGCCCACGAGGGCGTCGCGTAGGGCGGGGATCTTCGCGCGCATCCGTGCGCGCGCGAGGTCAGCGAGAACCTGAGGGTCACGCTCGCCGGCGATCAACGCCTCGATCATCGCGCGTCCGGAGACGCCGAGGGTGTGTGACGCCACGGTCGACAGCTTGATCCCGGCGTCTTCCAGGACCTTCTCCAGCCGTTGGATCTCGCGGGTGCGTTCCTGGACCAGGGTGGTGCGGTATCGGGTGAGGTCACGAAGTCGGCGGATTCGTGGCGGTGGAACGAAGCTGGGGCGGACCAAGCCGTGCTCTATCAGCCTGGCGATCCAGGCGGAGTCGGCGACCTCTGTCTTGCGGCCAGGGACGTTACGCATGTGCCGGGCGTTGAGCAGCTGCACGTCGAAGCCGTCCTCGAGCAGGGGTAGTAGACCGGCTTCCAGTAGTCGCCAGTCGCTTCCATCCCGACGACGGTGACCTCGTTGGCGCTGAGCCAGTCACGTAGCTCCAGCAGTGCCGGGGTGGTCGTCGCGAATGTGCGGATCTCTTGGCGGCGGCGGCCTCGCTCGCCGGGAATCCGTACGCAGGCTTTGAGATCGGCTTTGCCGATGTCGAGTCCCGCGCATCGTTGGACCAGGGTGTCCACGATCTCACCGTCCTCGCTCAGGGTGGGCGAAGCGTGGACGGTCCGGAGAACCGCGCAGGCGAGAAGAGTCTGAGTCGCGTACTCGTAGCAACAATCAAGAACGCCTGACGCACGGTTCCGGCGTCCCGCTGTCAAACGGGCTCGAAGCACCACAGACCCACGACGTCGCAAGACTGTCCGCACACTCATTTTCAGCCCGTCAAGGGAGGCCTCACCAGAGGCAACTCCCGCTGTCAAACGAACGGCTCTGGCGCAGAAACGGTGGTGGACAATGTCCCGAGTGGTCAGTGCTGGGCGTGATCATGACGCCCGTGTGACTTGATCAAGTCCGTATTCCCTGGGCTGTCTTCGCTGGTCATCGAGCAGGTAATCGATCAAGAGACGGTCGTGCAGGTCCTGGCCCGAACGGCGGGGACGCCGGCGGCCTGCCCGCAGTGCGGGCAGCTCAGCGACCGCCTCCACGCCTATCACCAGCGCCAGCTGGCTGATCTCCCGGTCGGCGGGCGGGGAGTGATCGTGCAGGTCCGCGTTCGCCGGCTGGTCTGCGCGGCGGCGTCCTGCTCACAGCGGACGTTCCGCGAGCAGGTGCCCGCGCTGGCGCAGCGGTGGGTGCGGCGGACCCGGCAGCTGACTGCCCTGGTCGCCGATCTCGCGGTGATCACCGCTGGCCGTGCCGGTGCGGCGGTGTTGTTGAGGCTGGGTGTGCGGATCTCGCGCAGCACGGTGCTGCGGGTGCTGATGGCAATCCCGATACCGGACACGCCGGCGCCCGCGGTGCTCAGCGTGGACGCCTTCGCGCTGCGCCGCGGCCGCCGGTATGCCACCTTGCTGCTGGACGCGGTCACCCACGGCCGTGTTGACGTCCTGCCAGACCGCAAGGCCGAGACCCTGGCCGCGTGGCTGCGTGAGCATCCCGAGGCGGAGGTGGTCTGCCGTGATGGATCTGCCGCCGACGCGATCCGCGACGGCGCATCCCACGCAATGCAGGTCAGCGACCGGTGGCACCTGTGGAACAACCTGGCCAAGGCCGTGGAGAAGACCGTGGTCGCGCACTCGGGCTGCTGGCAGCATGGCCCACCGCGCCCGGACCGGCCACTGGACGAACGCACCCGACAACGCCACGCCGCCGTCCACGCGCTGCTCGACGAGGGTGTTGGCCAGCTGGAGTGCGCCCGCCCGGCTCGGCTGGGCACTGAACACCGTCAAACGCTATGCCCGCGCCGCCTCCGCCGAGGACCTGCAGCGCCCGCCGCGCTACCGCGAAACACTGGTCGACCCGTCCCGCGACCACCTGCGCCGCCGCCGGGCCGAAGAACCCGACGTGGCAACGACCCGGCTGCTGGCCGAGATCCGCGACCACGGCTACACCGGGCAGCGCCAACCTGCTCGTGCGGTACCTCAATCAGGGCCGCGCGGACGCCGAACGCCCCGCGCCGTCGCCCGGCGCCTGGCTCATGACCGCGACCGAGAAACTCGCTGCTCATCAACGCAGTCACCTCGACGACCTGCTCGCCGCCCGCAGGCGAGGGCGTCATACAACGCCCCGTGACCCCGACGATGCTCACCCACCAGCGACAGCTCCACCAACGACCGGATCGGCCCATCGGCGCACAACACGGCGTCCGTCAGGTCGAACAACGCGTGGGCACGCGCGGTCAAGCAGTCGTAGGACTCCCGCCGGAACCTGTCCAGGTCCCCGACAGGATCAGCCGGACGATGGTCATGCACACTGATCACCGGAACAGCCCTTGGTTATTGATGTTCTTCCCTAGACAAGAAGTCATCGGCCAAGGGCTGTTTCCGTGATCAGCCAGGGTCCCCAAGGGGCCCTCGGAGGTTAAAGATCAAGCTAGCAAAGTGGACCCACAACTTCCTGCGCACGACGCTGGAGGTCGTCCGTGGACCTGCAGCAATCTTTGCCTACGCGCAACATGGAACGGAAACTGTTCGAATCTTGATTCGTGTAACTGTGGACCGAGAGCGCTCGCTCAAGTGTCGCATCGTGTTTCGCTAGAACGGTCATCCGCCGTGTTCGAACGGAGCTCCCAAGGTGTAGAGGAACATCGCCATAGCCGCGAGCGTTAGCGCAACTCGAACCTCAAACTTCATGCGCTGCGTCCTTTTCGATATCTCTGTCGGAACGATGATCGAGTGGGATAATCGCACTTGCTGGTATAGCCGCGCTATAAGGGAGATATCTGGTTGGTTGTGAAAGCGGATCGCGCCGCTGATCTCGGCTCGTGCCAGCCAGATCCGCTTCGGGGCGGTTGGCTCGTGACGGTCGGATGATCGTCGCGAGGATCGTGTTTGTACGATCTGTGGGGCGAGATCGAGCCGTCGCTGCCGCATATCCACGCGAGCAAGCATCGATTCCCGGACCGTAGGCCCTCGGCAACGACCGCAGGTGCCACAGTGCCTTGTCGTACCGCGATTCAGTGGGTGTTTCGCCTCAGGACTCGGATTCGGGCCGGGTTGATGCTCGCGTCGGCTACAGACCGCAACGACGCCGGCGTGTGGCGGCGACCGCACGAGGTCCTGCTGAGAAAACTGCGGTCCGCCAGTCACTTTGACATGTCGACGGTGATCAACGGCTTCCAATCCAGGCGATCAAAGGTGGTACAAACCGGCTCGAGCCCCGGTCGGTGGGCCACAAGCTTCGCTGGCGTGCGAATAGGGCGGCAAGCCGCTGTCGATCCTGCTGACCACGGGCACCGCGGTGGCAGCCCCAGTTTCCAGCAGCGCCGCCCGGTCTTCACGCGCCTCTCTTGGGCGCCGGCGTCCGCGCGTTTGGCCCGATCGACTCATCGCCGACCGCGCCTACACCTTTCCGCGGCGACCGCGCTACCTGCGCCGACGTGGAATCATGGCCTGCGTCCGCGCAGCGTCGACCAGGAAGCACACCGCCGCGCCAAGGGTTCCGCAGGTGGCCGGTCACCGGCCTTCGACCCTGTAGTTCATCGACAGCCGTCGCGACGGGATCGACAGGCTCAAACGCCACCGCAGCCTGGCCGCCCGCCACGACAAAGTCGCCGTCCCTACGAAGCTACCATCCACGTCACCGCCATCAAGGAATGGCTACGCGCACTTCCAGATACGATCTAGGTCGGGGTGGGGTGGTTTGTCGGCCTGGTGGTTGGAGTGTTGTGCCGGTGATTTCGGCCTGCGGGCGGGTGCTTCGGAGTCTGCGGGGCGCGTTCGTAGGCGCGGACCAGCGGGTGGGAGAGGGTGAGCCAGGCCAGGTGGAATTGCGCGACCCATGCGGTGGAGATGAACCGCAGAGCCGCGCTGGCCGGCCGGGCTTGCGGATGACCTCAAGCGTGGTGCGCGGGGTGTCGCGGATCAGTCGACCACGCGGGCGCCCCGGCCAAGGGTGCCGGCGCCCTTCACTGTCGTTGGGTCGATAATGAGGTATGCCTACCGCTCGGCGATTGCTAGTCGAACCGCCAGCGCGTGGAGTTGAAGGAAGCGGTGGTTTGAAAGCCGTAAACGATGGCAGGCTTAACCGCGTAGACATCATAGGGGGGAGGGCCAGCGGTGGGCGCTCCCTCCGTATCGTGGAAGGCAGAGTCCCGCACCGTTACATGCCAGTCGTACTTTGCGGAATATTCATGTGCGACTTGGCGAAGTTTGACCGCCTCGACCACCCTAATGGCTCTACCCTCCACAACCATGTCGAGCGACTCGGCATTAGTGCTCAAGGTACAGCGAGGGTTCAGTGCGAGGTTGCGGGCCTTCCGTGATTTGTTGTTTGCCGCAAAATGCAATGCGTAGTCGTGCCACACGGCCAGAACCGGAACCACGTGCGGGATATTATCCTTGCCAATGGTCACAAGCCAGTATGTATCCGCCGCAGCTAACTGCGCTCTAGCGTTGGCCCAGCTCGTCGGCGGTCCTGCAGACGTGAGCGGGTCACTTGCGCTTGGCTCCATACGGTCACTCCTTCTCTAGATGACCCAACCGCACTCGCTCCGCTGTGGAGATGGCCGGCGTACAGCCCCTCCGGCACCACGTACACTATATTGTACCTGCGGTAACGTTGCCGCACTTGTCGCACTCCGATTGACCCATGACGGTTTGACTTCACATGATGGGCGACATGATCAGTTGGCGTCGGCGTAGGCCGGCCTTCAGTGCCTCGGCAGCGCAGCACGACATATGTCGACGCTTCGCCGTCGAGCCATCGCCGCCCGGCCAGGGAACGATGGTCGGCTTCGCACTCTCGCGTCCACGCGAGCTGGAGCCGCTCAACGCCCTGCGCCACCCGATCGCAGGCAGCAGCAACGGCTGGTTCGTGTGGCGCGGCCCGGCGATCCCGCAGGAAGACGACAAGTTCTTCGCACCCTTGCACGTTGAGCACCTGGACGACTACGCCCCGCAGCTTGAGCCGTACCTTGCACTCCCCCCAGGCTGGGGCGTGGTGCTGGCACCCGACTACGAGGACGTCTGGTACGACGAGACTCTCCTCGACGTCTGACATCGGCACGACGAACCAGTTCCGCAGGTAGGTCAGCCCTAGCCGATCATGTAATGCATCATCCGACACAGATCCATCACGCACCAACTGAAGCCCGGCCGTAACGTTGCCGCACGCTCGATGCAGAGTACCCATGTGCGGCGCCAACGGCGGCGCGGAGACCCGCTTCCCTGGCCATACATCGGTCTTCCCAAACCAGAGTTGCCACCAGCGGCACATGACTGAAGTCATCCTCGTCAAGGTCAAACGGTTGTCTTTATCGAGACGGCTGTGCGCGAGGCCGTGCCAACCCGGCGGGCTCCCGATCTACCGATAACGTTGGAATACCTGCTCACTGCTTGGCTGACCTGCCTGCACCGAATCCACGCCCCAAGTCAACTTGCACGGCATTCTGCTATCGCGGGGTTCCCGCCTCGTACGATCCGGCCCCTAAGCGCCCGGGCGATGTCGCCGTGATGCATGGCGGCAGGCTCGTTTCCAAGGTTCCGCAGGATCGATTCGAGCAACTCGCGCGTCTCGGCTTCGCCGATTCGATGTCCTGTTCGTTGGTGGTTGTTCAGCGCCAAGGCAGCGCGCTCCAAGGCAAGAGCAGAATTCCCCAAACTGTGGTACGCCCTGGCCAGGATAGTTAGGGCACATCCTTCGATTACATTGAAGCCTGCCTGCCTGGCCAGTTCCATCGCCCGGCAAGCGAGGTCGATAGCTGCCTGATGATCGCCGCAACTACCGTGGGCGGTCGCCAAGCCCAGAAGGATCTCTCCAGCCGTGTACCGAAGATTCCGACTATCAGCGATAGCGAGTGCGGTCTGATGGAGACGCATCGCTTCGGTATAATCGCCTTCCGCGTAGTGAACAAGCGCTACGGCATGGCGTGCCACGGCCTGGAGTCGAGGGTCACCCACTCCGTCGGCTAGCTTCAATGCGCGCTGGGCAGAGTGGGCCGCATCCTTCAACCTTCCCATATCACGATCGACGCGCGCGAGCCAGGCGTGACACATCGCCTCACTGTGTCGACTGCCCAACGCACAGAAGGTGGAGAGTGCGGATCTAAGAAGCCGAGACGCGTCCCCCAGTCGTCCGAGAAGGGCATAGAGCTCGCCAAGCGAGGCGACGGCGTGGGCTTCACCCAATCGCGCACCGCTCGCGCGCCAAAGGGCGCGTGCATGGACAGCCAAACGGCAGCCCTCATCGAGTCGGCCCATGTCCCTATAAGCGCTCGCTAGGGTCTCCGTGACCCGTGCGCGTCCAGACGGCCAATCAATGCGTTCGTGAACCTTCAGTGCGCGATCTACGTATTCAATCGATTCGCGCGTGTGGCCTTGAAGAACCAGCGCGATAGCCAGGTTGCTCGACGCTGCGGCTTCCAAGCGGTCCCAGCCTGCCTCGGCAGCGAGCAGCAGAGTACGCTGCAGGTAGATAACTGATTGCCGATAGCTGCCAAGGCAGAAATGAACCTGGGCTAACCCATGGTAGGCTGACGCCCTCGCCAACGCATCCCCGTCGGCACGCGCGGCCGCCGCCGCGGCACGTGCCACAGTCAGCCAGTCGTTGCGATGCCTTCGCTGATCAAAATAGCCGCGCAGGGCGTCGGCGTAGCGCCATGCAGCCGCGCGTGGACCAGAACGAGCCGCGTGGACAGTGGCGGCCACCAGGTTCCGCCGCTCCGCGTCTAGCCATCTGAGAGCTGACTCGACGTCTCTCACCCCAACGGTTGAAGCCGCTCCACCCGCAGACGGCGGCAGCCGTAGCACGTGCGGATATACAGACTCCACAGCGGCAACTGTTTCCGACAAAAACCAGGCGTGGAGCCTTTGTACGGCGGCGTCACGTTGCGCCGCAGTGTCCTCGCGCTCCGCGAGTTCTGCGGCAAACTGGCGAAGCAGATCGTGCATCGTGAAACGGCCGTCGCCCCCCTGCTGCGTGAGCAGATGTGATGCGGAAAGCTTTTCCAGCGTACGATGAGCCTCTGACTCGCTTGTGTCTGCCAGCGCGGCGACGGCGCTCGAGGTGAAATCGCGTAGAGGAACCAAACCGAGTCGCCGGAACATCCGCTGCGCCGATTCGGGCAGGGTGCGGTAGGAGAGGTCAAAGGTGTTTCGAACTGCGATATCATCATCACCGTCCACGGCGAGTGCGGCCAACGGCTGACGCAATTCGAGGTTCGCCACATAATTGGCAATCGGACGACGAGGCTGGTCGGAGAGGGCCGCTCCGGCAATCCTCAGTGCAAGTGGAAGATGAGCGCAAATACGGGCCAGGCTAGTCGCTGCAGTGACCTCCGCCGACACCCGCCCGTTTCCGAGTAAACGACGGAGAAGATCCACAGATTCTTCTAGGCGGAAAACATCTAGAACGAGCCTGCGGGCTCCTTGAACGGCTAAGCCACCTAACCTATCTCTACTCGTAATCAGAACGAAACACCCAGTATTGGCAGGCAGAAGGGGCTGAACCTGGGCCGAGGACCTGGCATTATCCAACAGGATGAGCATTCGCCGGCCGGCGAGAAGAGATCGAAATTGTGCCGCAGCCGCAGCAACATCAACCGGCACGTGTTGAGGCGAGACTCCCAATGCTCCTAAAAGCGTAGTGAGCGCCTCAATCGGACGCATCGGCTTCTCAGTAGCGAAGCCCTTCAGATCTATGTATAGCTGGCCGTGTGGAAATTCGCTGGCCACCATGTGCGCCCAATGAAGGGCAAGCGTAGTTTTACCGACGCCCGCCATGCCGGTGATCGCAGAGATAGCGACGGATCCCGCATGCTGACTTGCAGCGTCGGCTAGCATTTTGTCGAGAACCTTCAGCTCGTCCTCGCGGCCTGCGAAACCGGACACGCTGGCAGGAAGCTGACGAGGAAGTAGTATCTGAGGCTTGATATCGACAGCGGCCACCCCCGACTCTTTGCCTCCGAATTTATCGACGTCACCGCGCAGCATCTGCTCGTGCAGACGCTGCAGCTGCGGCCCAGGCTCGATGCCGAGCTCCTCTGCGAGTAGACTCCTGGTGCTTCGGTACAGTTTTAGTGCGTCCGCCTGCCGGCCAGCGCCGTACAGAGCACGCATCAGGCTGGCCCGCAGGTCTTCTCGGTATGGGTGGGAGCGAGTAAGTCCGGACAGAGCTTCAATCGTTACCCCGTAGTTCCCCAGCGCCAGCTGCGCCTCTGCCCAGCGCTCGTACACCGAGAGCCGAAGCTCTTCCAGCCGAGCGGCCTCGTCATGTACCAACGAGCTTTCAGTAAATTCCGAGTATGCTGGCCCCCGCCACAGATCTAACGCCTCCCGTAAGGCGTCGGCGGCTCGTAATGGGTCACCCTTTTCAAGCGCGGAAGTTCCGTCGACTGCAAGGCGACCGAACCGGCTCGCATCTAGGGCGTCTCCGGCGTGAATCCGGTACCCACCAGGGCCACTCGAGATGAAGTCTCTTCCAATAGCCGACCGCAGTTGATGAATGTACAGCTGCAGGTTGCGCCGCGCCGAGGCCGGTGGTTTGCTGCCCCAGACGGCGCCTATAAGAAGTTCCGTCGTCATCGTTCGCTCTGCGGACGACAGTAGCGCGGCTAACAAGAGCCTGGGTTTGTGCGCCGAACCGATCGGCAGTATCGCGCCATCATGAGTCACCTGGAGATGGCCTAAAACGTGAAACTCCATCCCGCCCCCAAAGAAGTCGGTCACCATTGTTGGCAGCCGCTCCACGCTCTCACGAATAGTATCGGCGTGGCGCTCGCACTTGCTGGCGTCGGCTACGTGAACCGTGGCGTCGACTACCTCAGGATTCTCGCCATCCCACGAATCGGGCACGATCCCGGCGCCGCAAGACGAGCTTCCCAGCTATCATCACCAGAGCTTGCCCTTATTGCGCATCGGCACCTTCGATTGCGGTTGTCCAGATGGCACTTCTACGCGCTCCAGTAAATCGTCGTAGTCTCCCGAGCTACGGCACTCTTAAATGACTCAGCCGGCTTATGCATTCCTATCCTCGCATGCATTCTTGTGTCGCGTCGCGACGAATCAGCCACCTTCTCCGGAAGAATCTGCCCTCGACGATGACGCACCCTTCCCTGTGTCAGGTGTGGCGGCAGACCTACCGAAGGCATGGTCTGGGAGTCTCTCTCCGCAACTTCGCCGCTTGACGGTTGCTGATGACATCCTTTATCTGTCCTCACTCTCTCCCCGGTGCGGTATGCGGCGCTGCTCCCAGCATCTTCTTGGCTACCGTGGTGGCCCTATGTCGCCGTACGGGTTATGCCCCGTTACCTTTTTGGATCTTGCGTTCGATGTGTGGGTGGCCCCTGGGATCAGCGTCTGCGTAGGTGGGGTCGGTGGCCGCCGAGGCTGAGCATGGCCAGGGCGATGAGGGCGTGGGGTGAGTGGAAGCCGAAGGCCGCCTGGGTGGTCAAGCGGATCTTTGCGACGGACTCGGTGCGGCCGTTGGGCATCCCGCGCTCGATGACATCTCGACGACCGGCGCCGCGGCCGGCCGTGGCGTTCCACACCTGTCGGCGAACCTGGTCGACGGCGTCGGTGGCCCACGCAACGAAGTGGAAGGGGTCCGCCCGCGGCCACCTCGCTAACGAAGCCGCCGCGCTAAAGTGCGTCTACCCTGGCCAATCGCCTAGACCCGACGGGGCGGGGCCGCCGACGCTGGTGACCGTGGGCGATCTGCTGCGCCGCGTACGGCGCGGCCGATGCGGGCGTTGACGGACTCGATGGCGTTGGTGGAGCAGACGACGGTGGGGATCTCGGCGTCGAAGGCCAGGAGCGGCACGAACTCGCTGCAGCCAGAACTTGGCGCCTTCGCCAACCTCACCGGCCCACAGGCCGACGATGTCCCGGGTGCCCTCGACCGTGACGGCCAGGGCGAGGTAGATGGGCCGGTTGGCGACCGTCCCGTCGCCAACCTTCACGTGCACCGCGTCGAGGAAGGTAATCGGATAGACCGGGTCCAAGGGAGGGTTCTGCCACTAGGTCAATGCCCTCGACGACCTTGTCGGTGATCGTTGAGATCGTCTGCCGCAACACGTCGGTTCAATAGACCTCGGCCTGGTGGGCCTGGACCTCGCCGGTGGCGCTGACTCCAGAACCCGCTTCGTGAGCTGCTGCAGCAGACCACCGTTCCCGATCAGCTACAGACCCGCCGCACGGGCCTACACTGCTCCACCAGATGGGCGGCCAGCTCCGCATCCACACCCTCCGCCGCGATTGTCCCGGCGCGTTGTTCGCCAGCTCGGCAGTATCGACGGCGACCATCGATCCCTCGGACATCAGGTGCTGCTCCTTAGTAAGGAGCAGCACCTTCGTCTTACAATCCCGCCCAACCACTCACAGACACATCGCCCTTCTCGTCGCCGCATTCGCTTAATCCATGCAGCTCAGCGAGATCGCCACCAACTGGCACGATGAGGGCTTCGCTAACGTAACAACTCAACTGGTGCGCAACTGGTAGTGGTGGCTTAAGGTGATCGGCGAGGCCCCGTACAGGCCGGCAAACCGCTACGGAGCCCCGCCGTGGCACCCCCTCCCGTAGACGAGGGCAAGCCCGGGAGGACGTGCCTGAACTCCGCCTGCGCCTCGTCCGGCTCACCGAAGCACTTGCAGAGCCACCCACGCTGGCTCGCCCGATTCCCGCCAACGTGCGCTCCCTATTCCTATACAGGCCGCCGCGCAGTCCGCAACGCCGACATGGCCGACCTATACCGCACCTATACATAGCGACTTGGTAGCGGCACCTCTCATGTCAGGGCGTTGGCCACCAAGGTCTCCGGGAGCCGTTTTCGACCGCGTGGCGGCCGAGCGCGTCGAACTTGTGGGCCCTTCCCGATGGCGACCGTGCCGTCCACCTCCAGACGGCGAAGACCAGCGGCACCCAGTGCTAATACGGTCATCGCCAAGGGAGTTGCGTAGCCTAGCAGGTCGACGTCCAGCGCCCGCGACGCGCACTACTCCCTACCGACGGCGACCTCGGACGTCTCCCCGCGCTGTAGGGCGCTCGCGCCATCCCCCAGGCGCCTGACTCGTCCCGGAACCCCGGGCCGCGCGGGCGAGACCTTGCCGGCGCCGTGGGTAAACCGGCTCGAGTCGGTTCGGTGCTGCAATCGCGGGGCCAGCAGACCCCGCTACCAGCATAACCGGCTTGCCCCTTAACGCGGTTATCCGTAACCTCATTGCCCATGGTATCGGTTACGCCGGGTGCGCCGAAGGAGGTCGACGGCGACCGCAGCCAGGCACCTGCCTGGTCCAACCCGCACTTCCGCCGGCTGTGGCGCGGGTCCGCCGCCTCGACCCTCGGTGCTGAGATGGCCGAACTCGCACTGCCGCTGTTCGCCCTGGTCACGCTCTCCGCCTCCGCGGCGCAGGCAGGCATTCTGCGGGTGGTCCAGTTCCTGCCGTTCCTGCTGGCCACACTGCCGGCCGGACTGCTGGTGGACCGGTTCCGGCGCGGCCGGCTACGCTTGATGATCATCGCCGATCTGGGTCGCGTGTTCCTCGTCGCGCTCGTCCCCGTCGCCGCGTGGACGGGCGTGGCCAGCATGCCCGGTCTCTACGTCGTCGTGTTCGCCGTCGCGTTGCTGACCGTTCTCTTTCAGGTCGCCGATTTCGCCGTACTGCCGGCGATCCTTGCCGAGGAGCAACTCGTCGACGCCAACGGCAAACTCTCCGCGGCGCAATCCGCGGCCGAAATCGGTGGCCGTGGCCTCGGCGGCCTGCTGGTGCAGGCGCTCTCCGCGCCAGTCGCGCTACTGCTCAACGCGTTCGGGTACCTCATGTCGGCTGTATCCCTGAGCCGAATCCGCTTAACCGAGCCCGACAGGCTGCCGGTCGTCCGCGGCTCGGCCTGGCGCGATGCGGTAAACGGCATCGGCGTAACGATCCGCCACCGGTACGTGCGACCGCTGCTCGGCGAGGCCGCAACGTTCAACCTATTCAACGAGGCGTTCATCCTCGGCCTCCTGCTCTACGCGGTCCGGGACGCGCACCTGAACCCGCTGGCGATCGGCGCGGTGTTCACGGCCGGCGGCCTCGGCTCCTTCGCCGGCGCCTGGTTCGGCGCCCGGTTCACCGCCCGCTTCGGGTACGGCAGGGTCCTGCTCGTCACGCTTGTTCTCGGCAACGGCGCACCGCTAGGCGTGCTGTTTGCCAATCGGGCCGGTGCTGGGCTACTGCCGCTACTCTGCGCGGTCTTCGTCGTCATGGGCGTCGGCATCGGCATGGCCAACGTCCACGCGGTCAGCCTGCGCCAAGCCGCCATACCCGAAGACCGACGGGGTCGGGTCAACGCTGCCTACCGGCTGATCTCATGGGGCGCCATCCCGGTAGGCGCCGCCCTCGGCGGCGCCCTCGCGACGCAGGCAGGCCCGTTCGCTGCGATGGCCGTCGGCGCGGTCGGCGTCTCACTCGCCACGCTGTGGGTGGCCCTGTCGGGGATACCGACCCTGGCCAGCATCCACGACGCGGCCCGGCCCTAGTAGCTAGGTTCGGTGGCGTTTGTTGCAGCGTAAGGGTTTCACGGGTTGGTGGCAGGTGATGCAGGCGCCGGTCCAGGTCGCGTGAGTCGTTGCAGCTCGCGGATGACGGTGTAGAGGGTCAGGCCGGCGCAGCCGCTTTTGGGTCCAGGCGTTGTTCGGTGATGAACAGGTGCGCGGCCGTGACGTGGGTGACGTGGCGGTGCCAGCCGGTGAAGGAGCGGCCTTCGAAGTGGTCCAGGCCGAGGCCGGTCTTCAGTTCCTGGTAGTCGTGTTCGATGCGTCAGCGGATCTTGCCGTAGCGGACCAGGTCGGGGTGGCTGGTGGTGGCGGGCAGGCTGGACAGCCAGTACTTGACCGGCTCGGCCTCGTTGTCGGGCCATTGGGCGATCAGCCACCGCTGCGGCAGGGTGCCGTCGGCGTCGCGCGCGACGCGGTGGCCTGCCGGGCGCACCCGCGGGAAGATGAACCGCCCGCTGGTCCAGGCCGCTGCGGAACTGGTTGTTGTCCCCGTATCCGGCGTCAGCGGCCAGTAGCGGTGGGCGCAGGCCGGAGCCGGCCAGCTCATCGCGCATCTCCACGACCAGCGACCACTTCGGCCGATGACGCTCATCCTCAGGGATCCCGCAACGGCCACGGCGAGCAGCCACCTCGGGCCGATCGGCCTCGTCAACGGCGTGGTCGTCCCACGACGTCGGCAGAAACAGCCGCCAATCGAGGGGGCACGGTGCGGTGTCGGTGACGGTGGACGCTCACCCCGATCTGGCAGTTCGCCACCTTCCCCAGAATGCCGGAGTACTGCCTGGCCACGCCCGGCGAGCTCTTGCCGTCCTTCGGGAAGCCGGTGTCGTCGACCACCCACGCCACCGGCCCAACCACCTCGAGGGCCCGGCGGGCCAGCCGCATCCGCACTGCCGTGGTGTCCCACGTCGAGGTCGTCACAAATTGCTGCAGCCCTTGATGATCCACGCCGAGCCGATCCGCCATCGGCTGCATCGACTTACGCCGCCCATCCAGCAACAGCCCTCGCAAGTACGTCTCACCCTTCGCCCGCTGATCCGACCGCACCAGCGGGGTGAAAACGTCTACGGCGAACGTCGCAAGCCGTTGCCGCACAACGGAAAAGCTCGTCAGGGGCACCGCACCATCGAACTACCCTGAACGATTCCAACGAATCAGCGACACGCCGACCTAACAAAGCACTACTAGGCTGCCGGGGAGGTGTGGGCCGATAGTGGCCGAGGCCGCTTGGTGAGGAAGCGACCTCGGCCAGCGTCACGGATTCCTTTTAGAGTGGGCGTTTCACCAACTGCGGTCTAGATGCAGGTTAAGCTGGGAACCCTGACGTGATCGATCTCCGATCCGATCCCACAATGAGCGCCGTGGAGGACCATCCCTGGTTGCGGTAGGCAGTATGGTCATTGTTCACGCCGCTGACGGCGACGACATCCGAACGTAGATCCCCATCCATGTCGGCAAGCTTGAGGGGCCACAGTGCTCCGAACCCGCTGACGAGTGCTTTGCGGTCCCAACCGACGATGACACCGCTGGAAGCGTTCCACCCCTGATTCCGATAGACCGTGAGGTCGTTGTTCGCACCACTTGCGGCTACGAGGTCAGCGCGCCGGTCGCCATCGATGTCCGCGAAGTCAAACTCGAGCGGCCCTCCGAACCCACTGACGAGTGGCTTACGGTCCCAACCGACGATGACACCGCTGGAAGCATTCCATCCCTGGTTGCGGTACACAGTAACGTCGTTGTTCGTGCCCGTGGTTGTGATCAAGTCGGCTCGCCGGTCGCCGTCGATGTCGGCGAATTTGAGGCCATTGAGCGAGCCAAACCCACTGACAAGCAGCTTACGGTCCCAGCCAACAATGACACCGTTGGCAGAATTCCATCCTTGATTACGATACGCCGTAATGTCATTGTTGGGTCCACTCACCGAAATCAAATCCGCCCGACCATCCCCGTCGATATCGGCGAACGTGGTCCGAGATGCATCCCCGAACCCGCTGACAAGCGACTTACGATCCCAACCGACGATCACGCCACTGGAAGCGCTCCACCCCTGATTACGATACGCCGTGAGGTCGTTATTAGGGCCACTCACCCCGATAAGATCCGCCCGGCCATCTCCATCAATATCAGCATACTCCGTCTGCTCGACGACACCTAGATCGTCAACGATGTTCTTGTATCGATACGGTCTGTATTGGCTGGTGGGGTGACCATCAATCTGACCGGCGCCGTTGCCGCCATCGTCCGACTGCGGCCAGGCGCCGCCGAGGGCAGGCGTTGCAGCACCGCTGAAATCACCGATACGGTGCCGAAGGCCGTTGCGCTGGCCATCCGTTCCGCCGAACCCGTAGTAGGTGAACCTATCGTGGTCGATCCACGCTTCGAACAGGACGACATGGCCATCCGTACCCCCGCCGCTGCCGTCGTCATCGACGGTGAGGTAGTCGCCCGGCCTGAGATCCTGCCGGCTGATCGGGACACCATAGGTAGAGGTACTCAGAATAAAGGAACTCGGACTAGAGGCGAGGTGCAGTGACATCGAGACGAAGCCCGAGCAGTCCCGCCGATACCTATGATGGCCATCGACGTCAGCAAGCCACAAGCTAGTATCCCCGCCGTCGTAACGGGCTGGGTCCTGCGCATACCAGTGGCGCGCTCGGTCCAACACTTCGGAACGAGTGATCGGACCACCTGCCGTAGAAGCGGCATGCGCGGGCATCGGGTCGGCAGTAGCTGCGACCGCGGCAGCGGCCAGACCAACCGCTGCAGCAACCACCCCGCAGAACACGGAAGATAGGAGACGATGAATCTTCACAAGAACCCTTCCCTTGAGATATCCCACGTTAGGAATCTTGGGAACCACGGTGAGTCGACCTGGTATAGCCACCGCACAACGCGCTTATATCGGATGCATTTCTCTCGACTGGAGGTCAGCGCTGGTGATACAGAGGTTCAGGGGTTGTGGCGAGACGCCAATTCGATCCGGAGCTCGTGAGTGAACTGCGGATGGTGTGGTAGCCCCCTGGGGTGTCGCTATGGGGTTGGTCAAGTGGTGAACGTGGCCGCTGGTCGCGGCTAGGGCCTGTGTCGAAGTCCGTCACAGCCACTCGTTGATTGCGGCGAGGTGGATGGTGGCTTCGTAGCGGACGGCCAGCTTGTCGAAGCGGGTGGCCACGGCGCGGTTGCGCTTGAGCCGGTTGATGCCGCACTCCACGGCATGACGCTGCTGATAAATGTGCGGGTCGAAGGCCGGTGGCCGGCCTCCCTTGGATCCCTTCGCTCGTCGGTGGGCGTCCTGGTCGGCCTTGCTCGGGATGGTCGCGGCGATGCCACGTCGCCGCAGGTAGGACCGGTTGGCTTTCGACGTGTACGCCTTGTCGGCCAAGACCCGATCCGGGCGGATCCTCGGGCGGCCGGTGGTCAAGCGGGGGACGCGGATGGCGGCCAGGACCGGGATGAACTGCGGACTGTCGCCGCGCTGTCCGGCGGTCAGCACGATGGCGAGGGGTTTCTGGCCCTGCTCGCAGCCCAGGTGCAGCTTCGTGGTCAACCCACCGCGGGACCGGCCCAGCGCATGGTCGGCCGGCTCGACGCTGACACCGCCGGGTGGTTCGGCCTGCAGATCCCTCTTTTCCTCGCCCCGGCGGCGTGCTGGTGAGCGCGGGCCGTGGTCGAGTCCACCGACACGTCCCAGGTAATCCGCCCGGCCGCGTCGGCCAAGGTCTGCAACGTCGTCAGCACCCGCTGCCAGGTCCCGTCGCGCTGCCACCGCCGGAACAGCCCATACACCGCTGACCAGGACCCGTATTGCGGCGGCACGTCCCGCCACGGCGCGCCCACCCGGATTCGCCACCGGATCCCATCGATCAACTGCCGCCTACTCCACAACGACGGTCGACCTGGCCGCTTCGGCGCCGGCAGCAACGGCTGCAGCACCGCCCACTGCACGTCGGTCAGGTCAAACCGCCTCGTCACCGCTAGGGTGTCCACGAGGTCTCCGGTTTTAGGTTCTGCTTGGTCGCTGAACCATCTACCGGAGACCTCGCCCATTTTCGATCTCCGACACGCGAAGATCCTCAGGCCAACTCAAGCACTGGCACCGACTTCGACACACGGCCTAGGCGCGTTGCTCAACGCCCAGGACAGGACCTGTTAGGCGAAGGGGTGCTCCTGATCAAGGAGCATCACCCGGATGTTAGAAAAGTCGACGACCGCTGCGGAACCTGCCGCCGTGGCGAAGAACTGGCTGGGGCAGCCGGCGAACGGTGTCGATGCCGGCTTGGTCGCCCACCTGGTGGAGCAGCCCGGGCGGGCCTGTGGCTGATCGCTGATGGCGGTCGGTTGCGGCAGCTCACGAAGCGGACGGGCTCCCCGGCAATCCAAAGTCCTGCCTCGTCGTGCACCCGGACAGATTAAGAGCTCCTAACTAAATGATGTTGGGGCGTGTCCTCGGGACGTGAGGATCGTTCTGTCTGAACGTGAGGAGGGTGAGTAGCCGCCGTGGATCGTCTCGGACGAGTTGTGGGCCGAGATCGCACCGCTGCTGCCCCCGTCCGCCCGGCGGCATCGGTTCCCGGGCCGCAAGCCCCTCGATGACCGCAAGGGGTTGTGCGGGATCCTGTTCGTGCTCTACACCGCGATCCCGTGTGGGTTACCTGCCCAAGAGCTTGGGTTCGGGTCGGGAATGACCTGCTGGCGGCGGCTGCGGGACTGGCACAACGCCGGCGTCTGGCAACGCCTCCACGAGGTCCTGCTCGGCAGACTGCGGACCGCAGGGCAGTTGGACATGTCCCGGGCGGTGATCGACGGCTCCCACGTCCGGGCGCTCAATGGCCGCCCAAAATCGGTCCGAGCCCGGTCGACCGCCGCAAGCCAGGCTCGAAACACCACGTCATCACCGACGCAGGCGGCATCCCCCTCGCCGCAGCGTTGACCGGCGGCAACCGCCACGACGTCACCCAACTGCTACCCCTGGTCGACAAGGTCCCCCGGATCAAGGGCATCCGCGGCAGCGACCCGACCGGATCTACGCCGACCGTGGCTACGACTTCGACAAGTACCGCCGCGAGCTACGAACGCGGGGCATCACATCCGTCATCGCCCGACGCGGAGTCGGCCACGGCTCCGGCCTCGCACCCGACGCTGGGTCGTTGGGCAGACCATCGCCCTGCTGCACTGGTTCCGCCGCCTCTGGATCCGCGACGACATCCACGAAGCCTTCCTCACCCTCGCCTGCGCCATCATCTGCTGGCGCAAGCTCCAACACTCAAAGAGTTAGTAGTTCTAAGCCGCAGGCCTCGACGCTAGTTTCCGTGGGCCGCAGTCGAGGCCGCCGACGGTACCCCGCACCGCCGGCGCTTATTGCGGAATAGCCCTATTTGATCAGATCCGGCGCCTACTTACAACACACGTTGCAACCACAATCATTGCAACGACCAGCACGCCCGCGCCGAGGAGAACCCAACTGTCCATGCCGCCCCGCCTCTCGTCGCTGCCCCGAGCATCTGTCTGGTGCGAGGCGAGGCCCGGAGGCATCTTCCGACTAATGTCGTTGGGCGATGGCGAAGTGACCGCAGTGACCGGGGTCAACAACCCATTCACCGGATTGACCACGCCGAAGCCATATTCGTTGTCTCGGCCCGGCGTCCCTTTGTCTATCGCGGTGGCTGTGAGATGGTCGGTGATCCGTTTCGCGGTCAAGCTGGGGTATTTCGACCAGATCAGCGCGGCAACGCCAGACACGATCGCGGCGGCTGGGCTGGTGCCCGAGCCGGATCGGTAACCGTTGCCAGGCACCGTGCTCATGACATTGACGCCCGGTGCCGCGATTACAACGGCTTGGCCGCGCGTGGAGATGTCGGCGATGTTCCCGTCACGTCCGACCGCGCCGACTGCGATGACTCCAGGGTAGGAGGCAGGCGCTATGACGCGATCGTTGCGGGGGCGGTTGCCTGCTGCGGCGATAATGATGACTCCCGCATCGACCGCCTCCTGCACTGCGTCGAACGCGGTGACGTCGGACTCCACCGAGATAGAGATGATCTTCGCGCCGCGCCGGACAGCCTCTCTGATCCCATTAGACATCGCATCGCCAGAACCAATGTCATCGATGACGCCGATGTCAATTGGCAAGATCTTCGCACGAGGCGCGATGCCCATCGCGCCGTCGGCGTTGCTACCACCATGACCGTGCGCTGCGATGAGGCCTGCCATGGCGGTACCATGACCGTCGGTGTCGCCCCAGCCGTTGCCGCTGCCACCCCTCACCACGTCGATTCCTTGAAGAACGTTACCCTTTAGATCAGGGTGGTTGCCGTCAACCCCGGTGTCGATGACCGCGACCGTGATGCCGTCGCCCCGGCTCTGCTGGTGAGCCTGAGCGATCCTTAACATTGACAGGTGCCACTGACGGTCGCGGTTTTTGTCAGCAGGCGCTGGCGCGCCGATCGCTACAGAGGTGCTGGCGGCAAGAACGCTCGCTGCCAGCACGGAGACGAACCTCCTCATCGGGCAGGACCGATCCACCGACCGGAGTTGTTGTGGATCCTCCGCTCGGGCGAAAAGGGCGTCTCCGCGAAGACAGCAGGTTTATCTGCAGCGGTTGACGTACCACCGATCCGGATACTCATGATTGCCCGCCTTCTGTTCGCTGTCCCGTTCCCGGCACATTTGAGCTGCAACAGCATAGCTTCGGAGCGTGGGGCCAACAACTGTTGCCGGCCGCGCACTAGCCTGGGTATATTTGCGTGCCTGCCACGCCGTTGCAGCAGCGGCATCAACCAGAAACTGGGCTGATCGAGCAGTCATGGCTGATGACGACCTCGCTGGCGAGGCCACCCGGGTCGCGAATCGGATCCGGGGGACTACTCAATGAGCTGTTTGCAACCTGACTTGCGCTGCTCCTCGCCGAGTTGAAGGACGAGATCGCGGTTAGGCCGTGTTTCATAGCTGGGGTTGGCCAGTCAGGCCCCGGTCAGGGATCTCGGCGTGTCGGTGATCGATACGCAGTGAGGTCTCCGGTAGATGGTTCATCGACCAAGACAGACCATCAGCACGGAGACCTCGTGGCCACCATACCGGTGACGAGGCGGTTCGGCCTGACTGACGTGCAGTGGGCGGCGCTGGCGCCGCTGCTGCCGAGGGGTAAGAAGCCAGGACGGCCGCTGAAGTGGAGTAAAAGGCAGCTCATCGACGGGATCCGGTGGCGGGTGCGGGTGGGTTCGCCCTGGCGGGACGTGCCGGAATGCTACGGACCCTGGCAGACGGTCTACGGGCTGTTCCGCCGTTGGCAACGCGCTGGGGTGTGGCAGCGGATCGTTACCGGGCTGCAGGCCCGCGCCGACGCCGCGGGTCTGATCACCTGGGACGTCAGCGTCGACTCGACCATCGCTCGGGCGCATCAGCACGCCGCCGGCGCCCGCACCCAGCCTGAGCTGCAGAAGGAACCACCGGGCGGGGTCGAGGACGAGCCGGCTGATCACGCTCTGGGTCGGTCGCGGGGTGGCTGGACCACCAAGCTGCACCTGGCCTGCGAGCAGGGCCGCAAGCCGCTGTCGATGCTGGTGACCGGCGGGCAGCGCGGCGACAGCCCGCATTTCACCCGGGTCCTGGCCCGCATCCGGGTCCCCCGGCTCGACGGCGGCCGGCCCCGCACCCGTCCCGACCGGGTCCTCGCGGACAAGGCATACAGCTCCCGCGCCAACCGTGAGCACCTACGCCGACGTGGCATCCCGGCCACGATCCCGATCAAGACCGATCAGGCCGCCAGCCGGCGCAAGAAGGGATCCAAGGGCGGCCGACCGCCGACCTTCGACGCCCACATCTACCAGCAGCGTCACGCCGTCGAGTGCGGCACCAACCAACTCAAACGCCATCGAGCCATGGCCACCAGGTTCGACAAGCTCGCCGTGCGCTACCAGGCCACACTCCACGTCGCCGCGATCAACGAGTGGCTCTGACCGCGAGCTATGAAACACGGCCTAGTCCCGCTTGACCAGCGACAGAGAGTCGGATGCCACCCCCCGTCGGCACTCCAGTCTCGGCTACCCCCCCCGGCCCTACGAGGTAAACGGCCGCGGCTCGTTTTCGCCATCACGGTAGCGTTAGATCACCCCAACACTGTCCGTCGGTACGGGTCACGCTCCAGGGCGCGATCTTTACACCCAGGAATTATCTTCTCGATCTGTCGATTGGCGGTCAGTCTGACTCGTCGGTGATGTAGGCGGGCCCAGGAGGGCTCCACGTGAAGGGATGATTGACATGGCACGCTATCTGCTTCTCATCCACGGCGATGAGCGGGAATGGGCCGCGATGTCCGATCAGCAGAGGCAAGAACTCGCTGAGGGTCATCGCGCCTTCGTCGCGGCGGGCGGAGCGGCGGTCCTCGACTCCGGGGAACTGGAGCCGGCGAGCTTGGCGACGTCGCTACGCGCGGACCCGACTGGTCGGCTGACGATCACTGATGGGCCGTTCCTGGAGACCAAGGAGGCAGTGGGAGGCTACTATCTGATCGAAGCCGCCGACCTCGACGAGGTGATCGGTCTGGCGTCGAGGCTGTACGAGGCCTCCGCCGGCCATAGCGGGGTGGAGATCCGTCCGGTGGTCGAGCACGGATGAGCGCCGAGGTCGTTGCGGCGGTCGCGCAGGCGCACCGCCGCGACTGGGCCCAAGTACTGGCCGCGACGGCTCGCCTGACCGGGAGCCTCGACCTCGCCGAGGAGTGCACCCAGGACGCCTACGCCCAGGCGCTGCAGACCTGGTCTCAGGTCGGCATCCCGAATCGCCCCGGGGCGTGGCTTACGACCACCGCGCGCAACCGGGCGCTGGATGTGCTGCGTCGCGAGTCGGTGCTGCGCCGGGCCCTACCGCTGCTCGTAACTGAGCAATCGGTGCCCGTGCCGGAGGACGGCCTTGATGATGACCGCCTGCGACTCATCTTCACCTGCTGTCATCCGGCCTTGTCTCGCGACGCTCAGATCGCGCTGACACTGCGACTGGTATGCGGCCTGTCAACGGCGGAGGTGGCCCGCGGCTTTCTGGTGCCGGAACCTACCATGGCCGCGCGGATCACACGGGCTAAGAAGAAGATCACCGCCGCCCGCGTCCCGTACCGGGTGCCCTCACCCGACCATCTCACCGAACGCCTCAGCGCCGTCCTTGATGTCGTACATCTGATCTTTACTACCGGCCACACGGCGCGGATCGGTGCGCGTCTTGTGCGCCGGGACTTGATTGACAGCGCGATCAGCCTCGCCCGGATGCTGCACCTGCTCATGCCGAACGACGCGGAGATTGGCGCCCTGCTCGCGCTGCTCCTCCTCACCGACGCACGCGCAGCAAGCCGCCTGTCCGCCACTGGGCGGCTGCTACTGCTCTCGGAGCAGGACCGCACGCGTTGGGACACTAGGCTGATCGGTGAGGGTATATCCCTGTTGACCGATGCGCTACGCCGCCAGCCACCAACCCGGTATGCCGTCGAGGCCGCGATAGCCGCGGTCCATGCCCAGGCGCCGACCTGGCAGGACACGGACTGGGCAGAGATAGTCGGGCTATACGACGTTCTACTCCGGCTCTGGCCCTCGCCGGTGGTCGAGCTGAACCGCGCCGTCGCGGTGGGATTCCGCGATGGCCCGCAGGCAGGCCTTGACGCGCTATCCCCGTTGGCCGCTGAGCCGGCACTTGCGACCTACAGCTACCTCAGCGCCACCCGCGCTGAGTTCCTGCGGCAATTGTGCCAGTGGGCCGAGGCGGCGGACGCGTACGAGGAGGCCCTTACCCTCACCGATAACGACGTCGAACGCGCCTTCCTCACCGAGCGGCTCAGCGACGTCCAGCGTATACCAGCCGGGAAAGAACGGACACAGAAGGCCTCAGAGTGAGCGATATCGTGATCGAGAAAATCGTCAGGCCCGGGCGAAAGTTGTCGGGATCATGGCCGGAAGTGATCGCCTCGATCCTCGACTACCACCGAGCGACTTTCTTGTGGAAGTGCGCCGGGCTCTCCGAGGCGGAGCTACGGCAACGCTCTGTGATGTCGTCAGAGTTGACCCTGCTGGGGCTCATGCATCATCTGCAAGGTGTCGAACGTTACTGGTTTCAGCGGAGGCTTGCAGACAAAACACCGATTTTCAAACCCTATCGGATCTACGTCACGGCTGACGGAGGCGAATGGCTCGACGTGGCGGATCCCACGCCGGCCAAGGATGTCTACGTGGATTACCTCGCGGCGTGTGAAGAGTCGCGAAAGGTGTTCGCGAAGGTCACCGAAGACGTCTCACGCCTGGTGCAGAGCCCGGAGTTTGGCGAGAGCGACGTGCGGTTCATCCTCGAGCATCTAATCGAGGAGTACGCGCGGCATGTGGGCCATGCGGATCTCCTCCGCGAAGCCATCGACGGCGCCATCGGCGAATAGGTCGATCCTTTAGGGCCCAGGTGATCGATAAGGTGGGCGGTGCGGGTCGTCGCCTCTTCGGGTATCGTACTCACCGTTTCCCGCATCGGGATTGAAGACGCGGCACTCCGGCCGTGCCCACTGGTGCTGCATTTCGGCGCAACTCCCGCGAGATCGTCGACGCGTCGCGCCAGGTGAAGTCGGGCGGTTGCGTCTGCCGGGAAGACCGCTCGGTGGACGGGGTCGACGATTCGTGCGGCGTCCGATTGCCCGAGCGCCGGGTGGCCGCCGAGGTTTGCCGAGCTGGTCCGGGGGGGGATCATGGAGTGGTTGGCGATGGTCGCGGCGGGTGCGCGAACCTCGACCAGTTGCCGATACCGGCCCGTTCGGGTCGGGACTGAACACCGCGATGGCGGACATCGGGCCGGACGCCTAGATGCTCGCGTCGTAGGCAACCAGGGGTCCTTGCCGGCGTGCCGCAGATGCCAGACGGCGACCGGTGGCTTCCGGATGCAACGGCATCGCTTACGGGGATACAGATTCCTGGATGACCATACACGTGAGTCGTCGCGGTGGGGTCCGGCCGTACGTCGTGGACGCGGCACTTGGACCTTGGATACCTCGACAATCCCTCTACCAGACCACCAACGGCGACGCCAGCAGGGAACGCGAGATGGCCGGCAGCTTACCACCTAACCGAAGATCGGGAGGTTTTCCGTCGTACTGACAAAGAAGATCATTGGGCAAACGCTGTCCCCGTGCCGCCTAAGGGTTACTCACAGGGCCCAAACGGGGTTAAAAACCGAGTTGAGTGATGCTTCGTCGGACGTTTGCTCTCATCAAGGCAGGGGACGGGTCTAAGCTGGCGTCGACGGAGGAGGGATCTGCGTTATGGCTTACGGGGTAACAATGTTTGAATTGCCGGTGGATGACCTGGCCCGGGCCCATGCGTTCTATAGCGAGGCGCTTGGATGGCATATCGCGCCCTTGCCGGGTTTGCCAACAATATCACTTGAGCTTGCTGCTAAGGGTAAAACCTTGCAACGAGCGATCATGGAAGCGGTGCCCACGGCGGTTGGCCAGGACGGCTTTCCGGTCGAATCGGGGATGATCACTGGCATCCTGACTCAACGCGTCCCCGAGATCCATAATCCCGCCATTATCCTTGAGGTCCAAGATATCGAGGAAGCCCTTAGACGGGTTGAGAGACACGGCGGGAAAATAGTAGCTGGCCAACAGGCTGCGGGTGAGTTTGGCTTCTTCGCATACGTTTCCGATACAGAGGGCAACGTCCTTTGCTTGTGGAGAGATGTCGTTCCCGGAGTCAGGATCGGCGTCGCTGCTGTCGTATAGCGGGCTCATCGCCTCTCGAGCCTTCCCGACGTGAGCGTCTCTGCCGCGTCGCTCCCGCAGCGCGGACGTGATCGATCAGGCTGACAGCGGTCGTGGGACTGCGAGGCTCGGTGCGGATCGGTGGGCGGCCCGCTCGGCCCACACCCGCTGGACTAGCCGCACATTGGGCTCGTGTGCAAGGGCGTATCCTTTGAGTGCTGTCCCCGTAGCCAGCGCCCGCGGCCAGTTCGGTGAGCATCTCCACGACCAGCGCCCAACCTCGTCGATGACGCTCCCGACTTACTGATCCGGCACCGGCCCCGGCTAGTGCTCTGACCACGAACGTTCACGGTGTTGGGGTCAGGTTGCGCGGGTGGCGGGTTGGCCCCAGCGTCGTTGTCGTTCGCTGCGGATGCGGGCGCGTTCGCGGCGTTGGGCGGTCAGGACGTCGGGGTGGCGGGCGTTGGCGTTGCGCCAGCGCAGGTAGGCCTGCAGTTTCCGGGTCAGCGCGGGGTGGTTCGGGTGGTTCGAGCCGGCGATGACGAAGGTGCGTAGTGGCCCGAACTGGGCCTCGATCGGGTTGGCCCAGGAGGCGTAGGTCGGGGTGAAGCAGAGTTCGACCTTGTTCCGGGCCGCCCATCTGCGGATCTTCGGACCTTTGTGCGCGGACAGGTTGTCCAAGATCAAGTCGATCCGCGCCGTCCGGACGGGCGGCGCGGATCGACTTGAGCGCCGCGAGGGTGTTCGCGGCGCTCTTGCGGCGCCGGTCGACGCCCCAGAGCTGGTCGTCGCCGACGGAGTAGCAGCCGTGGAACTGCCGGACTCCGTGGAGCTTGTGGTAGTTCGCAGGCAGCCGGTGCGGGTGCCCGGCCGGCGTCCACCCGGCGCCGGCTTGGGGACGGATCACAGGGGACCGAACTCGTCGAAGGCGAACACCCGCTGCGGGAACTGGGTGCTCACGTACTCGATCCGGGCGAGTTTGGCCTCGCGCTGCGGGTCGGTGGACCCCTTCCACCTCTTGGTCCGCTGGAAGGTGATCCGATGCCGGTGCAGGATCTGCCGCAGCCGTTCCCGACCCACCCGGACCCGGCGGGTGGCATCAACACGCAGGTGATCGGCGAGCTTGCGGATGCTCCATCGGGTGAACGGCCGCCCCAACGCTTCGGGGCGGGTATTGGCCGTCTGACGACGAACTGCTCCTCGTCAGGACTGATCAGGCGGGGACGGCCATCCGCCCACCGAGGGTCCAGGCTGACCATCCCCATCTCGTTGAACCGGTGGATGACCTGCCGGATCGTGTCCTCGTCGGCCTGGACCAGGCGAGCGATCGCCGGCACCGTGTTCCCACCAGCAGGCGCGAGCACGACCATGGCCCGCCGTAGCCGGATCGGTGAACCGGTTCCCCGGCGGGCGATTCGCAGCAGCTGCTGACCTTCCTGATCACTCAGCCGCCGCACGCGTACAGGATCTGCCACCACCACAGCCTGACCGCCACGCCGCCGCCCGGCCAGCAAGCCAGACAGCGTGTCAACCAACACCGTGAACGTTCGTGGTCACGGCACTAGCGACAACATCAGGGCGGCCTGCCGCGTCAACGGCGTGGTCGTCCCGCGCCGTCGGCACAAACAGCGACCAATACAGAGGCGGCGCTGTATCAGTCATGGCGTGGACACTCACCACGATCTGGCAGCTCGCCACCCACCTCCCCATGTCGGAGTACTTCCTGGCCACGCCCGGCGGGAACTTGCCGTCCCTCGGAAAGCCGTACGTCGACCACGCGCGGAACAGGTTCGACCATCTCATCCGCGCAGTGAGCCAGCCGCATCCGCGCCGCCGCGATGCCCGTCGAGGCCGTCACGAACTGCTGCAACCCCTGATGATCCGCCTCGACTCGCTGCGCCATCGACCTCCGCCGCCTATCCGACAGCATCCGCCCCCGCAGATACGACTCACCCTTGGCCGCTGATCCGACAGCACCAAGGGGTGAAACACGTCCGTGGCGAACGCCGCGTGCCGCTGCAGCACAACGGAAAGCTTCTCATGGCACCGCAATAACAACCAACCCGCAAACAGCTCCAACGACGCAGCGACACACCAGCCTTAAACGAACGCTATTAAACGCTGCCGCGGTCAACAGCGTAACGAATTAAGATATTGCGCGAGCTTTCTAGGATGCGGACATCCTTCGGAGTGAGAGACACTGGAGATTGGAGTTCAAAGGTGGGCGTGCCATCCGAGAGGATAAGAGCTCCGACGATGAGATGTAGCTCATCCACTAAATCAGACGTTAATAGATCGTTCCAGAGAACATGGCTACCGAACACCAAAATGTCCTTGCCCTCAGAACGCTTCAGGTTCACAACTTCGTCGTACGCGTCGGCGCGGCGGACAATCTTCGTGAGATGCTGCCATGGTTGTGTCATCTCTGCGGTTAGCCGGTCCGAAATGACGACATGCTCGATGGTATTGAGGAGTCGTGATATCTCCCGCCAAACCGGCCGTTGGCTCTCATCCTCTGCGATGCTCGGCCAGTAGCCCCTAAATGCCTCATACGTGCGTCGCCCGAGCAGGAGTGTGCTCGCAGTGCCCAGCCGCTCGAGATTGTAGGCGTGAAACGGGTGGTCCACTGGCAGAGCCATAATGTCTTTGCCGGGGCCTTCGTAATAGCCATTCAGGGACATAATGTTGCAAACGATCAACTTGCGCATGAAGAGCAGCCTTTCTGGTATGCACCCGCGAAACGTTTTAGAAAATAACACTCACTGGCATGCGGGCAAGTCGTCGTTTGGCCTCGCCAGATGGTCAGCAGGCAGGCTTGCCGATCCCGCATGTCCATGAACAATATGCCATGCGTGCGACAGGTTGAACTGGTCTTACGCCGGTGCAGCCGTCGCCAGCATAGCGCCCGTTACGTTCGGGAGATGGGCGCTTGTCCCCGAGTAGATCACGTCGATACTTGCCGTCATCACTAAAACCCGAGTGTCGTGCATAGGGCTATATTCCTGCCATAGCAGGCGTACACCGAGCGCAGGGGCGGGGGCGCAGGCGAGCAGTACCCACTGCCCCGATCGCTGAAGCCCTCGACCAGCGGCCGGGGCGGGCGATGCGGGTGAGGCGTGTTCCTCGGGTTGGATGTCGGCAAACGTGATCATCACGCGGTCGGGCTGACCCCGGACGGCGAGCGGCTGCACGACGGTCCACTGCCCAACACCGAGGCCAGGCTGCGGCAGCTGTTCGACAGACTAAGCCGCCACGGCCTGGTTCTCGTGGTGGTCGACCAGCCCGCCTCGATCGGCGCCCTGCCGATCGTGGTCGCACGGGCGTGCGGACATCAGGTGGCCTACCTGCCCGGCCCGGCCATGCGCCGCATCGCTGACCTGCATCCAGGGTGCGGCGAAGACCGACGCCCGCGACGCCTACGTCATCGCCGACGCGGCCCACGCCCTGCGCACACGCTGCGGCGGACCGACGTCGGTGATGAGCCCTGGCCGAGCTGAGGGTCCTGGTCGGCTTCGACGACGACCTCGCCGGCGAAGCCACACGCAAAGCGAGCCGGATCCGGGGACTGCTCACGCAGATCCATCCCCGTTCTGGAACGGGGTCCTCGGCTTGAAAGTGCAGCACAAGGCCGTCCTAGAGCTGCTGTCCCGCTGCGGCGGGCCAGCAGGCCTGCGCCAGGCCGGCCGACGCCAAACTGCTGTCCATCGCCGCACCCCACACCCCTCGCCTGGGTGAACGACTCGTCGAACAGATCATGACCGCCCTCGACGAGCAGACCGTCTGTCCCCGGCACCCAGGCCGCGGAGACGATCCTGCCCCGCCTCGCCGACACCCTCCGCGACATCCAGCCACAATACGATTACGTCACCGGCGAGGTCGAAAGGATGCGCGAAGCACACCCTCTCGCCCCGGCCCTGCCCTCGATGCCCGGCGTCAGGACCGCCGCCCGGACCCTCCTCGACCTCGGCGACGACACCGCCGTCGCCACCCCCAGACACCTCACCGCCTACGCCGGCCCGCCCCCGTCACCCGCCCCCGGCAGCAGCATCCGCGGTAAACACCCACCCCGAGGCGGCAACCCTCAACACGCGTTCTTCCCCGCCGACCTCCCGACCAGCACCCTCTCGACAGGGAGAGGCTGAACCGATGGATGAGCCACCGTCAGCCCGGCAATCGGCGTGACATCGACGGTGTCCCCCGCCTACCCGCTTACCTGGGCAGCTACGGGTCGGCCGGTCGTCGGATCAGGAAACGCGACCCAGTTCAGTTGAGTTGTGATCGACCGCAGTGCCGCCACCTACTCCCCCGTCGGCCACAGAGCCACCGGCTCACAGGCAGGTCCAATCGACGCCGACACAAGCACGTCATGGCGGTCAGATCGTATGACCGGCAAGCCCTCGGCCACGAGAGCTCGTACCAGCGACTTGCCTTGCGCACCCAGAGGGAAGCCAATAACCTACACAGTGACTAAGGTGGTTACGTGCCGTTCCGGAGGCGCAGGCTTGTAATGGATGCAAATCGCCACTGCGACGAGAAAGGCCGATCCCCGCTGACAGCATTTCGATCGACTCACCTGCCGTCCACAGACCAGTGCTCATGGGCCTCCCCGGGAGACCCATGCATTCCGGATGCGCCGGTACGCTCCTCGAATCCTCGCCAGAGCGAGCATCAAGTTCGGCGCCCTCTGACGCGCTTCGGAAGAATAGGGAGCGAACTCTCGCCGAACGAAATAAAGGGTTGGAGCATCGAACATTCGCATATCGCGGTTGCTTCGGCCTCATGCGGTAAACGCGGCCTACCCCAGGCCAGCACCTCCGAAAGAGGCCCGATAGTACAGCCAGGTATATGCGGTGAGGAGCTTAACGGCTTGCGGATGAACGCCGCATCTCCTGAACGGCCACCGCGATGCGGTTCTTAGTGCTCGGCCATTTTGTGGCCAATATGGACGGCGAGAGCCAGAAAATCGGTGGCAAAAAAGTTCGAGCCCTGCTCGCGTCGCTGCTCCTTCGGCCAAATCAGGTCGCATCCACCGCCGATCTGATCAGGCGAGTCTGGGGGGATGCCTCGCCAGCAGCGCCGCGACGAGTATTGCAAACGTATATCGTTCGTTTGCGACAGGCGCTTACAAGCAGCGAGGCAATTATCACAAGACCGGACGGGTACGAAATCCGTGTGGAAGACGATGAGTTGGATCTGCTGCAGTTCCAGCAGTTGATCGGGAAAGCTCGTGACGCCGGCCGACTCGAACAGGAGCGGGAACTGCTTCATGACGCCCTTCGGCTATGGCGCGGGCCAGTCTGCGCAGATATACAATCCGACATACTTCATGGATACGATGTTCCGCCAATTACGGAGCAACGATTGCTGGCACTAGAGCGTCGCATTGAAATCGACATCCGACTTGGCTGCATCGCTGACCTTGCTCCAGAATTGTTTCGAATCACGAAGGATTTTCCGTTCAGGGAAAGACTGTGGGTCGAACTCATGGCGGTACTGTACCGCCAGGGCAGACAGGCCGATGCCCTAGATGCTTACCAATCAGTATCCAGGCAGTTGAACAACGAGATGGGTATTGAGCCAGGGCGCGAGTTGCAGGAGACTTATCTCCAGATCCTACGTGGCTGCGGGAGTAGCGAATTGCTATTTCCGCCAGAGATCGCCGAGATAAGGCGGTTCTCCGTCTCATCTGCCGCAACGCAAACAACTTCGGCGCCCAACACTCAGGCCATCGTGCGCCAAGGCCCGACGCGGAGTTTTCGAAACAAGCCTCACGAATTGCCAACACGCAGTGCGAAACTCTACGGTAGGGCGGCGAACCTGAAGGCCATGGACGACACTCTCCGCCATTTTAGACGGGAAAACAGGGTCGTTCCTGGAACCATCGTAGTCGACGGCGCAGCTGGCGTCGGCAAAACTGCGCTTGCAGTTAACTGGTGTACTGCTGCCACCGATGATTTTCCCGGAGGTCAGCTCTATCTCGATCTCCAGGGATTCGGGACACATCCACCAGTTGGCACGGTTGACGCACTCGCCATTCTGCTATGCGGCCTTGGAATAGCACCGTCAGACCTTCCCGTTGATATCGCTAGCCGCTCCAATCTATTTCGCTCTCTCACCGCAGGGCAGCGGATCCTGGTGTTACTCGACAACGCCCGTGACTCCGACCAAGTGCGACCATTGCTCCCAGGGCGGAGCTGTACGGCGGTAGTTACTAGCCGAAGTCAGATGCGTGGATTGGTGGCGCATGATGGTGCTGAGCGCATAAGTCTCTCCGGCCTAGGGGCGGACGCCTCATTCAACCTGCTTAGCGCAATGGTAGGCGATGTGAGGGCTGAGGCTGAGCGTAATGATGTACTCCGGATCGGTTCTCTATGTGACTACCTGCCATTGGCATTACGCATTGTCGGCGAACGGGCGGCACGACTGCCCGGACTACGCATGGCCCAGCTAGTCAACGATCTTTCGCGCGGTGCGGGTTGGTCTGACATCTTCGACGCAGGCGGCGGTATGCTGGTCGATTTACAGACGGCATTTTCGTGGTCCTATGAGTCGCTTGACCCTGCTACAGCCCGCGTCTTCCGCGTGCTCGGCGGGATCTGCCAGACGCGAGAGTTCGGACTGACAGTCGCGGCAGCCGTTTGCGGACTCCCCATAGCGGACATCCGTTTGCACCTCGACCGGCTCGTAGCGTTGCATCTCGTTGATCAATCCGACCATGACCGCTACCGATTTCAGCACCTTCTGCATAGATATGCCAGCGAGCAAGCCCGGAGGCTTGAACACGAGCCGAGCACGGTCTTAGCTACGCCTCGACTGCCGCTACGTGAGCGGGCACGTGGCGCCGCAATAACCAGGATGGGATCTGCCGCTACTCGCCGGATACAATAGTAAATTCCTGCGCTACACATCGGGGGTTTCTGCTCGGACGAACGCGCGCGTTCCAACGCCAGCGACTGTTAAGGCAGCAGGTTCATTGCCGGTGGCACAACGCAAACCGTCGCCGAGTCGACTCGAGTCGAGTCTCTCAGATGGCTTCTCACCGCCCTCACCAGGGCAGGATCAATCTTACCGGCGCTCGGGACCACGGCTATCGACGGTCTAAGCGTGACCATTCGCCGATCGTTGCCACATGGTCGAGCAGCCGGTCAAATCTAGCCAAGCTATTCGAACAGATAGCAATCGTGCCGCAATCACTTGAGGGCGGGCCGCCGCGCCAGTCCTGCTGAAGTTTGGTCGGTCGGGAAGCCGCCGAGAGACCATCATAGCTTTCCCACCCTCACCTGCTTGCTCCCTTGCCGGCCGACTCCAATGCCCAGCGAGTTAGAGGCTCTTAGGAGTAGTCGTTGTCGCGTGGCGCGACCGTGTACGGTTCCTCTAGCGGCTGACAACAGCGCGGTGAGCCGGCCGAAACCCCTGCGGGGATCGGGAGCTGATAGCGCAATTTCGACGACGACCTCGCTCCCAAGCGATCGTAGAAGCGGATCGCGTCTGCGTTCCACTCCGGCGTCTGCCATTGAAGCTCGTCCATTCCCAATTCTGTGGCCTGCCACACGGCGGCCGCTAGGAGCGACCGACCGACGCCGTTGTTTCGGTAAGCCTCAGTGACGTATAAGCAATCCAGGTGCAGGTGATCGCGGCCGCGCCAGGTCGAGAACTCGCGGGTCAACGTAGCGTAACCGACGACATAGCCCTGATCGGCGGCGACTAGACACCACAGCCGCGGGGTTCGTGAGAAGAGCGCCGCTGCGAGCCGGTTGGCGAGATCGCCCGACACTGGATCGGCCCTCTCATATAACGCGTGCTCGGCGCAAAGTTGGGCCAACCGTGAGAGATCGGCAGGCTGCACAAATCGCACGATCATCTTATCAACCTCTGAACGCCTCTCCACTTGGGTTCACGGACACATCCCCGTCAGCTTCCCACCAAGTTCGCGGGTGCCCAGCCGGAGATTGGCCGGGTATCCGTTACCGGCAGGACCGCAATCCCGCATCCGCCGAATGGATCACAAAGTGCGTGGTGAGCCGGTTGATCGTCGCATGCGCGGCAAGCGAGGACGTCTTACGCTAAATCGGCGCCGTCCGCGTGATCACGTCGATCAGCACGCCGCCAGGCGCCTCGACGATGAAGTGGCGCTGGCCGAACTCCTCGGTGCGCAAACCGAGGAGTTCCGTATGTCCTCCTTCGACGATCATTTTCTGGTACAAGGCATCGACGTCGGCAACCTCCAGGTTCAGCCTGAACCCCGTCGAAGTCACCTCTGCCTTGGCAGAAATGGTCAGGTGCCCCGCCTTGACGAGGCCAAGTTCGTAATTGCCGGCTCTCAACGAGACGTACCAACCGGAGTCGAACGTCACGACGAACCCGAACTCTTGGACGAGAAAGTCTCGCAGCGCTGTGGGATCGCCCAGTTGAAGCACTGGATAGAAGCTCGCCACGGGCGGGGCTGCACCTCGATCCAGCCGATCGGGCTTGGGCTCAGTTCGGCGACGCCGGCTCCTTCGCTCAGGCGTAGGTGCCCCTCCCCTGCCGAGCAGCCGCGCTACATCAATCGGTATCACGCACAGCAGCATATCCTTGCGTGACAGTGCGTGTCACGCGCTTGCGCCGGTTTTTCCGTGACGTCCTCACCGCCGACCAAGCGGAGGAACACCATCGCCACCGAACCGCGCTCGCGGTCGTCGCAGAGCCTCTGCTACTTGTGGGCTGCGGGTCCGGCCGGTCCCTGCTGATCACCCTGACGGCCAGGGACACGCCCCCACTGTTACCTACCTCGAGTGACGCCGCCTGCGGCCCCTACATGCGGTTGCGCTCTCCACCAACACGGTCGACATCCGACTCACCGGAGCGAAACGGCACCCATCTGCAAGCTCCTGACACCGGAGAAACGTCACGGGCGCATGACGCAGGCCAAACTCACGATCTCCCAACCGCCGCAGTGTGGGCGACCGCCGCCAGCTGCGCCGTTACCACGATCGGTGCATTTCGGCCGAATCATCCCTGGGCTCGGTATGGCGGCCGCGACGCTGCACGTCGCGATCGCCCGACTACCAACCATTCGCAACCTGCCAACCGCGTCCCCTCCTGCACGCCGGTGCAAGTGAGACGATGTGACCGTGAACCGCAGGATCTCCACCTCGCCGACTATCTCACCACCCCCCCTGGACATCGTCATCAAGATCGTCAACGAGTATGGCGATGCCCCACGCCGCGCCGCTCACGAGGAAGCGCACGACTACCCTGACCCAGCGAGCCTCGGCGGCGCGGTGTATGGCGCATTTCAAACCGCCTCTACAGCGGATCTCGTCGCCGTCGCCAATCAGGCACATGCGATCTTCGCCGCACCAACTGCAGATCGCGTAGCGAGCGAACTCGATGCCCTCATCGCCGCCACCGGTCTGAGCCCGCGAGTCGTCGCCGACGGCGTCATGATCCGGGAGGCCTGGACTGCCCCGCACGCATCGCTGCTCGCATCGGTAACGCTGGCGCTGCTACTGCATTTTCGCGAGATCCCCGACGCACGGCGCATCGGCGTCTGCGCTGGCGACGACTGCGTCGACGTCTACGCGGACGCCTCTCCGACACGCCGGCGGCGCTATTGCTCGATCACATGCCAGAACCGCGCCCGCGCCCGGTCCTATCGAGCCGCGCGAAGGGCCTGAAAACCGTCCGCTAGCGAGTTCCTTGAGGCGTGCATGCTGGCAGACCGACAAGCGGGCCGCGTTGAGGTCGCGCACCCGTTCGCCCCTGTTCCTGCAAATGCTCGGCGTGTGATCCAGATAGATCGAGATGTGGGACAGTGTCACGCACCTGAGGACAAGTCCGAATGCGCCGAACTGGTTTTCCATGCCATCGCGGTAGGCCCGGTACGCCTCGCCTTCGCGGCCGTGGAGTACCTTGCTGCCCGGGCCATGGCGCTGCTCCTGCAGGTTGCGCATCCGCCACATTTCCCGCCGGTACGCGGGATCCCGCCCAGGGTCATCACGTTCAGAGGCTTAGAATCCTGCCGTTGTACGCGATCGCCTTACCCAGGCCGTCGATGGGCCCGTTGCGGTTGCAGCACCTCGATGGCGTCGTGGGCCGAGATCTCCCGAGTGTGGATAAATGCGATCACCCGCATGATATCCAGCAGCGTCAGGCAATCTTGTACCACATCGTGCGCGGCCATCGAGATAGCCGCAGTCGACGGTGGCATCGCTGCGCCACAGCTTGGTGTCGGGCAGATCGGCCAGCACCGGCCGATAGTCAACGCCGAGCAGCGTCACGAGCAGAAAGACTTTCGGAGTAGACGCCCGGGCCGCCAATGACCCGGTGCACGGCGGAGTGCGGCACCTCGAACAGCGGACCGATCTGCCGGAAGGTCACGTTGGTGCGTCATAACACGGCCATCCGCAACACTCGATCCGACAGGTTCGAGGGTCACTGCCGGCCCGGCCGCGCGCTCGGCGGCCGGAGGTTGAGTTCGGCGGCGACCGGGGTGCCTTACCTTATCGAAGCTTGGGCTCGTCGCACTTCTGTTGGGCCTCGGTGTGACTAGGCTGCCAGGGAGGTGTGGGCCGATAGTGGCCGAGGCCGCTTGGTGAGGAAGCGACCTCGGCCAGCGTCACGGATTCCTTTTAGAGTGGGCGTTTCACCAACTGCGGTCTAGATGCAGGTTAAGCTGGGAACCCT
>RKMI01000127.1_pt1 | contig 58894 bp, 60 predicted proteins | sample 2174191 | NCBI WGS metagenome assembly RKMI01 (sample SAMN10236717, study PRJNA505201) | synthetic metagenome | isolation source: mock community containing 12 organisms: Thioclava sp. ES.032, Psychrobacter... | place: USA: Walnut Creek | collected 2015-10-01
TACGAAACTTTGAGCACGACGTTCTGCGTTTTATGGATGTCGAGTACGTCCCCTTCACCAACAATCAGGGGGAGAATGACCTGCGCATGACGAAAGTGCAGCAGAAAATATCCGGTTGTTTTCGATCAATGGCGGGGGCGAAGATCTTTTGTCGCGTTCGCAGTTACCTGTCAACGTGTCGCAAGCAGGGGATGTCAGCCACAGAGGCTCTGGCTTTACTCTTTCAGGGGAAAGACCCTGCGTTTATGGATACCGATGAGACTCAATTTTAATGATCGTGGCAGATGTGAGCTGAATAGTTACCAATCATCAGGTCTTAAAGGCTTTTTTAAGCTGTTTGATTAAAGAATGGCTCAAAGAAATTGCGCGAATTCGTGGCTCAGGAATAGCATTTCTAAGCCACGAATTCGAGGCAACCCAGATGCGAAGGGAGATGCCATGCTCAGGGTAATAGGTATTTTGTTACTGGCTATGGTTTACCAAACCGCCACAGCCCAACAAGCCGATGAAAACGCAAAGGATTATCTAGTATACGCCAGCGTATACCAATGGTACGGCGAACTGGACAGCAACGAAAACTGGCGTCAAAACCATCCCCAGGTCACGCTCGATTTTGCAGAATACCCACAAAGCAGTTGGACCCAAGGCGCACACCAGATTCTGGATATAGCGCCCGTATCTGAAGATTCAGCTTCAAATAACCCACCTGCCAGCCATCAAGTACGCATAACCTTAGAGTTCTACCCTGCTGTTGCGGACTCCGATCACGTAACCGGCCAGTATATGCAGCAATTGATCACCTTCAGCCGTGATTACCAGCAAGTGCTCAAGGTAGAAACCGAAATGAATGAGCGCGATGATTTTGAATCTCGCTACATTGCCAGCGCCGATACAAATTTAATTCGCGCGTTTCTTTATAGCTGGACTCAAGGGCTGGATGAGCCTGACTCAGCATCGCTAACACAGTGGCTCACGAGTGACGCCCAGGTGAACCTGGCTGAAACGCAGGTAGCGGATATAAGTGACTATCAGGCCCATATGCAGGCGCAAGGGTTAACCCAAAGCCGTCGAGTGATAAGAAATCTGAAAATAAGCCCGTTAGACGAACAGCAATACCAGGTTGAATTTGAGTATCAATGGAGCGCGATCAACGGCGACGGTGAAACTGAAATCGCGGACATTGGCGTCTCCCTGCGTTTAAGCGTCGTAGACGGCAAAGTATCAGTGCACGTTTATACGGAGCAATATCTTGCGCCAAAAACGGACCTAGGGGCAGAAGTTCGCTGCTAAGGCGCTCGGCCATTGCATTATCAGGAGTTAACTATGACAAACAATACACGATTTATTCTGGGCAAAGGAATATCATCGGCAATTCTGTGCCTGATGATGATCTTTTTTAGCAATGTCGCCATGGCGCAGATGCCGGTTCTTAAAGGTATAGGCGGCGATTTTACGTTGAATAGTAGCAAAGGGGTTGAGGTCAGCCTGTCAGACTATCAAGACAAAGTGGTCATGTTATTTTTTGGCTATACCAATTGCCCTGATATCTGCCCCACAACGATTGCCCATATCAGTCAGATGATCAAGCGGCTCACTCCAGAGCAGCGGAAAAGAGTGCAAGTTCTTTTTATCAGCATAGACACGGACTACGACACGCCGAAACACCTGAACAAATACCTGAGTTACTTTGACCCAAGCTTTATTGGCCTGGTGGATGAAAAAGAAAAAATTGATCACGTTGCAAAGCTTTATCATGCTGAATACAGCAAGCTTGCCAATGAGAAAGTAACAACAGAGTTTAAAAAGCTTTCCGTAGATAGCGAAGAACAAGAGCAGGAAGGATACCTTTACTCCCACAGCGCAAAAATATTTGTTATCGATACGAAAAGCCGTGTGCGGGGTTTCTTTTACGTGGGCACGCCGATTGAAGATATGAAAGACCAGGTAATAAGCCTGCTCTGATACTTGTCGCGTTAACTGCCACAGCAGAAAGACAATCAAAAAATTAAAGGATTAATCGATGAAAATGTCCCAGATTATGAGTGGCCTTCTGCTTGGCGCGAGCCTTATGGGTGCCCCGCCAGCGTTCGCCGCAGACGTTACAGCAGAGGGTGCCTGGTCCAGAGCCATGCCACCCTCGGCCCGCGTGCTGCCAGTGTACGTTACCCTGCGCAATAGCAGCGCCGAAGATGTGTCGCTCGTCAGTGTCAGTACCACCTATGGCCAGGCGGAGCTGCATGAAACCGTCATGGAAAATGACATGATGAAAATGCTGCCGATCAACGCCATTGTGGTTGGCTCAAACAAGCAGGTTCAGCTGGCACCCATGGGTTTGCACGTTATGATCACAAACCTGGTTTTGGACGTACCCGCCAAAGGCAGCACGTTGCCGCTTACCTTGACGTTCGACAACGGTGAAACCATCAGCTTGGATGTCAAAGTAACGAGCCAGCCCTGAACGAAAGAAAACCGTTTTCATCCTTGGCTTGTCGGCCTGGCGCTTGCGGGACGCAAGGTCACTTGCGCGCCATCGACTCCAGCATCCGGTTCACCGCATCCAGGTGCTCTGGCTCGTTGTGGCACATGCCTTGGAAACAGGCGCAAAGATCGAGAAAATCTTTCAGCTCCATGCGCTGTGCCATTTTCATCAGGCGCTTGGTCATTCGAGTCGCCTTAGGCGGCTGGCTGGCCATCCGCTCGGCTAACTTCATGGCCGTCGGCATCAGCTCGTCTGCCGGCACCACGTCCAGAACAATGCCCAGCTCTTTAGCTTCAGTCGCATCCACAATCCGGCCAGACAAGGTTAACTCGAAAGCCCGCTGATAGCCGATCAGGCGCTGCATCAACCAGGCGCCGCCGTCCCCCGGAATGATTCCAAGGTTAAGAAAAGTTTCGCCAAACTTGGCTTTTTCTGACGCTATGCGGATATCCGCCATGTTCGCCAGATCAAAACCGGCACCGATGGCCGGCCCATTCACAGCGGCGATAATCGGCACTTCGACAGCCTGCATAACCAGCGGAATACGCTGAATGCCCTTGCGATAGCGTTCGGCACATTCCGCTGCATCACCGGCAAAATCACCACCGCGCTCGGCCATGTCGCGAACGTTGCCGCCCGCACTAAAAGCTGAACCAGCACCGGTAATAACCAGCACCGATACGTCGCTGCAGCCATTGACCCATTCGGCAGTGGTAACAATATCGTCGATCAGATGAGACCCGGTAAGGGCGTTGCGTAAGTCGTGGCGGTTGAGGGTTAAGGTCGCAACACGGTTCTCAAGAGTAAGTAGTGCATCAACTAGCTGTGGCTGATTGCTTATATTTGGCTGGCTCATAACGGTGTCTCCTGAGAAACGATCACCCGGGCATCAACCACCGCGTAACCGTCGTCATAGGCAATAACGGGGTTAAGATCCAGTTCAAGGATCTCCGAATGTGCATCAACAATACTGGACACTTTCAACAGCAGCTCGACCAGCGCGTCTTTACTCACCGCCGGTTCGCCACGGGCCCCTTCCAATATCTTGCGAGCTTTGATCTGGTTTACCATAGAACGGGCATCATCGCGGCTCAGGGGGATGGCGCGAAAAGCTACGTCCTCCAAGACTTCGACGAAAATACCGCCCAGTCCAAACATCAGCACCGGCCCGAATACCGGGTCACGGCTGACCCCGATGATAACCTCGGTGCCCTTACGAGCCATGGGCGCTAACAGAACACCTTCTATCTCGGCGTCGGCTTTGTAGAGCTTGCACGAGGCCAGAATTTCAGCTTGGCCACGACGCAAATCCGCCTCGCCAATGAGGTTGAGCTTGACGCCGCCGGCATCGGATTTATGCAGAATGTCTTTGGACACAACTTTCATCGCCAACGGCGTGTCACCGAACTCGGCAACCGCCTCTGAAAACCCGGCTTCGTTCCGTACAATCAACTCTTTCGGCACGTCTACGCCGTAAGTGCGCAGCAGTGACTTTGCCTCGAACTCAAACAGATCCCGACCACTGCTCTGGGCCTGCTTAAAGGTTGCCACAACGCCGGCATCGGGGCTTAGTGGCTGCGCCAGCTCCGCCCGCTGACTACGCGCGATATAGGCACCCCGTTCGTTCAGCGCTTTCAACACCTGAACTGCGTGCTCGATCGAATTGTAAACAGGCACCCCTGCTTCACGCAGCCTAACCAGCGGCTCAGGCCGAACATGGCTGTAAAGACTGTAAACCACCAACGGCTTGTCGGTCTGGCCAGACAGCTCGGCGATCGCATCGGCCGTTTGAAGCTCTTCCGCCTTGAGCTCTTCCGCAAAGCGAATACCGTAGCCTCCAAACATGCCCACCAGGAACACCATGTCGACGTTCGCATCCTTAATCAGGATACTCATGCAATCGGCCAACAACTTCGGATTCGCGTCGGTACTGCCCGCCACATCGACGGGGTTGACCAACGATGCCTGTGGAAAAAGGATATCCCGCAGCGCTGATCGCGTTGCATCAGACAGCTCGGCCAGTTCCAACCCTGCTTCACACAAGCGATCAGACGCAATCGTTGCCTGGCCACCACCGTCAGCCAAAATCGCAACCCGGTTGCCATTCGCCTGCTGCAAAAGACCCAAGCCTTCGGCAACCGGCAGAATTTCGTCAGACTGGCTGACCACGGTTACGCCCACCTGCCGAAGCAGGTCTACCGTCATCGCATAGCTGCCGGCTAAAGCTCCGGTGTGCGATTTGGCGGCTTTCTGGCCGGCCTCGGTTGACCCGGACTTATAAACCACCACTGGCTTGGTTTTTGCAATTTCTTTGGCAACGTTCAAAAACACACGGCCGTCTTTGAAGCCCTCCACATAAAGGGTCGCTACACGGGTGTGTTCGTCTTCGCCCAGGTACTGAAGGTAGTCGGCAAAGCCCAAATCAATTTGGTTTCCCGGGCCCACATAGGTGCTAAAACCCACATGCCCGTTACTTTCCGCCTCGAGCGCCAGGGCCAGCAGCATATTGCCTGACTGGGAGATAATGCCGATATCGCCGGGCTTAACGTTGTCGAGCGCCAGCAGGTTTACTTTTTTGTGGAGGTTGAACACCCCGGACGTGTTGGGGCCTACAATACGCACGTTCGCTTTCTGAGCGGCTTCCAATACCTCCTGCCCAAGCTTTGCGCCGGCTTCGTCCACCTCGCCAAAACCGCTGGCCAGGATAATCGCCCCTTTTGTGCCATTGCGGCCACATTGGGCCAGCAGGTCAGGAATGGTCTTCGCGGGCGTACAGATCAGCGCCAAAGCCGCCGAACCCGGCAGCAATTCCATTGACGGGTAGGCTTTGTAACCCAGAATCGTATCGGCTTTAGGGTTGATCGGGTAGATCGCGCCTTCATAGCCGTCGTTAATGAGCCCAACCATCGCCTTGTAACCGCGCTTGGTGGGGTCGGATGAGGCGCCCAGAATCGCGATTGAATCGGGTGCCAGGAAATCGTGCAGTGAACTTTTCATAATCAACAGCCCTTGAAGACTGGTGAGCGTTTTTGAGCGAAGGCATCCACACCTTCCTGCCAGTCCTGGGTTGTCGTGCACATGAACACGCCGTCCAGTTCGTGCTGAAGCTGCGCGTCCAGATCTGCATGGGAGGCGTTGTTCAATAGTTTTTTAACCAGCGACATGGAAATGGGAGCCTTGGTGGCCAACTGTTTGATAAACGCTTCTGCCTCATCAAGCAGTGCTTCATCAGCCACGGAACGAGTTGCCAGGCCAATGCGCTCAGCCTCGGGGCCGTCAATTTTAACGCCGGTGAAGATCAGCTCACGAGCTTTCGCCAACCCGACCAAACGCGGCAGAAAACTGGTCACACCGCCGCCGACACAGGTACCAATGCTGACTTCGGGAAAGCCGATTTTTGCCGTTTCGCCCATAAATATGAAGTCACAGGAGCAGGCCATTTCGGCCCCCGCACCCAGTGCGTAACCATTAATGGCCGCAACCACCGGCTTACTCAGTCGAAACATCGCCTCGCAAACATCATTACCCAACTGCAGATATTGCCGGCGCTGATACTGGCTGCGCTCGCCGGAACCGTGCTCTTTCATATCGGCGCCAACACAAAAGGCGCGCCCTTCACCCGTCAATAAAACGGCTCTGACCTCAGGGTCGGCCTCTGCCTGGCTCAACGCAACCAGTAAATCTTTGTAAAACGGCTCAACCACGGCGTTTAAACGATGGGGACGATTGAAGCGAATCTCGGCGTAGCCATCTTTAATGGTAAAAATCAGGGTTTCAAATGACACAATAAATTTCCTCTATCTCATCAGGTGTCACGTCGCAAATCCGACGGTATCGGGAAGTTTGGCATGGTGGGTTTGTCGGCGTGGCCTTTGCGGAACTGGCGCAGCTGGAATACATAGGCCAGCACCTGGGCGATGGCCATATACAGGCCGTCTGGTATTTCCTGACCAATATCACTGTTGTGATACACCGCCCGCGCCAGCGGCGGTGTGCGCAAAATTTCTACCTTGTTTTCGCGGGCAACTTCCATAATCTTGAAGGCCAGTTCGTCGCCGCCCTTGGCCACCACCATAGGCGCGCCCATGCTGTTCTGGTCGTACTTCAGCGCCACCGCGTAATGGGTCGGGTTGGTGATGACCACGTCAGCGGTGGGAACGTCCTGCATCATCCGTCTCTGCGACATCTCTCGCTGCAGCTGGCGAATACGGCCTTTCACTTCGGGTTTGCCTTCGCTGTCTTTGTGCTCGTCTTTTACTTCCTGCATGGTCATTTTGAGCTTTTTCTGGTGGTCGTAAATCTGGAAAGGCACATCGATCACAGCAATAATGATGGTGGCACAGGACAGCAGAAAAAAACTCCAGCCCAGGGTCCAGAGCACATGCTCCATAGCCGGCACCGCCGGTTCTGCGGAGATACTCAGCAAGTCTACCGTTCGTACTTGCAGAATAAGAATGGCAATAGTGAGTACCAGCCCGACTTTCGCAATGGCTTTAACCAGCTCAATTAGCGAGCGTGCAGAGAACATGCGACCAAGACCCTTTATAGGGTTCATACGACTAGGCTTGGGCGCAATGGATTTGCCGCTGAACAACAAGCCACCAATACCGATGGAACCGGCTATGGCCGCCACCAACAGCATGGCCAGAATGGGCGACAAGGCCCAGGCCGCTTCTTTGGCGGATGCAATCAGCTGCACGCTCATATGGCGCATATCAAAAATCGCGCTGCGCTCGATGGTGAAGGCGTCGCGCATGATGGCTTCCAGAGCGGCGCCAAGATGGGTACCAAAAATCAGTAGGCCGCCAGCACCGGCCATCAACACGGCCGTCGTCGCCAGCTCTTTGGAACGCGGAGTCTCGCCATCCTCCTTGGCCTTTTCCAGCCTTCGGGGGGTGGCCTCTTCGGTTTTCTCCTGACTGCTGTCTTCGTCGGCCATTATCGGAATACCCTGCTGCTGAGGCTGTTATGACTACTGCTGCAACTCGCGCATGAAGTCGAACGTCTGCCGGGTGTACACCTCGAAATGCGGCAGAAAATTGGCGTGCAACACCCAGATAGCAAACAATCCAAAAATCAGGCCAATGGGGAAGCCAAGGGCGAAAATATTCATCTGTGGCGCGGCGCGGGTCATCACGCCGAAGGAAATACTGACAATCAGCACCGCCGTTACCGCCGGCAGCGCCATCAGCATAGCCGATACAAACATCCAGCTAATACGGTGTGCCAGCTGCCACACCCCGGCCTGCCCCAAGCCTTCAAGGCCAATAGGCAAGGTGCGGAAACTCTCGATAAACACTTCAAACGCCACCAGGTGGCCATTCATCGCCAGAAACAGCAGGGTGATGGTGATGGTGTAGATTTGCGCCAGCACCGCCACGTTCACGCCGTTGGCGGGGTCCACCATAGACGCAAAGCCCAGGCCCATTTGCATGGCAATCATCTGGCCGGCAATCACAAACAGCTGCCACAGAGCGGTTAGCGCAAAGCCCAACCCCACACCAATCAATATCTGCTGAAGGGTAATCACCACCGCATCGGCGCTTAGAGCTTCTACCTGAGGCACCGGTGGGATCATCGGCACCACAATAATGGTCATCAACAAGGCCAGACCCAGGCGTATTCGGGCGGGCACCAGTTGGGTACCAAAAATGGGAATCACCATCAGAAAGCTGGCAATGCGGAACAGCGGCCATAAATGCTGGCCAACCCATTGGCCTATCAGATCGGCACCGAGTTCGGTAGGCAGCATGGGTCAGCCGATCAAAAAGGGAATGTTGGAGAAGAGCGCGTTAGCGTGGTCCAGCAGTTGTGTCAGCATCCACGGCCCCATCACAATAATAACGATCAGGGTAATCAGCAGGCGCGGCAGAAAGCTCAGGGTTTGTTCGTTGATTTGCGTGGCAGCCTGAAAGGTGCTCACCACCAAACCAATCACCAGGCCTGGGGTAATGATCACTGTGGCCAGCAGCACAATCAGCCACAGCGCTTCGCGCAGAATATCGATGACGGTTTCCGGGGTCATAAGTAACCTCCATTAAGATCGCTGCTGCGCTCGCTAAAGGCCATAACTGGCCGCCAGGGTGCCCATTATCAACGCCCAACCGTCTACCAGCACAAACAGCATGATTTTGAACGGTAGCGAGATAATAATCGGCGACAGCATCATCATACCCATGGCCATCAGCACGCTGGCCACCACCATGTCGATGATCAAAAAAGGTATGAACAATATAAAACCGATCTGAAACGCAGTTTTCAGCTCACTGGTGACAAACGCCGGTAGCAGCACCCAGAATGTGACGTCTTCGGGGCCGGCAAACTGCTCGTCAGCCATGCGCATGAACAGGCCCAGGTCGCTCTCGCGGGTTTGTGCCAGCATGAACTTTTTGAACGGCTCCGACGCGGCTTCCACAGCTTCCAGCGAGGTCATTTCTTCCTGCAGATAGGGTTGTAGCCCTACCCGATTGGCTTCTTCCAGTACCGGTTTCATAATGAATATGGTCATAAACAACGCCAGCCCCAGCAAAATCTGGTTGGACGGCGCCGATTGCAGGCCCAGGGCCTGGCGCAGTATCGAAAATACGATAATGATGCGGGTGAACGACGTCATCATCATCAGCATCGCCGGCAAAAACGTCAGCGCAGTCATCAGCGCCAGAATCTGCAGGGTCACCGAGTATTCCTGCTGGCCCTCGCCAGCACCGGGCTCTACGGTGAACGCGGGTATGCCCGGCAGGTCTGCCTGGGCCAGAGGCGCCCAGACCATGGCAGCGATGACGGCCAGTAACGGCAATAGCACCTTTAGAAGGCGCGCAGGTTCAAATCTTGCGGTCATCGGTCGATCTGCCAGAACTGTCGGCCGCGGCATTCGGGACCTGGGTTTTATTCATCAGGGACTGGAGTTTGCGGGCAAATTCACCGCTGGGCGCGCTGCCGCCTACACTCACCACCGGCTCATCGAACACGTGCAGAGTGCGAATGGTGCTGGGGGTAATACCCAGCAGCAACTGCTGGCCCGCCACATCCACCACCGCAATGCGTTCGCGGGCGCCCAGGGCCATCACCGATACCACTTTAATGGCGCTGTTGTTCATGCCGGTCATGCCTGTCATGCGGCGGATCAGCCAGGCACAGCCGTAAATAATGGCAATCACCGCCAGCAGGCCCAATCCCAGGCTCACCAGAGTAGACAGGGTATCCGGCGTGCGCGTCGCTCCACTTAGTTGCGTTTGCGCTTGCGCCTGCGACGCAGCAGGTTCTGCCATGGCTGGAAACGTCGCCATCAGCCAGAATACGGGGGCCGCTTGCCAGAGTTTTGACGTCATACTATTTCTGCAAGCGCTTGATGCGCTCGCCCGGGCTCATGACGTCAGTCAGGCGAATGCCAAATTTATCGTTAACCATGACCACCTCGCCGTGGGCAATCAAGGTGCCATTCACCAGCACGTCCAGCGGCTCGCCGGCCAGACGGTCAAGCTCGATCACCGAACCCTGGTTCAGCTGCAGCAGATTACGGATGGGAATCATGGTATTGCCGACTTCCATCGAGATGGTCACCGGTATGTCCATGATCACGTCGAGATCTGGCGAGCCTTTTGAGGTGTCAACGCTGTCTGAACCAAACTCTTCCATGGGCGCTGCGCGCACGTTGTTTTTTTTGTCGTTTTCTTTATCACTATTCTTAGCGCCAGCCGCCTCGGCCATCGCCTCGTCCCAGTTATCTTCGGTGCGGTCAGGCCCTACACCGGAATCTCCACCAGACTCACCCATCGCTGCTTCCCACTCCGCCGCCAGCTTTTCGTCTTCGCTCATAGTCTGGTCGTCTGTTTTATCATCGTCAGCCATTAGGTACGCCCTACCTTCAGTTGTTTCTTGACCTTGGGCAACGTCGCCCGTCCGTGAATTCTCAGTGCCAATTTATCATCGCGGGTGCCCAACGTTGCGGTATATATCGGAATACCGTTAGCGGTGACGGTTAAATGGTCTGCCATTTCAATGGGTATGATGTCACCGGCTTTAAACTTGGCCACTTCGCGCAGTGAAATGTGGCGCCGGCAGATTGTAGAGTTCACCGCCACACTCACTGCCTTGATGTCTTCCTGAAGCGCGCTTACCCAACGTTCGTCGGTGTCGTCGATGTCGCTTTGCACGCCAGCGTCTAACACATCGCGAATGGGCTCAATCATCGAGTATGGCAGCGCAAAATGCAGTTCGCCGCCACCGCCGTCCAGCTCTATCTGAAAGGTGCTTACCACCACCACTTCACTGGGGCTGACAATGTTGGCCATAGACGGGTTTACTTCGGAACTCAGGTACTCGAAATCCACTTTCAACACCGACTGCCAGGCTTCCTGCATGTCGTGGAACACCTGATTCAGCATCATCTGCACAATGCGGTTTTCGGTAGGCGTGAATTCGCGGCCTTCAATTTTAGCGTGGCGGCCCTGGCCACCGAAAAAGTTGTCCACCAGTTTGAACACCAGTTTGGCATCCAGTACAAACAGCGAGGTGCCGCGCAACGGACGAATTTTGCACAGGTTCAAACTGGTTGGTACATAAAGGGTGTGCACGTATTCGCCGAACTTCATGATCTTAACGCCGCCGGTTGACACATCGGCGGTGCGCCGCAGCAGGTTGAACAGGCTGATGCGGGTGTAGCGGGCAAAACGCTCGTTAATCATTTCCAGTGTTGGCATGCGCCCACGGACGATGCGGTCCTGGCTGGCCAGATCGTAGTTTTTTACGCCGCCTTCATCGGTGTCGTCGTCGGTGTCGATGTCACCGTCGTCTACTCCATGAAGGAGCGCATCGATTTCGTCCTGAGACAGCAAGTCCTGCATAGTCAATTCCGCTGTGTAAATTTCGGCCGCATGTCGGCTATATCAAACGCTCACCTTACTGAACCATACAATTACTGAGCCATTCGGTTCTGGAAAAAAACAATTACTGAACAACAACATTACTGAACAACAAAGTTGCTGAACAATACCTGGCGAATAGCGGCTGCGTTCTCATTGGCCAACAGCTCGTTGACCTTGTCAGTCATCGCCTGTGCCAGCTCCTGCCGGCCCTCCGGGGCACGCAAACTATCAAAGCTGCGGCTGCCCATTAGCTGAATCAGCTGGCTGCGCAGCAATGGCAAATGCACTTGGGCGGCATCCAGCACCGCCTGGCTTTCTGCTTCCAGTGACACATGCACCTGAGCGTAACGCTGGCGGCCGTCAGCTTGCACGGTGGTCAGCAGGGGTTTTTCCAGATCCAGATAAACGCTGGGTAAAAATTTCGGTTCTTTTGCCTGTTCTTCAGCAGTTTCGTCACCACCCATACCCGGCAGGCTGCCATTCATAAACCAGAACGCACCGGCCACAGCCAGACCAATGGCCAGTAAAATCAAAAAACCCAGCAGTACAAAGGGCTTGAGTCTGCTTTTTTTTGCGACGGGTTCATCAGCGCTGGTGTTCTCTGCCATAAGTCATCGGTCCTTTGAAGCCCAAATAAGCCATTGCGCGCAGTTTACCGTTCAAGCCCAGCCTTGGGCAAAACAGTTTACCTAGGCAAACACGTCAACCTCACCACGCCAGCTCAAATCCAGCTGGCCACCCGCTAAAATGGCGTCCTGACCACCAAGCTCAGACGCCAGGCCATTGCCACCGCGGTTGCCCTGACCACCGCTACTGCCGGCTTCAGCATTGCCCTGCTCGCCGGATTGCTGGCGGGACTGATCAGACACATCAAATCGCTCCAGCGAAACGCCCTGCTCACTCAGCATCTCACGCAAGCGATGGGAATGCTGCTCTAGCTGGTCACGCACCATCGGGTTGGCCGCGTGCACCGTTATGCTGGCCTGATCGTTGTGCATGCGCACCTTTACTTCCATCGGGCCCAGGTCTGCCGGGGACAGATGGATTTCGGCCACCGACATGTTGCGCGCGGTAAGCCAGCTGAGTTTGCCCATCACTTTGTCGCCCCAATCGGCCTGGCCCACCGGCACGTCTACAGACGTTGTGTAACCGCGCAGAGCCAGTGCCGGATCGGTCTGCACCCGAGCGGCGCTGTTGGGCTGCTGCAACAGACTGTCGGCGCTGCCTTGCAGACGGCTGTCGGCCACCAGATTGGCACCGTCCACCGGGCGCAGGCTTTCCCCGTTGCGCAATGTGTCAGTAAGGGCCAAGCCTGCGGCCTGGCTGGCACTCAAGCCCGTGCCTGTGCCCTCGGTGCCTGCTTTAATAACACCAGGCGCCGCCAGCGGATTCAGCGATTGCCCTGGAATGCCCGCTGCCGGCATGGCGCCGGCGCTGTTAATACCCGCAGCGCCGCCTGCGGCTCCGGGGGCCGACGCCATCGGCGCTAGCATGGCCTGCAATTCCATAAAGGTGAGCGCCACCGGTTCCGGGTCGGGCAGGTCTGCGGTGTCGGCATTTTCGGCAGAGTTGTTCTGCGGGTTGGTTATAGCCCCAGGCTCGGTGTTGTCGCTGCGGGGTTCATTGACCTTGCCCGCGTCATCCGCTTTGGCCTGGCTGCTAAGGTCAGCATCCGCAGGTTTTTTGGCGGTATCCGCTGCATCGGCCTTTTGAGCGTCGGCTTTTGCATCTTTTGCAGCCGCCTGCTGAGCGGCAGAACGGTTCTTCGCCTGATCCTGACGTGCCAGGGTTTGCGTGTGTTCACGAAATACGTCCTGGTAACGGCTGTTGCCACCGTTACCACTGTCGGCGTAACCGCCGTCACGACTTTTTGCCGGGCGACTGGCCGCCTGTTCACTGATCGCGCTGGCAGAGCCTTGGGGGAGAAGCATTTGGGACATGGCAACCTCTTGCCGCGTATGGCCGCGTAGTAGTTTGAAAGTAGTTTGAAAGTAGTTTGAAAGTAGTTTGAAAGTAACCTGAAAACCGGAAAACGGCGTTCAATGGCCGTTATTCCGCGTAAGTAACAAAACTAAAAGAAGTACAGCAAGATCGATGCCAGAGCGCATCAGCGTGGGCGGCGTGTAAATGCCCGGCCTGCGGCTTCGTCAGCCTGTTTCTGTTCGCGGGAATCTTGCTCGCGCTGTTCTTGCTGGCGACAGGTTGCGATGAAATTCTCCATGCCACGGCGTTTTTCCCAGGCTTTCAGCCATTCGTTGCGACGAACTTCAAACACCTGGTTTGCCTGCTCAAGCTGAACCTGCTGCTGCCCGATCAGCTGGTCAAGCTGGCCCATAAACGCTTGCCAGGCCTGCAAACGGCTAACCGCAATCACGCCCTGCTGGCCGTCACGGATTTGCTGACGATATTCCTGATGATAGCGCTGAAGTTCCTGAATTTGCTGTTCCCGCTGAGCCATCAGGGTACGCGCCGCGCCCATGCGTTCCAGCGCCTGTTGCTCTTTGCGCTGCTCTACCGCCAGCACCACCCCAAGGCGTTGCGAGCGCTGCATTACGGATTACTCCCGCTGGCGGAAGAATTGGGTATGGCCCCTGGCGTGCGCTCCGGTGAGCGACGCTCCGGCACCACCGCAAGCAGTTGCTCAACGCTGTCGGTCAGCGAGGTTTTTTCACACAGCCCCTGTTTCAGGAACTGTCTCATATTGGCAATGTGGGCAACGGCAAAATCGGTTTCCGGGTCGCTGCCCTTGACATAAGCGCCCACGCTGATCAGATCCCGCGCCTGCTGGTAGCGCGAGTACACCTGTTTAAAGCGCTGTGCCCGGGCGAAGTGTTCAGGATCAGTCACCTGGGGCATAACCCGGCTGATGGACGCTTCAACGTCGATAGCCGGATAGTGGCCTTCTTCCGCCAGCCGCCGCGACAACACAATATGGCCGTCCAGAATGGCGCGGGCGGCGTCGGCAATCGGGTCTTGCTGGTCGTCGCCTTCGGTCAGTACGGTGTAAAAAGCGGTAATGGAACCGCCGCCGGGGCGACCGTTGCCGGTGCGTTCCACCAACTGCGGCAACTTGGCAAACACCGATGGCGGATAGCCCTTGGTGGCCGGTGGTTCACCCACCGCCAGGGCAATTTCACGCTGAGCCTGGGCATAGCGGGTCAGCGAATCCATCAGCAGCAACACACGCTTGCCCTGATCCCGGTAAAATTCGGCAATGCGTGTGGTCAGCATAGCCGCGCGCAGGCGCATCAGGGGTGAATCGTCGGCAGGTGAAGCCACCACCACGGAACGGGCCAGGCCTTCTTCGCCCAGAATATCTTCAATGAATTCTTTCACTTCGCGGCCGCGCTCGCCAATCAGCCCAACCACGGTAACGTCGGCGTTGGTAAATCGGGTCATCATGCCCAGCAGCACACTTTTGCCCACGCCGCTGCCGGCAAACAGGCCCAGGCGCTGGCCCTGCCCCACGGTAAGCAGCGCGTTAATGGCACGAATGCCCACGTCCATAGGTTGGCGCACCGGCGCTCGATTCAGCGGGTTGATGATGTCACCGCTGAGCGACACGCGGGCTTCGGCGTGCAGCGGGCCTTTACCATCCAGCGGCTCGCCACTGCCATCAACCACCCGCCCCAGCAGCTGATTGCCCACCGGCACCCGGCTGGTTGTCGACAAGGGCACCACCAATGCGCCCGGGCGCAAGCCTTCTATGGCGGTCAGCGGCATCAAATACACTTTTTCATCTTCAAAGCCCACCACTTCGGCTTCGACCACGCCACGGCCCTGGCTTTGAATCACGCAGCGGTCGCCCACCACCATAGGCACACCCACGCATTCCAGCGTAAGCCCGACCATGCGGGTCAAGCGGCCAGCCAGTTCCGGTGTTTGTTGAGCCTGTACCTTGCGGCTGCGCCGGTTCAGGCGTTCGGCAAGAGTGCCAGATGAGCTGCCAGGTGAGCTGTCAGCTAGAGCATCAGAGATCGGAGCTGTCATCGCCGGGCTCCTCGGATTCGTTTGCGCCGGCATCGTTTACCAGGGCGTGAACCACCTGTTGAAAACGTTTTTCAACGGTAAAGTCCACCAGCGAGTAACGGGTTTCCACACGGCAGCCGCCGGGGCTGACGGTGGCGTCCTCCACCAGTTTCGTAGACGCATCAAGCCGCGCCAAAGACGCTTGCAGCGGTTCAATATCCTGGGGACTGGCGCTGATGCGCACGGTTTCCGTGGTGGATGGCAGCGCCGCCATAGCCTGGCGCACCACCTGCAGAATATGACCGGAGTCCTGGGATAGCTCGCGCTGGACAACCGCTTTGGCCACCGCAGTCGCAAGCTGAACCAGGGCTTCTTCCAGGTCGTTTTGCTGCTGGCGAATGGGTAACACCAGCGACTCCATCACAGAATCGAGGCGCTTTTCCAACGCCTGCATCTGCTGCTTGCTGTGTTCGCGTCCCGCGCGCTCGCCTTTCTCGCGGCCTTCCACAGTGCCGGCTTTCAAGCCTTGGGCAAAACCTTCTTCGCGGCCTTTGGCAAAACCTTCCTTATGGCCTTTTTCAAGCCCGGCACCGTGGCCTTCCGCTTCCGCCTGCTGGTGAATATCCTGAAGCTCCGCGGCGGTCAGCGGTTTTATATCTCGCTCTTCTTCGCGGGGAACTTCGTTGCCACGGGCGTCAAGCAGCGGCAGCTCCCAACGCTCGTAAGCGGTGAGCTGTTCTTTCGGGATGCGGCTGCGGTCGTTGCGGGAGTCGGCCATTACATCATTTCTTCGCTGCCGCCACCGAGGGTGATTTCACCGGCTTCGGCCATGCGGCGGGCAATGCTTATGATGTCTTTTTGTGCACCTTCTACATCACTCACTTTAACCGGGCCCTTGGTTTCCAGATCGTCCTGCAAGAGTTCAGCGGCACGCTTGGACATATTCTTGAAGATTTTGTCTTTAACTTCTTCGTCAGCGCCTTTCAGCGCAATCACCAGAACTTCAGACGATACTTCACGCAGCAGGGCCTGAATGCCACGGTCGTCCACTTCCTTCAGGTTGTCGAATACAAACATCAGGTCTTCGATGGTGGTTGCCAGATCCGGATCGGTTTCCTTGATGGATTCCAGCAGGCTGGACTCAATACTGCGATCCATAAAGTTCATGATGTCAGCGGCACGCTTTATACCGCCGATGCGACTGGTTTGTGTGGAGGAACTGCCAGAGAACTGCTTCTCCAGAATGTCGTTCAGTTCCTGCAACGCCTGGGGCTGTATGGTTTCCAATGTCGCAACGCGCACCATCACATCTAATCGCACTTTCGGGTCCAGAGCAGCCAAGATTTCGGCAGACTGGTCCGGGTCAAGATAGGAGATAACGATGGCCTGAATTTGCGGGTGTTCGTAACGGATGATATCGCCCACCGCGCGGGGCTCCATCCACTTCAGAGTGTCTAGCCCGGTGGTATTGCCACCAATCAGAATACGGTCAATCAGGCTGGCGGCTTTGTCGTTACCCAGAGCCTGGGTCAGCATGGCCCGAATGTAATCGTCGTTACCCACGCCTAGGCCGGTTTGGCCGCCCACGGCGTCGATAAAATTGTTGAGTACGCCGCTGACGTCGTCTTTGCTGATATCGCGCATTTGTGCCATCGCCATTCCAACCTTCTGCACTTCCTTCGGGCCCATGTGCTTTAGCACTTCCGCGGCGTCGGCTTCGCCCAGCGACATCAACAGAATGGCCGCCTGCTCTACCCGCGGAATTTTGCGTGCGGGTTTCGCCGGCGCGCTGCCGACGTCTTGGTTTGCCTGATCAGTCATCAACATTCACCCATTGGCGCATTACCTGTGCAACCCGTGCCGGATCTTCGGCAATCAGCCCTTTCAGGGCGTTCAGCTGCCTATCATAGCCCCCTGTGCTACCGGGTAAAAGCAGGTCGTCCTGATTGGCCATAGCTTGGCGCAGAGAATCGCCGCCTTCGATGCCGTCCAGATCGCCGTAACCTTTATTATCACCACCAGCCAAGCCTTTATTGCCGCTCGACAGATTTTTCAGGGTGGGCCGCAGCAAGCCCAATACCAGCACCAGAACCACCAGGCCAGCCAGAACCTGTTTCATCAGGTCCCAAAACCAGGGTTGCTGCCAAAAACCGGGGGCGTCATATTCCAGCACCTGTTCCGGGGCAAACGCGGTGTTCATCACTGTGACGCTGTCGCCGCGGGCCGCCGAATAGCCCACTGCGTCGCGCACCAACATGCTCAGGCGCTGCAGTTCCTGCTCCGGCCAGGGCTCGTAAGTAACCGCGCCGGTGTCCGCATTGACCACTTTTATGTCATCCACCGCCAGGGCGACGGTCAGGCGCTTTATCCGGCCCAGTTCTTGGCGAACGTAGCTAACGGTGCGATCCATTTCGTAATTGCGGGTGGATTCGCTGCGCACATTGACTGGCGCCGGTGCAGGTTCGGCACCGTCGGCATTATCGCCGGCATTGGCCTGTTGCGGCACAGTGGCGTTCGCGGGGGGCTGGTTCGACAGAGCTCCGGGAATGCCAATGGGGCCGTCACCAGCGCTGCGCCTTTCGGTTAACTGGCGTTCGCTGCGCACCGCCTGCTGTTCCGGGTTGAACAACTCTTCAGCTCGTTCCACCGAAGAGAAGTCCAGATCTGCGGACACCTCGGTGCGATAGCGGCCTGCCCCTACAATTGGCGAAATCAGCGACGACACCCGGCGGCTCAGGCGTTCTTCCACCCTGTCGGTGTAGTCGTACTGGTCAGACATGCGATCAGTGTCGGTTTCAGCGTCGGCGCCGGTCAGCAGATTGCCATTCTGATCAACCACGGTCACGCCGGACTTGGTCATCATCGGCACGCTGCCAGCCACCAGATTAACAATGGCAGCAATGTACTCCTGCTCCGGGTGGCGCCCTGCAAACACTTCCAGAAACACCGAGGCTGACGGCTCGTGGGCATCGCGGATAAACACCGAACGCTCCGGAATGGCAAGGTGCACTCGGGCGCTGCGCACGCCGCGCATGCTGGCAATGGTACGCGCCAGCTCGCCTTCCAGGCCGCGGCGATAGCTGATGGTTTCCATATATTGGGAAGTACCCAAACCGCGGTCTTGGTCCAGCAATTCAAAGCCCAGGGTTTTCTGATCGGTAACGCCTTCAGCCGCCAACCTCAGCCGTGCGTTGTACACCTGATCAGCTACCACCAGAAGAGCACCGGTGCGCGGATCCATTTTATAGTCGATTCCGCTGCTGTCCAGAATGCTGGTCACGTCCTGCGGGTTATACGATGACAAGTCACCCAATACCGGCTGGTAATTGGGTTCCTGGGCCCAGAGCACCACCGCCACACCCAAAGCAACGCTGGCCGCCAGGCCCACCATCAGGCCAATCTGGCGCAACAGATCAAGTCGATTGAAACCCATAAAGGCTCGGCTGCGGCTTTCGCCGCTGCTGCCTGCTGCGGAGGTCGCCGGCAAATTCGATTGGGTGGTCTGTGCAGGCACGCTGGCCATGATGCTGCTCTCCGGTTAAACCTTGACCCGATGGACTAACAAAATTCTGAAACGTTCTGAAACGCTCTTAAGTAAGACGCGCCGGTTATACCGGCATGTTCATGATGTCTTCGTAAGCTTTAACAACCCGGTTACGGACCTGGGTCAGCGCCTCAAACGACACCGATGATTTCTGCGCGGCAATCATTACCCGGGTAATATCCACGTTGGGCTCGCCCATGTCGTAGGCTGTGCGCAGATCACCCGCGGTTTTCTGCGCATCCGCCACATTGCCCACAGCCTGCCCCAGCATAGAGCTAAAACTTGCCGTTCCGTTGGTTTCGCCTACTTGGCGCGGGCCATCAATACGGCCGCGCACAGATTGATTCTGCTCTACCTGCTGGTTCTGCGTCATTTGCGAACGCAGGTTGCGGATGTCGGCAAGAACACTGTTGATATCGGCGCGCTGAACCATAACTTTCTCCCGGGCTACCCAGATGGAATTGGGTTATCTGTCTCGTTACCTAAGATATAGCAAAGCCCAGACCAACTTTTTTAAAGTGTTTTTAATCAGGTAGATAACTTTCCCTTAACGCGCTAAAACCTTAACTTCAAAAGGTTGTAACGAATAAGCGTCGAAGTTTTGACGGAAACCGGCGGCCCGTTAATCAGGCCAAAGCCATTTCTGCGTTCAGATCAATACCGGCCTCACGGATCTGCGCCAGCTTGTAGCGCAAGGTGCGGGGGCTGATACCCAACTGCTCGGCGGCGCGGTTGCGGCGACCACGCTCCTGGCGCAGGGTCTGGATAATAAGGCGGAATTCCTGCTGGCGCAGATCGCCTTCAAGCGTGCCCAGGGAACCGTGCTGGCTTGCCATGGCTCCCGCTGTGTCAACTGCGCCGGGCACTGCCGGCTGCGAAACCCGCTCAACCGCGTGCGAATCAGAGGCGATTGATTCTGCCTCCATTTTTGCAGCCGCTGATACCACCGGCGCTATCGGGGCAACGGATGCCACCGCGCGGCCGCTGATGCCCAGGTCCAGGCACAGGTCGTCAACATGAATCACATTGCTCTGGTGCAACACCAGCGCTCTTTGTATGGCGTTATCCAATTCGCGTACATTGCCCGGCCAGGGGTGAGCCAGCATTGCCTCGCGGGCATCAGCGGCAAAACTAACGCCATTGAGTTTCAATTTACGGCTGTGATTTTTCAACACCGCATTAGCCAGAGGAAGAATGTCTAGCGGCCGCTCGCGCAGCGGTTGCCAATGCATGGGGAACACCGTCAGGCGATAGTAAAGGTCTTCACGAAAACGGCTATCGCGCACGTGCTCGGCCAGATCCCGGTTGGTGGTGGCAATCACCCGCACATCCAGAGCAATGGTTTTGCGCCCGCCTACCCGCTCTACTTCCCGCTCCTGCAGCACTCGCAGCAGTTTGGATTGCAGACCCGGGTCCATTTCCGACACTTCATCCAGCAAAATCGTACCGCCGTTGGCTTGTTCGAACTTGCCTGGTGATGACGCGATGGCCCCGGTGAAGGCACCTTTTTCATGGCCAAAGAGCATGGCTTCGAGCATATTTTCGGGAATGGCCGCGCAGTTGATGGCAATAAACGGCTTGTTGGCGCGGGGGGAGTGCTGGTGAATATAACGCGCAAGCACTTCTTTACCGGTGCCGCTCTCACCTGAAATCATCACCGTTGAGTCGCTGTTCGCGACCTTGGCTGCCAGCTGGAACATGCGCTTGCTGATGGGGTCTTCCGCCACCGGCTGATCGCTGCCGGCCTGGCGTTTGCCGCCGGTAATTTTGCTGACCGCATCGACCAGGGTATGGCCTTCAAAAGGTTTTACCAGGTAATCAATGGCGCCGGCCTGCATAGCCGACACCGCGTGACTGATCTGGCCGTAAGCGGTCATCAGCATCATCGGTAGGCCCGGGTACAGGCGCTGCACTTCAGCCAGCAATTCATGGCCAGACATCCCCGGCATATTAACGTCGCTAACCACCATATCGACCGGCACCTGGGACAGCTGCCGCAGGGCTTCGTGACCGTCTGCCGCCTCATAAACGCGGAACTTGGCCAGCTCCAGGGTTGTCACCAAGGCGTCACGCAGGTCACGGTCGTCCTCAACAATCAGAATCCGGGGCTTGGTCATGTGCTGTTCTCCACTGCGTATTCGATAGTGCGTGCCGGTATGGCCCGCCAGAGTTAATCAAGTGCTGCTGTTAGTTAGAGCGGCTCAACAATGGCAGGTGAATCCTGGCCTGAGCCCCGCCCTGGCCGTTTGAGGTCATCGCAAAGCGGCCTTGGTGTGCGTTAACTACCGCTTGTACGACCGCCAGGCCAAGGCCGGTGCCGTGGGATTTTGTAGTGTAAAAGGCTTCTTGCAATCGCGGAGCCATTGCCGGGTCAAAACCTGGGCCGTTGTCGCTCACTTCGATGGCCAGCTCATGGTCACACCCACGAAGGTTCAGGCGCACGCTGGTTGCTCCAGCTTCAATGCTGTTGTTAACCAAATTGGTACAGGCACCCACCAGGGCGTCACGGTTACACAACAGCTGGCCCTCAGCACCCAGTGCATCCAGCGTTAGCTGAGCACCACTGCGCTCGGCTATGGCGTCTACCGCAGACTTCAGTGCGCCCGCCAAAGTGGTTACCGACAGCTCTTCCGCAAGGCGGGTTTCACCGCGGGCAAAAATCAGCATGTCGCGCACCTGTTGTTCCAGATGCGACAGACGCGACATGAGTCGATTAGCGCAGCGCTGGCGCATTTCTTCATCCAGATTGGGTTCGGTCAGGTGACCGCCGTACAGAATCGCCGCCGACAGGGGCGTGCGAATCTGATGCGCCAATGAAGCCACCATTTTGCCCATGGCGGACAAGCGCTGGGCATGGGCAAGCTGCGACTGTAACTGTCGGGTTTCGGTCATATCCGTCAGCAAAATTAGCTGGCCGGGCTGGTTTTCCATGGTGCGAATTTCAATACTGACCCGACGACCGTCTTTCAGGGAAATTTCGTGACCGTCGTCCTGGCGTGGCGCAAAGCAGCGCTGAATCACGTCAATCCAGTGTTCACCATCCAGCGGTTCTCCTAAAAGGCCAATGGCCGCAGGATTGGTTTGGGTGACCACACCCTGGCTGTCCAGCACCACCACGCCGGCTGGCAAGGCTTTTAACAGCGTAGTGAGCTGATCTGCCAGCTGTTCTTTTTTCTCCAGCTCTTGCTGGCGCTGCAGACTCTCTTCCGATAACTCGCCGGAAAGCTGGTTAACACGAGACTCCAGAGTGCGGTAAGAATCGGTAATCTGGCGCGACATGCGGTTGAACATGTCTAAAGCGGAATCTACCGCGTCATCACTTTGCTGCGGGAACAGCGCCGTTACCTTGCCATTCACATCGGCGGCGGCGTTAGCCCGTGCGCTGGTCTGCCCGATTGCAAATTGTGCGTGATTCATAACCCTTTCCCTTACCCAGGGTGATCGGTGTTGCCGCTGCGCAAACCGTTCACTGGTGATTCGTTATGGGCTAACAAGCTAGCTTCGTGCCAACTCAATATTTCTTATGTTTTTCAATAGGAAAGGATTTTTAAAAAAAGGCAGATGACGGGTTTCCGTCACTTTAAAACGACAAAAGCGCCAGCGGTTACAAACCGTTGACGCCATTTCAAGATTGCTGATCCGGTGTTTTCAGCCGGCTGCCCGAGCCTCTGGGGTACGCTGCCCTCAGACTTCGCCCGCCTCTTCACGAAGACCGTACTTGCGGACTTTTTCCACCAGAGTGGTACGGCGAATACGCAATTTTTCCGCAGCCCGGGCCACTACGCCGCCGGCTTCATCGAGCGCCTGTTGAATCAGTTCACGCTCCAGATTACCCAAATAGTCTTTCAAATCAAGCCCGTTTACCGGTAATAGCGCAGGCGAATCAAACCCAACCAGGCCAGATGCGCGAGATGGCAGGCCAGGCTCCTCAAAATCGACGTGATCTTCATCGTAATCGTCAACATAGCGAAATTTTTTCGGCAGTTCCTGCACACCAATCACCCCAAACGGATTCATGATGGCCAGGCGTTCTACCAGGTTCGCCAACTCACGCACGTTGCCGGGCCAGTCATGACGACACAAATTCATAATGGCAGCGGAGTTCAGGCGCAGCGATCCGCGTTTCTCTTTTTCCATGCGCGCCACCAGTTCATTGATCAGCAGCGGAATATCTTCAACCCGCTCACGTAGCGCTGGCATCTCAATGGGAAACACATTCAGTCGGTAATACAGATCTTCGCGGAAGGTGCCACATTGAATCATGTCTTCCAGGTGTTTGTGGGTAGCGGCGATGATACGCACATTGGCAAATTTAGTGTGGTTGCTCCCGACCCGCTCGAACGTACGCTCTTGCAACACCCGCAGAATCTTTACCTGCATATTCAACGGCATGTCGCCTATTTCGTCCAGAAACAGGGTGCCACCCTCGGCCAACTCAAAACGGCCCACACGAGCGGCTATCGCGCCGGTGAACGCGCCTTTTTCATGACCAAACAGCTCGCTCTCCAGCAGTTCCGCAGGAATGGCACCGCAGTTTACCGGCACAAAGGGTTTATCACGGCGGCTGGAATGGTAATGCAGATTGCGTGCGACCACTTCTTTACCGGTACCGGATTCGCCCGTCACCAACACACTGACTTCTTTGTCTGCTACCTGTTCCATCAGCTGGCGTACCTGCTGAACTTTGCGACTGGTACCCACCAATGAGCGGAACAGCTGCACGCCGCGAATCTGGCCGCGCTCGCGGGCCCGGTTGTAATGATCGTGGAACACTTGGGCACGGTACAGCGAATCAATAAATTTGGTGTAGCCAAATGGCCACTCCAGGCGCGCAATGATTCGCCCGCGCTGTTCGTCATTCAGACTGGAAAAATCAGGGTCGCCAATGCACAGAACGGGGATGCAGGGAGACCATTTGCACAAGGCCTTGATCGTGGCTTCGGCGTTGGCATCGTCGCCTTGCACGATGACCACCGAGACCGCCTGCGCGTCTGCTTCGCTGGCACCTGACAACACATCGCAGGCCTTGCTACCAGCCAACCAGCTCTCTTCGCCAAGAAACTCGAGGATGGTCGTAATATCGCGGCAGCGCTCAGCAACTTCACTGAACACCAGCACTGTGTTGGGCTTCAACATTCCAGGCAGTCTCTTGTAGAATTTGTGCGATATTTAAGACCTTAACCGGCTCGGAGTCAATTTTATGACGCCAAACCCTACAAAATCTCGTTCACACGCGCCGACGATCTGGCGCTTTACGCAATTCGACCGCCGGGCCAGTGCCGCGTCTGGCTCAGGGCCGGGACGAGGACACCTTATGGTAGGCTTTAGCTGCGCTGCTGTTGCGGTTGACTTCTTTCAATTCGAGCTGCGCTGCGGCCTTGGCCTGGTGGGCAGAGCTGTCAGCGGCGTCGACGAACTCCTGCACCCGCTGTAGTTGATCACGCACTGTTTCAGCTGGCAGTTGCCCCTGTTCCAGCGCTTCAAGCAAGGGTTCGATAGCGGGCTTTATCTCTGGGTTCAGGCGGCTAATCAGCTCCCAGTCCTGGTCTTTCAAAGCCTGCTGCATGTGCTCGAGCAGCTGCTCCAGATGTGCCATTGCAGGGTGGTCTGCGGCCATTTTTCATTGCTCCTGTTCAGTGATCTGCAACCGGGTGCGAATACCGATGCACTTACGTTTAACCATGTTACACCTTAGCGGCGCACAGCACGACGTACGGCAGCCGAGGTAGATCGACACGGCCTGGTTCCGGCAAACTTCTCAAAACGGAAGTAGACAGCGGGCACCGCGGCTTTGAAGCTGTTATGATGTTGGGCTAATTTCAGGTTTCAGTGGATTCCGGTGTCCATGAATCTCACAGCGCCAATCACACTAGCATTAATAGCAGCAACAACAGTCGCGAGGGTATATGGCAACAGCGTGGCATTCCCATCTTGCCGGTAAACTGGCACTGGCGCAGACATTGTTACGGCTTGCCGTTAACAGCAATCAGCCCTTACAGCAGGAAGCCTGCAAACAAGGGGCCATTGAACTGATGCTGCGATCGCGAAGGCTGCTGCTGTATACCTTGGCAGTGTGCTATCAGCAACGCAAAGGGCAACCCCAAAGCATTGACCAACTGGGCGAGCTGATCGGAGCCGATGCGCCGGAAGTTCAGCAACTGCTGGCATTGCAAGCCAGCGCTGACAGTTGGTGGAACCAACTGGAGCAACTTGGAGACGCGCAGAACCGGCCACCTGCGGCAAAAAAAACCGTCAGCAACGACAACATTATTGCCATCACTGCGGCCGTAGGCGCAGACCGTTCGCTGGCATCGGTTCAAGCCAGCCTAAGCGCATTTAAGCAATTTTCAGCCGATGTGGAAGCAAGACACAGCGAGTGGTAAAAAATCCCCGCACACGCTTTCCCGTTGGCGAACATAAAGGTTCGGAACATGTCACCATCGTTTTTTGAAATTATTCAACTCAGCAATGGCGATTACGCGTTGCGCCGCGTTGACGACGACGGCGCGCCATTGGTGCGCATCAGTTTTTCCGAAGAAGCCAAAGACATGATGGATGACCGCCAGATGCAAGTTGCCAAAGCCATGATTGCGGCAGGCATTGACGCTGCGGGCGATAACGCCCAGGACCTGGACTGGGATAGCAGCGACAACGACAGCGACGTCGAGTGGTTTGATGCGCCCCACAGCCCGACGCTGCATTAAACTCTATTAGCGCTAGCGCAAGGCTCTTTACTAACGCTGGCGCAAATCTCTTTACTAACGCTGACGCAAAACGACGCCGTGGCTGTTACCCGCGGCGGATGCCGCCTGAAGTGCCTCAAAACACGCTTTGTTCAGCTTTTCGGTCCACAGCACCACCGCGTGACATGTGCCGACCCTCAGCGCCCGCTCCGCCAACTGGCGCGCCGGATGCTCGGCACTGGAACGCAAAACCAGCAGCTCACCGGCAACAATACCGTGCATTTTTTGCCATTTGCTGACCAGCTCCTGAGGTGGGTCTATCCATGCCAGCCAGCGCTTCTCCTGGTTCAGCTGGGTCAGCATTGGCAGTAACAGCTGAAAATTTTCCACCTGGCCCTGGGGCAAGATGATTTCGGTGACGTTACCAACAGACACCGGGGCTGGCCGGGGCTGAACTCGCACAGGCTGCGCCTGCTCTGCCACTCGCGCTGCGATCTGTTGCTGGTATGCAAGATTGCCGTTAAAGCTCAGTTGTTCCATGATTCCCCGCCCTTCTTTGTGTCGGTTTTCTGTCGCTACGGATCAGTGCAGGTCTGAGCGGCGGATAACGCCAACGCCCAACCCTTCAATGAACAGATCCTGCTCGGTCAGATCCACTTCAATCGGCGCGAAGTCGTCGTTTTCCGCCACCAGATACACTTTATTACCTTCTTTACGAAAGCGCTTCACCGTCACTTCATCACCTACCCTGGCCACCACAATCTGGCCGTTGTGAACGTCCTGAGTGCTGTGTACTGCCAGCAAGTCACCGTCTAGAATGCCGATATTCTTCATGCTCATACCACGCACTCGAAGCAGATAATCCGCCGCCGGCGAAAAAAAGCCGGGCTTTAAAGTGCAGTGGTCTTCCACGTGCTCCTGAGCCAGAATCGGGCTACCGGCTGCCACTTGGCCAATTACCGGCAAGCCAAGGTCCTGCTCGCTTTCCGGCAGGCGAATACCGCGGCTGGCGCCGGGCACCATTTCAATAGCACCTTTACGTGCCAATGCCCGCAAATGCTCTTCTGCCGCATTGGCGGAGCGGAAACCCAGCTCAGCTGCAATTTCGGCACGGGTGGGCGGATACCCGGTTTCATCCAGGTAGCGGCGAACGATATCCAGCACTTGGGACTGCCTGGCGGTAAGCTTCATATTCGGGATCCGCTGTGTCATAACATACCCTGTTTGTTTATACAGTGGTTTGACTATATACAGTGTTTTATCCAGTGTAAACCCTGTTTGCAGCATTTCCCCCGCTTGCGCTGTTACCAGCGTCAGATACCTAATATGCTATGATAATTCTACCGTTACGGGCCGCACTTGAAGCGCTGAAGACTGATCCAAGGGTGTAATAATGACGCAAAAGAACTTCTGCAAAATCCCCTCTGTAACCCACACTGCCAGCGGAGCAGAGCGCCGGGTTGGTGTTGAAATCGAGCTTTCGGGTTTAAGCTACGAGGCGCTGGTGCGCGAAGTCGCCAACCTGCTGAACGGCACACCGCAACCGCGGTCGCGCTACGTAACTGCAGTAGACACGCCACTGGGCGAGTTTGTGATCGAGCTGGATTCTGACCCCATTAAAGATCTGGACCTGACCGGGGCCGACGTTCCAGAAAGCCTGCGCGAGCTGGGTGGCCAGGCTATGGACGTGATTGACGCCGCGGCCGAGCGTATTGTTCCGCTGGAAATTGTTGGGCCGCCTATCGGTTTTTCCCAGGTGGAAGAGGTTGAGCGGCTGGTTAAAGAACTGCGTAACCTTGGCGCTCTGGGCAGCCGCGAGTCCATTTATTATGCCTTCGGGCTGCAACTGAACCCGGAACTGCCAGATTTACAGGCGTCCACCATTACGCGCTATTTACAGGCGTTTGCCGGCTTGTACGAGTGGCTGAAAAAGCGCCATCAACTGGATGTCAGCCGGCGTTTTACACCCTACATAGAGCCCTGGGCGCCTCGCTACACAGAACTGCTGATGAAAGATGGCTACGCGCCATCGTTGGAGCAGTTGATGGAAGACTACCTGCAGCACAACCCCACTCGAAACCGGGCACTGGATTTGCTGCCGCTGTTTGCCCATCTGGATGCGCCCTTGCTGGCCCGCCATGTGCAGGACCCACGTATCAAAAAACGGCCCACCCTGCATTACCGGCTACCGGACTGCGACATCGACAACCCGCAGTGGAATTTTTCTTCGGTATGGAATGACTGGGTAATACTGGACGACATTGCCAATAACAACGACGACCTGGCGCAGCTGCGGGCCCAGTTTCGCGACTCCGGCACCATCAGCCTGCACAATCTGACCCACAGCAAACCGGAAACCATTCACCACTGGCTTGAACACAAAGGCTATGTCTGAATCGATATCTGAACGGATGGCAGAAGAGTCCCCGCCCGGGCTGACCATTGGCATCAGTGGTCCGCGCCGGCGCGGACCGGCCCAGCGGCTGATCATGCTGGCGCTGCGCCTGCAGGGAGCGCACACCCATTACATACGCCCCGGTACGCGGGTGAACGTTAGCATGCTTGACGGCCTGGTGCTTTCCGGAGGCACTCACGTGCAACCGGAATTGTACGGCCAGCAGCCCATGGTAACGGCAAATTACGATAAACGCCGTGATGAAACCGATCAGCGCCTGCTGGCAGAAGCGGAAGCCCTGAACCTGCCGGTGCTGGGAATATGCCGCGGCGCACAGTTGATTAATGTGCATCGCGGCGGCTCGCTGTGCCAGAACGTGACCCCACTGCGGCAGAACACCCGCCATCGCCCGCTGCTGTTGCCCCTGCAAACCGTGAAGGTAGTGGACAACACCCGCCTGAGCCAGATCATGCGGGCGCCGGTTATCGGTGCAAATCGTATTCACAGCCAAACCATTAAAAGACTGGGGCAAGACCTGCGCGTAGTGGCGGTGGATAACGATCTGTTCGTGCAGGCCATCGAAAATACCCGTGGCCAGTGGCTAATGGGGGTGCAATGGCACCCAGAGTATCTGCTTTACCACAACGGCCACCGCCGTATATTCCGCCATTTTGTAGACGAAGCCTGTCGCCTGAAAATAGCCAGACTGAGCGCCGCGCCTTAGCCGTGCGTTAACGGTTTTTTAACCGTTTTTTAAAAATCCCGGGTATAGAAAATGTCCAGCGAAGCCGCCAGACCACTGGCGGCTTCAAGATAGAAATAGCGCCCCAAATCATACCGCAACGCCACCGTGGTCACCGGCTCAAAAATGCCCACGCCGTAACGAATGCTGAGTTCGTCAGTCAGGTAACCGCTGGCCACCACCGCAGTCTGGTCGCCGCTGCCCTCGGCTTCAAGGGTCAAATCACGAATACCAAACTCTGCGCCCAGCGCACCGGTAATCTTGTTAGCCTGGTTCAAACCCAATGACAGCGCTGCCCGGCTCATTTGGCCGTCGTCCTGGCGGCTTTGCGGAGCGCGGCCCAGAATCAGGTACGACAGCGCATCGGTTTGCGGCATCTCCGGGCTGGAAAACACCTCGGTCTCAGGCGACTGCACCGGGCCCGTCAACCGCAGCCCTGCGACAACCGTCCCCACCGTGCGCGTCGCTTCCAGTTCCAGATAAGGCTGGCTCAGGTTGCCGACAAACAGCAGCCTGGCTTTGCGCAGGGTCAGATCCTGGCCATAGGCTTCAAAGCGACCGTTGTTGAGCCGCAAGGTGCCGCGGGTATCCATATTGTTGCCAATGCGCAGGGTACCGCTAAGGTCGCCTGTCGCGCCGAACGCCGCAAACGTGACCTTGTCATCGGGGCTGCCTACGTTCACCACCACATCTACTATTAACGAACGAATCACCGGTTCGGGCCTTTCCACCCCCACAATCACTTCGTCATCAGACACCGATACTGCCCGCGGCGGCAGCCCGCGAATTTCAATAGCGCCACGGGGTACGTCAACACGGCCATTGACCTGCAATTCGCCGCCGGAAAAGGCGATGGTCAAGTCCGGCGCTACTTCCAGCTCGGCGTAAGGCTCAATGTTGATGGGCAGGCGCTCGCCGCGCAAAGACACGCTGCCGCTGGGCAGGTCGCTTTGCCAGTCAAGTTCGCCCTGGAGCGCCAGTTCGCTGCGCTCATTGGCTCGAATCAAACCGTTAATATTGGCGTTGTAGCCCAGCATCTCAACGGTGACGTTGATTTGCTCCATGGCCAGGGGCAGGCGTGGGTCAACCACCCGGCCATCAGACAGAGTTAATTCGCCATTCACCGCGGGCCGCATGAGCGGGCCAGACAGCTCACCCCGACCGTTGATCTGGCCGGCTACCTCTTCCAGACCGGTGAAAATGCCCAGCAGCGCAATGTCCATACCGCTGAGCTGGAAGTCGCCGTTGAGGGTGCGCTCAGAAGCCGCCGGGTCAATACTCAGGTCTGCTTTTAGCGATCCCAGTTTTGGCCCGGCCAACGTCAAGGTTAACTGAGCCTCAGACGGCTGCAACGTCAAGCGGGTAGACAATGCGCTGTGGCGCAAGGTTTCCCAGTCGCCATCCAGCAGAATTTCGAAGTCGCCTGCGCCGGCATCCAGCTCTATCGCGCCGCTGGGGCCTTCGGCGCCCATGGAAAAATCGATGCTGCCATTGATATTGGCCTGCCAGCGCAGATTTTCCGGCAATAATGGCGCCAGCGCCTGCGCCGGCAAGTTGATAATGCGGTATTCGATGTCTGCTGCCGGCAGCAGGGTCTGGTCACCGGCGCACAAGGCGCTTTGCTGCCACTGCCAGCAATGTTCGGCAAAGGTCAGTTGCGGCTCGGCGCCGCCTGTCGCGGCCTTGAAGAACAGAGCCGCGGGCTGGCGCAGCTGCCAGCGTTGGTCCTGCCCCGGCACCAGCACTTCACCGCGGCTGAGCTCGCCTTGCCATTGTTGCCACTGCTCACCCGCCGCACCCGCCAGCGCCAGGCGAACTTCAACCTCACGGTGAATCATCTCCAGCACCAGCTCATGATTCTGGCGCGTGCCATCCAGCGTTGCGTCCAGCTGCTCAACGGTCTGACCACCGGCTTCAATGCCCTGTGCTTGCAACCGACTGCGGATTGCGCCCGCCGCATCCAGGCTGGCGCTGAGTTCCATATCCGCGAGTTGCAACTGGTCTTCCCAGGCCAAAGCCGCTGCTGAAATGCGGATATCCGCCTGGGGCTGCTGCACCGTGCCTTTTACCGTTAAACGGGCGTTGGCCTGCCCGCGCAGACTTTCCAGAATCGCTTCTGGCTCAGGCAAATTCAAGTCCAGCTCGGCTTGTAACTGCTGACCCCACTGCCCTTTGCCGGCCAAGGTGTTATCGCCAATAGCGGCATTTAATTCAGGTACCTGCCAGAGCCCGTCTGCGGCACTGGCTTTAACCTTTATACGGGTGGTTTGCCCACGCCACAGGCCGGCAAGATCTACCTCTGCCGACATCTCTGGCATGCTAGCCGATTCTGGCCACTGGCCACTGGAACGGATGCTGCCATCCAGACTGGCCTGCAATTGCGGCACCCAATAACCCGGGTTGAATTTCTGCATCTCCAGCGAAGCCTGCCACGACAGCGGCTGTGCCAGGCCAACGTTGGCATTACCCGTTAAGGTGCCAGCGCCGGTTTGCACCTGTAAGCGGGAAATAGTCAGTTGCTGCAGATCGCCCTCAAGCTCTGACTCCAGACTGGCCTCACCGGCAGGGCCGCCGGCAGTAGCCGCCAGCGTGGCGGTATAGCGTTGGTCTTGCCAGTTTGCCCGCAGCTGCAAGGTATCAATGTTGACCGGAGGTTCCTGCATATCGGGCAGCAAGGTGTACCAGGGAAAGGCGTTCATGGTCAGATTGGCATCGGCGGCCAGCTCGGGCAGCCAGGCTGCGCTGCCGGTCAGCGCCAGGGTTCCGTCGCGCCCGGCGTTGTTTGCAGCCAATGTCAGCTCAATATTGTCGGCGCCCTGGGTGGTCACTTTCCCGGCCAGGTCAAGTTCAACCGGGCCAGTGGTGCCGGGCAAAGTAGCCTGGGCGCTAGTTTCGAAACCGTCGGCTAAAGACCCCTGCAACGCCAGTTTCAGGCTGTTCAGCCTGAGCGTTGGTGGTAAAGACGGAGCTGCCAAAAAAGTATCGGAGCGAATGTTCAGGCTAGCCGGCAGGTCTGCCTGCAGTGGTTCAACACTGCCTTCCAGAATTGCGTCGAGGTAGCCCTGACTGCTGCCGCTAACGCGCAGGTCGCGCACGCTGCCCGCCAAAGTCAGATCTATTTTCCAGCGATCCCCCGAGGGCGGCGGCAATACGGCACTGACATCCAGGTCAACCGGCCAGTCGCCGCGGGTTTGAACCCGCCCGGATACGGTTACCTGAATATCGTCAAGCTTATAAAACGCTTGGTCTATCAGCCAGCTTTCACCGGCGCCGCCAGCATCCAGTTCGACCGTGTCCCAGATCTTGTTGTCGTTAACAAAAAACTCTCCCAGGCGAATCTGGTCTGCGCGAATGCCCAACGGCAGACCGATATCGGGCAGCTGGATGTCCAATCTGGGGCTATCGTCTTCGTCGGCAGACGGCTGCAAGTTCAGCTCTATGGTTTGCGCCCGTAGATGGTCCACACACAGCCGCTTTTGCAGCAAACACCGGGGCGACCACTGCAAATCCGGCGCCTGCAATTGCAAATCAACGCCGTAACCTCGCCAGTTTAAAGATGAGGCCTGCCAGCGGCCCAGCAACGAGCCCTGCCCGGCTTGCACTTCCAGCCCGGGGATCTGTTCAATAACCCAGGCCGTGCCGGTTTCCGAGCGCAGCGCCAGCAGCGCAAACGTCAAAAGTAAAAGCGGCAGCAGCAGTACGATGGCAGTAACAACTAGCACCCAGAACCACCAGCGTCGGCGCCGCGGTTTTTTCGTGGCTGCGGACGTGGCCGGCGGCTGCAGCTGCTGTTTTTGATTCTGTTCGGTACTCACAATTCCGGCCCCATGGAAAAGTGTATGCGCCAGTCACCGCCAAATTCCGGGTTCAAGCCCTTGGCAAGATCCAGCCGCAGCGGCCCTACCGGGCTTATCCAGCGCACACCAACGCCGGCTCCGGTGGCCAGCGGATCAAGCAAATCATTAACGGCATTACCATGGTCCACAAACAGCGCAGCACGCCAATTGTTTACAAACTCGTACTGGTACTCAGCACTGCCAGCAATCAGGTAGCGGCCACCTTCCGTGGCACCACTAGCATTTAATGGTGACAGGGTTTCATAGCCGTAGCCGCGCACGCTCTGGTCACCACCGGCAAAAAACCGTAATGACGGTGGCACATCCGTGAAGCTGTTGGTGCCTAGCCCGCCGATCTGGAAACGCGCCAGAAAACGATGCTTGTACGCCAGGGTGGTCAGGCCCTTGGCGGAAGCCTTAACGTGCAGGATGTCGGCGGTAGACAGCAAGGCACTGTGGGCGCCGCTGATGTCAAAGCGCAGGTTGTAGCCCTGCGAAGGATTCAGCGCCGAGTCCTGAACCAGCCGGGAATACCCCGCGCCTGGCAACAGCAGGCTACTGGTATCGGATTCGTCATCATTACCGATGGTATAGCGCTCGCCCTCCCAGCGCAGCGATAAAATCTGGAGCCAGTCGTTTTCAAATCGGTGTTGCCGCTGCATGCCCAAGGTGGCCAGCTCCGATTCCACATCTTCGATGTCTTCCCGCTGCAGACCACCACTAAAGCGCAGTCGATCAGTCATTGGTGGGTCAAGGGGGACTTCGTACCAGGTGCTGATGCTCTGACGAAGCTGCGCAAGCTCGGTATCGGCGCCGCGGGTATGGCCCTGCGGGTTTACCCAATGCTCGCGCCAGTTAACGCGAAAACGCGGCCCCACGTCGGTGGAAAAGCCAACACCGGCGGACACCGAGCGGCGTTCGCGACGGGTGAGCGCAACCCGCACCGGAATGACGCCGTCTTCCGCACTCTCCGGGACGGCGTCAATATTAACCCCGGCAAAATAGCCGCTTGCAGACAGATCGCTGCTTAGTTTGGCAATCTCATCGGCGTGGTAGGCCGTGCCGGGCTCAAAGGTAACGAAGTTCTCAAGCAGGTCGAGTTCGAACCAATGGCCTTCGGCAAAGGTCACTTCGCCCAGGCGATACCGCTCACCGCTGTCATACGCCAGGGCAATGTCGGCCTCGAGGGTTTTCGGATTTACGGTCAGTGCATGGGTGGTCAGTTTGCCGTCAAAATAACCGCGGCGGCGGGCACGGGTAGGGAAAGTGTCACGCAGAGCGTTGTATTCGCCATGGTTGAGCACGTCCCCCAACGACGGCTTGGCCGGCAGGTTGCCACTAAACTTGGCATCTTCTGCCCCTGGCCCGCTAATATCTACCTGCCGCGTTTTTACCCGCACCGGTTCACCGGGCACGATGGTTAAAAGAAGTTGCGGCGGCTTGTCAGCGTCGGCATCGCCCTGTTCCAGCTGCCAGCTGATATCCGGGTTGTAATAACCCAGTGCCCGCAGTGCTTCGCTGGCCTGGTTTACCGCGGTAGAGGCATAGCGCCGCAGATTACTGACACTGCGCCCTTCCACATCGCCGATAAACGCTTCGGCGTTATCCTGCAATTGCGGATAATCGCCCTGCACCTGCACCTTCACCTGCTGGCCCAGGGCTGGCATTGACACGCCAACCAGTGCGAGCATTACCAGCCCGGTGCGCCGCAGACAGGCCAAAATTTTTTGTGGTGCCATAGAGTGAATTCTGTTCTTAAGCCACCAGGAATCTATGTAACCTGGCGCGCCTGAAATTTTATGAGATGTCGCAGTGTAGCTTGCCCACTGCTGACAAGTCGTTCAGCCACCCAAAATGCGCTAACCTTGGCGGGCAACTCTTTTTAGAACGATCACCCGTTACCAGCCGGACCTCTTTCATTATGTTGAATATAAACCGTCAAAAACTCAAATCCAGCCGCGAGTTTATCTGGTTTCTGCTGGATTTTCTGATGCTGGGCCTACTGATGGTGAATATGGCCTTCATCATCTGGGATTCCATTTACAACTTTGTCGCCATTCAAAATACCCTGAAAGAAGTCTTCCCGGCACTGCAAGCGGCTTATCAGCCAATTCACGAAAACTTTATTTTTTACGACTTGCTGTTTGTAGCCGTCTTTCTGACGGAATTTTTTGTCCGCTGGGTTCACGCGGTAAAAACCTACGACTACGGCCGCTGGTACTTCTACCCCTTCATTCACTGGTATGACCTGGTGGGCTGCATACCGATTGGCGGCTTCCGTATTTTACGCCTGCTACGGCTAATCTCGATTGTGCACCGGTTGCACCGCTACGGCATCATCGATGTTACCCAGTATCGGGCTTATCAGTTCATCAACTTCTATTACGAAGCGTTCATGGAAGAGCTGTCAGACCGTATCGTTCTGAACGTCATCGGTGGTATCCAGTCCGAAGCCGGCCGGGGTTCACCGCTGGTGAATCAAATTCAGCAGCAGGTGCTGTATCCAAGGCGGCAAATGATCACTAACTGGCTGTCTGCCCGGGTTGCGAAGGCCGCCGCGGAAAGCTATGTGCCAAACCGCGGTGCCCTGCGCAACTATCTGGAAACCCGGGTTGACCACGCCCTGCAGCAAAACATCGAACTGTCACGCCTGAAACTCTTACCTGTAGTCGGCGGAACCATCGCCCGCACCCTGGAAGACTCGGTGGGGGATATTGTCGCCAACATTGTTCATCAAATTCTGGAAGACCTGGCCTCAAGCGCCAATCACGCCTTTATTGATGACCTGGTGGCAGCCGTGTTACCCAATGTCGAACCCGGGCGCAAGGAGCACCAGGCCAACCAGGCGCTGGTCGAGATGATTCAGGAAATTCTGGAAGCCGTGAAAACCCAGGTGAAGGTCAAACGCTGGCGCGAAAACCTGCCGTAATAACGAAGGCCAAAGCCCGGGTGTCGACAAAAACGCCCGGGATGGCGAAGTGATCGCAGAAAGCCGTTCAGCGCACATGGGTAGTTATCTGGGAAACCGTTTTCTGGCATCGGATATTCCGGCACAGGCCCGGGCGCTTAACAGCCAAAACCTGACCTGGGTGACCGCTAACAGAAAGTGCGCCACGGTGCCCGTGCATGGCGCCCCGGATATCAGTACCAACCAGCCCCTGAATATGACCTATTCGGCTTACCGTTCACGGCCACTGATGCACTTGGCATATCTGGGCAATATGGGTGTAGCAGCTGCTCTGACCATTTCACTGATCCAGAATGGCAGGCTATGGGGCATGCTGACGTGGGATCATATTGTTGATAAAGTTGGTACCTATAGAAAAAATAGTATGACTTTTGAAAACATTACAAATACTAACCCAGACGATCTGGCCGTCGATCGCTTTGCCATTGAATTTGAGTCTTCCAGTCGCTATTTTCAGTAGCTATTTTTTTGCTTCCGTAATACCTTACGCTATGTAAGGCGAATGAAAAAAGGAAAGGCAGGCAATGACCACAGCAACGGTAACTAGTAAAGGACAAATAACGATTCCGGCCAACGTGCGGGCTGAATTAAAGGTAGGGCCTGGTGATCGCGTAGAGTTTGTGAAGGTGTCCGAAGGCCATTGGGAAGTTCTCGCGGCGGTTGAGGACGTTAGCCGACTACGAGGCATTGTTGCAGCTAAACGAGTCGTAAGCATTGAAGAAATGGATTCAGCAATTCGGCAAAAGGCGGGACGATGATCGGCCTTGATACCAACGTCCTGGTGCGCTACTTGACTCAGGACGATGCGGCCCAGTCTGCACTGGCCAATCAAGTCATTGAAGAACAACTGACACCGCGTAATCCCGGCTTCATATCGTCGATTGTATTGGTCGAAGTGGTCTGGGTGCTGGAGACCTGTTACAACCAGACCCAAAGTGCGATTGAGGCGATAGTAAACGGGCTTCTGACGACACGCCAACTCGTGGTCGATGAAGCTGACTTGGTTTATCTCGCGCTTAAACGCTTTTCAGGTGGGAATGCGGATTTCAGTGACGCACTTATTGCTGTTATCAGCGAAAACCGGGGATGCAGTTCGACATTGACCTTTGACAAGAAAGCTCAGTCAGTCGGGATGGTATATATCAATGAGACTGGCAAATAAACAAAAGGGCGCCCTGGATGTCTTAAGCCTTCCTCAAACTGTCTGTGCTTGCTGAGTTTGCGCATGTGTCAGTTTAGAAAAACACACATCGGCTATGATCAAAAAAATCAGGCAGCAAAAACGATGTCACTCAACAGTCATATTTCATCATTAAGGTGTGGGATAGATTTCAAATACACATCGCAACAATATATGGACGATGAATATGAGCTCAACCCTGTTTAGTAAATCCTTTACCCTTGGTTTGCTGACGCTGGCCGTCGCATCGGTTACACCGGCAATGGCTGAGTTTAAACTGGACAGCCGTTATCAGGATGCAGACGGCGACTTGGTTGCCGATATTCCGACCAGCGAATCCGACTGGCGAGACCCGTCAACACTGGTTTTTGCTTACACACCGGTGGAAGATCCTGCTGTCTATGCAAGTGTCTGGTCCGAATTCCTGGCCCACATGGAAGCTGAAACTGGCAAGCGCGTCCAGTTTTTTCCTGTTCAGTCGAATGCCGCTCAAATCGAAGCTATGCGTGCCGGCCGTTTGCACATTGCTGGCTTCAACACCGGCTCCAACCCGCTGGCTGTTGCCTGCTCTGGTTATCGCCCGTTTGCGATGATGGCCGCGGCTGATGGATCGTTCGGTTATGAAATGGAAATCATCACCCACCCGGATTCCGGCTTCAATGACATTGAAGACCTGCGCGGACAGAAACTGGCCTTTACTTCTCAAACCTCCAACTCGGGTTTTAAGGCGCCTTCCGCCATTTTGAAATCAGAATACGGAATGGAGCCGGGTCGCGATTTTGAGGCGGTTTTTTCCGGCAAGCACGACAACTCCATTCTGGGCGTAGCAAATCAGGATTACCCGGCAGCGGCCATTGCCAACTCTGTACTGAGCCGTATGCTCAGCCGCGACATCGTCTCTGAAGATCAGATCAAAACGCTGTACAAATCACAAACCTTCCCGACTACTTCTTACGGTCTTGCCCACGATCTGCATCCGGATCTGCAGGAAGCCGTTCAGAATGCCTTTTTCTCCTTCGACTGGTCAGGAACAAAGCTGGAAGAAGAATTTTCCAAATCGGGTGAGGCGCAGTTTGTTCCTATTACCTTTCAAAAAGAATGGTCGGTTATTCGTCAGATCGACGATGCCAACGGCGTGCAGTACAGCTGCCAATAAGGCTAACTCTACGCACTATGGGCCACTAAAAATCAATTCATAACTCAGACTTTTGCCCGGCAATTGCCGGGCTTTTTTGTTTATTGACCACTCAGTTTGGGTGCGTCGATGCCAATCGCCAACAGTCAATCTTGACGGGGCGTAAGGAGTGGCAATGTGTTAAAACTGGAACAGTTAACCAAGGTCTACAAAACTGGAGACAAGGCGCTGACCAACATCAACCTGTCGGTAGAAGCCGGCCAGGTAGTGGGCTTGATTGGCCCCTCAGGCGCGGGCAAATCAAGCCTCCTTCGCTGTATTAACCGCCTGGTTGAACCCAGTTCTGGCAAGATCTGGTTGGGTGACCAGGAAATGGCTGGTCTGGGTAAGAGCGCACTGCGTCGCCAGCGCCGTCGCATCGGCATGATCTTCCAGGAATACGCCCTGGTTGAACGCTTGACTGTTATGGAAAACGTGCTCTCCGGTCGCCTGGGATACGTTCCGTTCTGGCGCAGCCTGACCCGCCGCTACCCAGCCGACGACATCGAAAACGCCTATCGCTTCCTGGATAGGGTTGGCTTGGCCGATCATGCCGACAAACGCGCCGACGCGCTCTCTGGCGGCCAGCGCCAGCGCGTTGGGATAGCCCGGGCACTGGCGCAGGAACCGGATCTATTGTTGATCGATGAGCCGACAGCCAGTCTTGATCCGAAAACGTCGCGTCAAATCATGCGGTTAATCATCGAGCTGTGTAACGAACGCGGGTTACCAGCCATCATCAACATTCATGACGTACCGCTGGCGCAGGCGTTCGTTACTCGAATCATCGGCCTGAATCAGGGACAGGTGGTGTTCGATGGTGCACCCTCTGAATTATCTGACGATGTTCTGACACGGATTTATGGCGAGGAAGACTGGGCAGCCCTGCGGGGTAAGCCCGGCCGAGAGGGTGAAGATCCGGAGTCCCCGGCACTGGACGCGAATCGCCTGGAGAGCGCCCAATGACAACACAGCAATATCCCAGAACCTGGCGACGCCCGCCCGTTCTGATTCCCGATCCACGTTGGCGCTGGGGCTTATACCTGGTTGCGCTGGTTTACCTGCTGGCCGCCAGCAGCTCGCTGGATGTCAACTGGCAGCGGGCCTACGAGGGGCTAGACCGGGGAGGCCGATTTGCCATGGGCTTTTTACAACCAGATTTCACCACCCGCTGGCGTGATATATCTATCGGCCTGGTAGAAAGCCTTACTATGACGCTAACGTCGACCATCGCTGGCGTTTTGTTGGCCATACCGGTTGGTCTGGGTGCTGCACGCAATATTTCCAACGGCCCGATTTATCTGATTTGCCGCAGTTTTGTTGCTGTTTCGCGCAGCTTGCAGGAAATCATCATCGCTATTCTGTTTGTAGCCATGGTGGGTTTTGGTCCGCTGGCTGGATTCCTGACCCTGACCTTCGCCACCATTGGCTTTATGGCCAAATTGCTGGCAGAAGACATCGAAGAGATGGATGAACGGCAGGCTGAGGCCATTCGAGCCACGGGGGCCAGCTGGCTGCAGCTGATCCATGTTGGTGTGATGCCACAAGTAATGCCCCGGCTGATTGGTCTGTCGTTATACCGGCTGGATATTAATTTTCGCGAATCGGCGGTCATCGGCATCGTCGGCGCAGGCGGTATTGGCGCCACTCTGAACACGTCCATTGATCGCTACGAATACGACTCGGCTGGCGCTGTACTGATCATCATCATCGTGATTGTGATGGCGACGGAGTATCTGTCTGGTTACGTTCGTAAGTGGGTGCAATGATGACTCAACGTTTAACTGCACTGAACGTCTGGAAACGCAACACCCGCAAACACGCATGGCTGGTCTGGTTTGCCTGGCTAATCACGATTGCGGCCTTTATTGTGACCTGGCGCATCATGAACCAGAACACGCTCTGGTTTTTTCTGGCGGATGCGCCGGAACAGATTCGGGATCTGGGCGGGCGCATGTTTCCGCCGAGCTGGTCGTACATTAATTCTCTCTGGGGGCCGCTCTGGGACACCCTGAATATCGCAACGCTTGGCACCTTGATCGGCATTGTCATTGCCGTTCCTATCGCCTTTCTGGCGGCTCGCAACACCACGCCCTCACGTCGTTTTGTAAGGCCGCTGGCGTTATTGGTGATTGTTGCATCGCGCTCCATAAATTCCCTGATTTGGGCGCTGTTGCTGGTGGCGATGCTCGGGCCGGGATTGTTGGCGGGCGTCATAGCCATTGCACTTCGTTCCATCGGATTCATAGGCAAATTGATGTACGAAGCAATCGAAGAGATTGATGCTTCCCAGATTGAAGCTATCGAAGCAACGGGTGCATCGCTGATGCAACGCCTTGACTACGGCATTGTTCCGCAAATTCTGCCGACTTTTTTTGGCGTAACCGTGTTTCGGTGGGACATCAACATTCGTGAGTCCACCATTTTGGGGCTGGTCGGTGCTGGTGGTATTGGCTTGCAATTACAGGCCGCACTGAACACTCTGGCGTGGCCTCGGGTAACAATGATCTTCGTGGTTATTCTGGGCACCGTGGTGGTGTCTGAGTGGGTGTCTTCGAAAGTGCGGAATGCGATTCGCTGAGCCTGGCACAGCTATTTGACGACCCTGAGTGGACGTACCTGCTGTGAATGCAGCGCTGCTGAGAATTCAGGCCATTGCCCAAACTGGCTGCGCGACGCTCACCGGCTTCACTGCTTTGCCCTGCCCTGCCCTGCCCTGCCCCAGAAAGTTTACTACCACCGGTTTGGCGATGGCGGCTGCCCGGGCCAGAATTTTGTCTGCGATGGCCTGCGCTCGTGGCAACAGCACTAGAACGGCCACCGCCAAATGTTCGCGCGCGGGCGTAAGCCGTAACGGTCCAGACAGTCCAACTTCCTGCCTGGCGGCCATAGCCAGAATATAAACCGTCAAAAACTCAGATCCAGCCGCGAGTTTATCTGGTTTCTGCTGGGTTTTCTGATGTTGGGCCTACTGATGGTGAATATGGCCTTCATCATCTGGGATTCCATTTACAACTTTGTCGCCATTCAAAATACCCTGAAAGAAGTCTTCCCGGCACTGCAAGCGGCTTATCAGCCAATTCACGAAAACTTTATTTTTTACGACTTGCTGTTTGTAGCCGTCTTTCTGACGGAATTTTTTGTCCGCTGGGTTCACGCGGTAAAAACCTACGACTACGGCCGCTGGTACTTCTACCCCTTCATTCACTGGTATGACCTGGTGGGCTGCATACCGATTGGCGGCTTCCGTATTTTACGCCTGCTACGGCTAATCTCGATTGTGCACCGGTTGCACCGCTACGGCATCATCGATGTTACCCAGTATCGGGCTTATCAGTTCATCAACTTCTATTACGAAGCGTTCATGGAAGAGCTGTCAGACCGTATCGTTCTGAACGTCATCGGTGGTATCCAGTCCGAAGCCGGCCGGGGTTCACCGCTGGTGAATCAAATTCAGCAGCAGGTGCTGTATCCAAGGCGGCAAATGATCACTAACTGGCTGTCTACCCGGGTTGACCACGCCCTGCAGCAAAACATCGAACTGTCGCATTGTTCACCAGATTCTGGAAGACCTGGCCTCAAGCGCCGCTCCTACAGGGGTTGGCGTTGTGGCGGGGCGTTTGCGCACGACGTGCACTTCACACGCGCCGGTTTGTGTTCCATTTGCGCTGGCTCACATTAACTGCAACTGACGCTTAGGCCGTTTGAGCGATTTGCAGTTCTACATGCAGTCCGGCAGTGGCCAGCATGTTGATTAGCGTATCGATGCTGAACAGCGTGACCTTGCCGCGTAGCAGATCGGAGATGCGTGGCTGAGTCACACCGAACAGTTTGGCCGCGCTCGCTTGCGACAGGCCTTCAGCCTCAATGCGCTTCTTCAAAGCGATCATCAAGGCGGAACGCACCTTCATGTTTTCGGCTTGTGCTGGGGTGTCCTCAATGGCATCCCAGACGCTGTCGAAACGTTGGCTCATGGGCCTAACTCCTTTATCAAGTCTTTCAGTCGTTGGGTGGCCAGCACAACGTCCGCGCGGTTGGTTTTCTGGGTTTTCTTCTGGAAGCAGTGCAACACGAAAATGGCGTCTTCAAATTTCGCGACATAGATCACCCGGAAAGCTCCAGAGGCTTCACGGATGCGTATTTCACGAACGCCAGCGCCGATGCTTGCCATTGGCTTCCAATCGTCCGGCTCGCGACCTTGCTGAACCTGATCCAGCTGGTGGCCAGCTTCTCGCCGGGCATCTTCTGGAAAAGTGCGCAGTTCACTGAGAGAGCTGCCGCAGAACGCGATGGGTTTATGGTTTCGTTTCATGAATTAAATCATACAAAATTTTGTATGAGGGGGCAAGCGTCTTTTGTCTTTGACATCCTCCCCGCCCTCTCGCTTCGCGAAAAAGACGGGGATTCCTACGGCGCTGGGCTGCTTGGGTAGGTTCCTGCTGCTGACGGCCCGCATCGCGGCGGGGCGCCGCTCCTACAGGGGTTGTGAGGTTATGTGGCGGGCCGGCGGCCCGCATCGCGGCGAGGCGCCGCTCCTACAGGGGGTTGGCGTTGTGGTTTTTGTCGGAACACCGTAGCTTTTGTAGGAGCGTCGCCCCGGCGCGAGCTGTTGGATTTATGGAAAGGAGTTCCATGATGCTGCCTGAAAGAAAGGGATTTGCCAGTCGGTTGCGCACCGGCCGCTGGTCGGCGGTTGGGCAGATTTATTTGGTGACTACGGTGACGCGCGAGCGGCGTGCGGTTTTCGCTGATTTTGCTTCAGCCCGTTCTTTGATTGGCGTGTTGCATGCGGAGTCGACTTTGGGCCGCTGCACGACTCTGGCGTTCGTGGTGATGCCCGATCATTTGCATTGGTTACTACGTCTGGAGCAGGGATCGCTGTCGGCTCTGGTGGGCCGGGTCAAATCCATATCCGCCAAACGCTTGGGCGGGCCTGTCTGGCAGGCGGGGTTTCATGACCGGGCATTACGTCGCGAAGAGGATTTGCAGTCGATGGCGCGCTATGTGGTCGCCAATCCGCTCAGGGCAGGCCTGGTTACGCGTGTGGGCCTCTACCCACATTGGGATGCCATTTGGGTGTAGCGGTTGGTTGTGCCTTTGGGTTTTTCGGTGTTTGTGGTGTTTGCGGTGTTTGCGGTGATGTGGCGGGCCTGCGGCCCGCATCGCGGCGGGGCGCCGCTCCTACAGGTGCTATCGCGGCGGGGCTGTGGTTTTTTGTCGGAGCGCCGCTGCTTTTGTAGGAGCGTCGCCCCCGGCGCGAGCTGTTGATTTTGCCTTTGGGTTTTGCTTTTGGTTTTGGTTTTGGGTTTTGCGGTGTTTGCGGTTATGTGGCGGGCCTGCGGCCCACATCGCGGCGGGGCGCCGCTCCTACAGGTGCTATCGTGGCGGGGCGCCGCTCCTACAGGTGCTATCGTGGCGGGGCGCCGCTCCTACAGGGGTTGTTTGTGTTGCCGCCGGTTGCTGTGGCTGCCGGCCAGTACGGCAATGGCACAAAGCACTACGAACGTTGCGGCGTTGGCGGGAATTTGCAGGTTGAAGTCGGTGCTGGAATGAATTAGCAGGGCAATAATGCCCATGGCCGCACCAAAGCCAACGCCGCTGCGGTACACCGAATCGCGCCGCCGCAACGCTTTTAATGCATACCACAGTGCCATCAGGGTGAATGCCACCAGCGGCAGGCTGCCCAGCAAGCCAAACTCGATACCGAACTGTAGATAGTCGTTGTGGGCGTGGTCAAAGTGTAGGCGAATGTCTTCGCCGGGGTATTGCGGGAACACTGCCTCGAAGCTGCCGGCGCCCTGGCCGACCATTGGGCGTTCTGTTAACAGGGGAATGGCGTAGCCGAACACGTCGTCTCGCAGTTCGTTGGCCCGCTGTACCACGTCGCCGTTGACCACCACATCATTCAACCGGGTGTTGGTTAAGCGGTCTTTGAGTTTCTCCAGGCCGAAGTATTGGCTGATCACCAGTACGTCAATCAGAATCAGGCTGACGAGGATCAGGCTGTTGCGCAGGCGGTGTTCTTTTTCAATAAGGATAAACAGCCCGCCAACCAACAGCAGGCTGATGAAAAACGCAGCGTTGCCCATCCGTGAGTGGCTCATCACCAGTGCGATGACCATAACCACCAAGGCCAAGCGCAAGCGCGCCTTAGGGCCCATTAACAGTTCCAGAAGGTTCACCCAACTAAAGGGACGGTTATCACGCAGCGCCAACAGCAGGCCTATACCGCAAGCTAGAGTCATCTCCAAGTAGCCCGCCAGGTGGTTACGATTAACGAAGGTGCCGGTGGCGTGGCCGACGTAACTGGTTTTGGGGCCGGCCAGCAGCCATTCAACACCGGATAACGTCATGAAGGCTCCCCAAAAGGCTTGCAAGGCGCCGCTGACGACTAAGGTGCCCAGCAGAAGGCTCAGCCGTTTACGGGTATGGCACAGGCTGACCACCAGCAGGAACAGCAGGCTGTAAGCCAGCCCGAGCATCAGGTATTGGAAGGTTGCGCCATTGTCGACCGTTAGCCCGGCCAGCCACTGCACAGCAACCCAGGTTTGTGTGAGTAAAAGCAGCCCTAGAAGCGGGAGTGCGGCCCTAACTGACTTGATTTGCAGGGCGGGTGTTACGCTGCCGCGCAGTTGGCCGATGGCCCAGAGACTGCCCAGCCCGCCGATTAACAGCACCAGCAAGCCCACAGACCAGTCGCGATTGCTACCCAGCGGTAACGGCAGCCACACCAGCACCACAAGCACGGCGACAAACAGGAATCGATCAAGGCGGCTGGTAGGCTGGGACATTGGCTTGGGTCAATCCGTAAATAAATATAAAAAAGGCAGACCAGTAAGATGCTGGTCTGCCTTTTTCTTATGTGGCGGCGGGGGAGCTGTTGATCTGCTTCCGGTTAACGAGCAAAAATGTTACGGGCAACGCGGCACGGTGTCAAAGACTAAATTGGCAATGAGCCAACAATCGCGCGGGCAAATCAAGCCTGAGGAGCCCCCGGCACTGGGCGCGCTGAACACTCTGGCGTGGCCGCGTTTTTAGCGGAGAAAGCACTTGTCGGGTCAATGGAGAGTTGCATTAACAGCGTCGTGGCGGCCATTGATTATGAGAAACAGATCGCCTGGATAAGGTTCGTCGGTACGCACCCCCAGTACGATCAAATAGATGCGGAGACCGTGTGATGGATATCAAACTTATTCGTGACGAAGAAGGCCTTCAGAGGGCTTTTGCGCGGATGGAAGAGCTGTGGGGAGCCAGGACAGGGACGGATGAAGGCGATGAGCTGGAACTTTTGAGTATTGTAATAGAGAAGTACGAAGATCAGCATTATGAGATGCCAGCGTCAGATCCGATTGAGGCTATCCGCTTCCGCATGGACCAGGACGGCCTCACCCAGCGTGATCTGGAGGTTTATATTGGTTCTAGCGGCCGAGTTTCAGAGGTTCTGAACAAGAAGCGCCCTCTTACCATAGGCATGATCAAGCGCCTCCACAATGGCTTGAATATTCCTTATGAGAGCCTTTTGGCTGACTGACGGCTCACCAGAAACCAACGGGGCCTGGCCTTCAAAGAAAACTGCCCAGACCTGCGCAACACCAAAGTAGTGGACCTGATCAAAGAGCTGGGTGAATTCGGCTGCTAGGTAGACGCCACCGACAGCTGGGCCAACAACGAGGATAGGGGACGGATTTGAAATCCGTCCCCTTCCCCATCCATTTCCCGCATTCACCCTACGCCTTGGTCGGTGTGGGTATCCTGCGGGAAATGGATGAAGTTTTGGGGTTGGTGGAATCGTATTTGCGGCGCTTTTTTCTTCGATAAAGGTCTATTTAGTATTTTTAAACAAATACTTAAGTATATAATACGAATTTTTAAGTGTCGTATTTTTTTGACAGGTTTACTATTATTGATTATAAATAAGTAAAGTCATAAAACGCTTGGGGCGTCACGATGATGCGCACACCTACTCTTGAATTCAGAATTCGCGAGAAAATCCGGAAAAGTCGGCGAATCGTGTTCTTAAGGTCCGACTTTAAAGCTTTAGGCAACTACGACCAGATTGGCCGCGCTTTGAGAGGCCTCGAAGCACAAGGGCGACTCGCTCGAATTGGCCAGGGTCTCTACGCAAAAGCACGTCCCAACCGGATTACTGGCAAGACAATGCTGGCGGCTCCCGGCGGCTTTGATCAGGTCTCTAAGGAAGCCTTAAGTCGTTTGGGCGTTCGCTGGGAGCCGACCGGGGCCGAGCGGGACTACCAATCTGGGTCTACCCAGATTCCGACGCGGATAACTGTTCGCGTTTACGGCGACTTCAGTCGCAGCATTTTTTACGGAAAGTACCGCCTAATGGTTGAGGCGGTCGCTGCATGAGTTTAGATACATCGCTGTTGGCGGATGTTGCAGACGCGCTTGGTATTGAGCGGCCTGCAATTGTTGAGAAAGACTATTATGCGGTTCAATTGCTGAAGCTCTTGGCAACGATAAAACCGATAGAGTTTGACCTAGTCTTCGCTGGCGGAACCAGTTTGGCAAAAGCCCACCAGAACACTTATCGGATGTCGGAAGATATCGACATTAAGTTGGTGCCGAAGCCATCGGAAACAGACGCTGAGCATTTCGGGCGTCAGCATGAGGAATTTCTGACTGACCCTAGGGCGGAGATGCTGCATGGGCTGGCGTGCTTACAGAGAGAGCTCATCCACAAAGAACGATACGAAGAATTCATTGGGCCTCTGGTTTATCACGAATCGCCCGTGCAGTGGGACGAAGCGTTGCAGACGCTGACGGTCCTGACCCACCAAGTGCTGTACGTAGAAGCCTAAACCGGGGACGGATTTCAAATCCGTCCCCGGTTTGGCGGCAACGTAGAGGGACAGATTTGAAATCTGTCCCTGGTTTCATAAGCAGTCGACAGGACTTTCAGAAGCCGACTAACGAGCGCCACCGCAGCCGGGTGGAGTTGTGCAAGAGCGCGTACCCCTTTTTTCACGGAAGATTAATCAACAGCTTGTTGAATGAGGTTCACTTAAAAGTTAACATGCCACTATCCTTGAAGCGGATTACATTCAAATCCATTGGTTATCAAGCACAGCCAGAACCTCAGCAGCTTAAGGGAAGTTGGCAAGTGTTCGCGCCGTGCGAGCATGCCGATTACAGTGGCTGCGTATTGTTCTCGAAAATCGCCGGGTTATCGAGTATCGAGGATAAAAAGGCAACAATTCTTGCCTTGAAAAAGCTAATTCAGATCGCGGCCATGGGCCAACCTATTACGGCTCATTACGACAAAAAACAATGCCACGAACTGCACAAGTTCAAATACCAAGGAAAGGAAAGAGTGATCTGGCGAATACGCCACGGAGACATACGATTACCGTTTTATTATGGCCAAGGAAAACTAATTTTTCTGGCAAGTGTGTTGGCCAAACGCAAAGATAAACTCTCGCAGGCTGAAGAATTAGCGCTTGAGAAGGAAGTAAAACGGTATATAAGTGCTGAAAACGAGGGGCAGCTTCAACTCGAAGCATTAAGCCCTGGCTCTTCAGCAGCACCACGGAGGTGATCTGAACGTGAGTACCATCGATAAAGAGTTTGCGGATCTGTGCAATTCGATTTGGGAAGATGAAAACGTTATTTTTGAAGCCAAAGCTCAGGATGTTGCCATCGTATTGGCCTCAGCCGTCCAAGAGGCAGGGTTGTCCAGTGCAGCCCTGGCCGAACAGCTCAACTGGAAAAGAAGTCGTGTATCCAAAGTGCTCACCGGTAGCTCAAATCTTACGTTGAAAACCATTTTCCAGGTTTGCCGAGCTATAGGGCTAGAATTTGACGTGATACTTAGAAAGGCTCATCAGCAGTCTGAAGTTGTAGATCCTGAGAAGCACCAGGCGATGCAGCAGGAGGCTGTGAATAATTTGTACAAATCCCGGCAGCTGTTGCACGCGTCAACCGATCTACACCGCAAAGTATCCCAAAGTGTGCTTGCAACTCGTAATTACACTCGCGAAGAAGCCCGAATGAAGCTGGTGGCTTAGGAGCATTGATGAACCGTTCGCCACTTCAATTGCAGCACTATCATTTTGTGACTCTGGCCCTTCACGCCAGAGAAGGTTTGAATCCCGCCAATTTGGCTAATAACGAAAGCCCCTATCCAGATTTTGAGGGCGTTCATTTAGAGCCGGAAGTAAGCCTGTTCAGTGACGATGATGCCGGAGATTGCGGGCCATATCTGTTGCGGCTGGAGATGGCTTATAAGCCGGAAGATGACCATTTTCCGTACAGCTTTGAGGTGATTATTGAAGGTTTGTTTGGTCTTAAAGACAGTGGCAGCGTCGAAGATTGCAAAAAAACTGTCGTAGTCAATGGCGCTTCGGTACTGTATTCAGCCGCCAGAGAACAGCTGATGACACTGAGTGGGCGGCACATGTATGGACCAATGCTATTGCCCGCGCTGAACTTTCAGCACCTCGATTTGTGATATAAGTTTGCTACTACCGTTGGACGTATTGATTGAAACGGGGACAGATTTGAAATCTGTCCCCTATGTGAGCCCCATGATTCGCAACGGCCAAACCATCGCCGGCTCCCGCGTATTGGCGATGGGCCTGACTTTGGTAGAACAGCCACAGCCTGGTACCTATAACGCATTGGTAATTGCGGTGGCTCATAAACAATACACCTGTCTGTCTGAAGGCGACTTCCGCACGCTGCTGCAGCCGGGTGCTGTCGCGTGGAGCCTAATGAGGTGGCAGAGATTGCTTTCCGCCATCCCGAGGTCATCAGGGAAGATCTCGAACTCCGGGGTTAACAAGCGGCGTTATGTTTCTTTCAGAGCAGGCTCAAGCCCAAGGTGGTCAACAAAAGGGATAAAGTCGCGATCCAAAAACAGCAGAGGTAGCTCCTTCTCTATGCAGAATGTTGCTATGATCACATCGGCAGTTTTTCTGATCGTAATGCCCCTTTTGCGAAGCGCGCGATAATTGTCAGCGCACTTGGCAGCCATATCTTTGCCAAACATTTCATATTGATCCAACGCCAGTAGGCTTTGTTTAGTCTGATGGTATTGCTTGTCGTTGCGGATGCCCTGAAGGATTTCCAGAAATATGAGGTCGCCAATAGCGACTGATCCTTGGACTATTGAGGCATCCAGCAGGTCAGTGTGCGGGTTTTTGATCCCGTTAAAATAGTCGATCCAGACGCTGGTATCCACCAGTATCATCCGGTGCTCCGCATTTCATCCAGGTCGCCTTCCCACCTAATTGTGCCTCGTAGCTTTCGAATCTCCTGTTGCTTGCTAAGCTGAACCAGAAGTTTCAGGCCTTGCTCAACAGCCTCCTTTTTGGTTGTGTAGCCGGAGGTTTTGAGGGCTTCGGCCATCAACTGATCGTCAATAACGATGTTCGTTCTCATGTGTTACCTATGTGTATGATTTTCGAATTATATACACAATCTAGCACCTCGGGGAGAACATAACAATCGACTGCACAGCGACCGATTTTCCGTCGGTTTGCGGCTCCAAACCGGCGCGTGAGTCGGGCGTTAGCTGGATTGCGCAATCTGAAAAGTGATACTAAAGTGTCACTACCACTCCATCTCGCTTCGCGAAAAAGACGGGGATTCCTAAGGCGCTAGGCTGCTTTGGTAGGTTCCTGCTGCTGACGGCCCGCATCGCGGCGGGGCGCCGCTCCTACAGGGATTGGCGTTGTGGCGCGGCGTTGTGATTTTTGTCGGAGCGCCGCAGTTTTTGTCGGAGCGCCGTGGTTTTTGTAGGAGCGCCGTGGCTTTTGTCGGAGCGCCGTGGTTTTTGCCGTGGCTTTTGTAGGAGCGCCGTGGTTTTTGTAGGAGCGCCGTGGCTTTTGTAGGAGCGTCGCCTCGGCGCGAGCTGTTGATTTTGCCTTTGGGTTTTGGTTAAGCGGTCTTTGAATTTTTCCAGGCCGAAGTATTGGCTGATCACCAGTACGTTAACCAGAATATAGATACAAAAAAGGCAGACCAGTAAGATACTGGTCTGCCTTTTTTCTTATATGGTAGCGGGGGCAGGATTCGAACCTACGACCTTCGGGTTATGAGCCCGACGAGCTACCAGACTGCTCCACCCCGCATCAAACTGTTTGTTTACTAAAGACTTTTTTCTCTGCCTTCAATCAACGTGAAGCGCATATTACGGGTAACTCGGCACGGTGTCAAAGACTAAATTGACAATAAACCAACAATCGCACAAGCCTGCTCGACCGCTTGCCAACCCCCTCAAGCATCGTCCTTGGGGCTATGCCTAAAAGGAGTATGATTTACATCACCGGTTCAAAGAAAACGTCATCATCGCCAGAGGATCACTGCCATGTCGGATCTGTATTTCAAGCTGATCAACACCTCATTAGGGCAAACCGCAGCCAATACTCTGGGCTTACCCGCGCCAATTCCTTTGCGGCGGCTAAAACGGGTAGACCAGCCGTTTATTGAAGGTGATGTTCTGCTGGGCGCCGGCGGCGGAGGGAAGCTGATTTCCGAGGTGGGGCGAATGCTGGGTGCCAGTGCGGCCACGCTCTATCACGCCAGCGGCGATAAACGACTGGTGGATTCAGCCAAGGCTGGAAACCGGACAAAGCCCATGGTTCTGCCGCTGAGCAAGCCCGGCAACTTTTCTGCCCTGGTGTTTGACGCCAGCGGCATCAAAACGCCCGGCGAGCTAAGCGCAATTTATCAGTTTTTTCACGCCAGTATAAAAAGCCTGACTCAGAACGGGCGAGTGCTGGTGCTAGGCCAGCCCGTAAAGAATTGCCGTAAGCCGGCCCATGCGGCGGCACAACAGGCGTTAGATGGGTTCGTGCGTAGCATCGCAAAAGAAATTGGCAACAAAGGCGCCACTGCGAACCTGTTGAGGGTAACCACGGGCGCCCAAAACAACCTGAACTCCAGCCTGCGGTTTTTTCTATCTGCGAAATCAGCGTATGTGTCCGGACAGGTTGCCCAGATCGATAAAAGCACCAGCGCAGCTGCTACCAACCCTGTGGCACCTCTTACCGGCAAGCTGGCCCTGGTGACCGGCGCGGCCCGCGGCATTGGCCTGGCCATCGCACAAACCCTGAGCCGCGACGGCGCAACCGTCATCGGAGTGGACTTGCCCGCCGCGCGGCAGGAGTTACAGCAACAGATGCAAAGCCTGAAAGGCCACGCCCTGGCGCTGGACATAACCGAAGCCGATACGCCCCAGCTGATTGCCACGTTTATTGAGCAGCACGGCGGCCTAGACCTGCTGATTCACAATGCCGGCCTTACCCGCGACAAAACCCTGGGTAATATGCCAGAACAGTCCTGGGACGCGGCCATCCATGTGAATTTGACAGCGGCCATGGCTATTACAGAAAGAATCCAACGGCATGAGTTATTGCACGCTAACGGGCGCATTGTGTGCCTGTCATCGGTCAGCGGTATTGCCGGCAATCGCGGGCAAAGCAATTACGCCGCAGCAAAAAGCGGGCTTATTGGCTATGTACAGGCCGAGGCACGGCAACTCAAAAACGGCACCACCATAAACGCGGTTGCCCCGGGTTTTATTGAAACCAAAATGACAGACGCCATGCCCATAGGCGTTCGCGAAGCGGGCCGGCGTATAAACAGCCTGTCCCAAGGTGGACAGCCAGTGGACGTGGCCGAAACCGTCAGCTGGCTTTGCAGCCCGGGGTCTGGAGGCTTAAATGGCAATGTGGTGCGGGTTTGCGGGCAGTCTCTGCTGGGCGCTTAGTGCCGGCCGTTGTCATGCCCTATAAAAAAAAGACAGGGACAACTCCCTACCCAGCAGTGGTTGGCGCTCCTTGATTCGAAAGGTGGCGGTGTTTTTCGTTTCATCTGGTGGGGCGCATAGATACCCGAAAATTTCTCTTTTACCGCGTGGTTGCCCCGGCTCACGGTGAGCTTCAAAGCTCCCGTGGCCTTTGCCAGCGCCTTTGGCTGCATTCCATGGCGGGGACGACGACTCCCACTGGACTTACAAAGGAAAAGTCATTAACCTGTTAGGTTAATAAAACAGCTGAAATTTATGGAAATCACCTTCGCAACAAATAAACTGATGAAGCAAATGAATGACGGCAGGGAGATGGCTAAGGTTCATGGAGCCAAACGAGCCAAAAAGCTTCAAATTGTGCTCACCCAGCTATGGGCCGTTCCAAGCCTCGGCGCTTTCGCGCCGCCCTATAGCCCGCCGCATAGATGTCATGAATTAACAGGCAATCGTAAAGGACAACTTAGCGTCGACCTGGATCATCCCTATAGGCTTATCTTGAAGCCAGACCATGATCCGGTGCCGCAGCGCAAAGAAGGTGGGCTGGATTGGCAATCAGTTACACAAATCAAAATTATTGGAGTGGTGGACACACATGGGTGATTCGGTAAACAACCAATACGAGCCCAATTACGCGATTCTGCCCGGCGAAGTGTTAAGTGATGAGCTGGAAATGAGAAACATGAGCCAGCAGGAACTTTCAAAGCGAATCGGGCTGTCTGCGAAACATATTGTCTCGATTATCAAGGGGAAGTCCCCCATTACGCCTGAAACTGCCATAAAACTGGAGAGGGCCATTGGCATGCCCGTCAACTACTGGTTGAACCTTGAAAGCAACTATCAGGAAATAAAGGCTCGCCTGGCTGAAGAAGAAAAGCTTGAAACTGACTTGAGCTGGTTAAAAAGTGTTCCAGTTAATGAGATGGCAAAACTCGAGTGGATTGAGCGCCACAGAGACAAAAAAGACCAACTCAGGGAAGTGCTGAGGTTCTTCGGTATTGCGAGTGTCGACCAGTGGGGCGAGATGTGGCCTAGGCTTAGTGTTGCCTATCGTCAAAGCAACCAGCACGAAACTTTCCCGGAAGCTGTTTCGGCCTGGCTGAGAAAGGGAGAGTGTGATGCTGCGTCAATTGACTGCGCTCCATACAACAAGCAAAAATTCCGACGAGCGCTCGATGAGATTCGCTCACTTACAGATATGACCCCGAATGAGTTTATTCCGAAGATGCAGGCTCTATGTGCTGAGGCGGGGGTAGCCATTGTTTTTGTTCCGTCACTGCCCAAAACTGGAGTCAGCGGAGCTACGCGGTGGCTTCATTCCAACAAAGCGGTCATTCAGCTCAGCCTTAGGTATCGCTCTAACGACCACCTATGGTTTACGTTCTTTCACGAAGCGGGACATATCCTGCTTCACGGGAAGAAAGACTTATTCCTTGAGAGCACGAACAAAAGCAGCAACGGCTTGGACGAACAGAAGGAGTTAGAGGCCAATCACTTTGCTCAAAGCGAACTCATACCCGCAAAAGAGCTGGATAAATTCATTCAAAGCGGCGCTCGAACTAAAGCCGCAATTTGTGAGTTTGCAGAACAGGTAGGAATAGCACCGGGAATCGTGGTGGGACAACTACAGCACAGGGGCATGCTGGACTACAAATTCTGCAATGACCTCAAGAAATTCTACCAGTGGGAGCACGAAACAAATCCCTGAATAAACAGCACCTAAAACGAGAATTGACACCACCCTAAACAGCCTGTCGCAGGGCGGACAGCCAATGAACTGCCCTTGTCATGCTTGTAACTCACATTGTCCTTACTTGGATCGGCCTCGATGATTTCGACGACTCGATCTACCGCCTGCTGCAAGGCTTCCCAGCTATAGCCAGCGTTCTCAACTCCGAATACGCCGCTTAACGGCGTTTGCTTGCGAATCAGCTCTTCATCAGTATAGCGCCCTTCGTCAATCAGGTAGTAACGAAGGTGTGGCTGGCTGCTGCAGATCTAAACCGGGGACGGATTTGAAATCCGTCCCCTACTTTGCACCATGTCGTAAATATCCTGACGGGCTGACCAGCGTCGAGAACCGTTGTACAACACTATCGGAAAAATTGGTGGCAAACCCTGACGCGCTGCGTATTCCAGACCAAGGTTGCCACTGATTCCAGACGAAGCCTGCCACCCATTCCACGCGAAAGCTGCCATTGATTCCACGGCAACGCTGCCACCCCGGCAGGCTGTCTGACTCACCCCATCGAAACCGTCCGGCGCGGGATAACTTAACGGTACTCTGAGTCTTTTCATCCGGAGAAGACCAGATGCCTGCGAAGAGGTTATCCATGCGTAAGATCAAAGAAGTCCTCCGCCTCAAATGGGAGCGAGGGCTGAGCAACCGACAGATTGCAGCGGCCTGCGGCGTCAGCCGCCCCACGGTCAGCGAGTATCTTCGGCAACAGCGACTTAACCGCCGGCGCCTTCATGTCCAGCGCAGAACTCGCTAAACAACAAATGCACGGCTTCGGCGGCATGCTCAGCATTGATGTAGTCGGCGGCGGCAAAGCCGCAGAATGTGTCGAAGACCACCTGCAAGTCTTCCTGCTAGCCGCAGCCTGGGCGGCGTCGAAAGCCTCGTCAGCCAGCCAATCGCCACCAGCCACTACCGCCTGACACCCGAAGGCCGGGCACAAAGGGGAATCAGCGATGGCTTACTGCGATTGTCAGTGGGGCTTGAGGATGCGGGGGATTTGATTGCGGATCTGGAGCAGGCGCTGGATAGTTTAGCGGACTAGCTGAGGCACTCCCGGGGACGGATTTCAAATCCGTCCCCTCTAGATTTTCCTGGGGGACAGATTTCAAATCTGTCCCCTTATCGCTACAAGCGCCTGTTCACGCTTCGAGTGCTTCGAGTTGGATCAGAGGGCTGCCCGTCGCCCCTTGAGGCCCAAAACGGCACAGACGATTCCGATGAGCACCATCACGGCGATTACCCAGGTCGGCACGAAGAAGGTGTGGTAGACGTCCCAGCCGAACAGTTTCAGCAGTTCGGAGAACTGGGTCGTTGCCCCCACCAAGTGGCCACCTATGGTGCCGGTCGTGGCAAAGATTGAGATGCCGATCAACGCCAGCAGGAGCAGTACCCAGCGTCGGGCACCGTCGAATGCTGTGCTGCCGGCTCGCCAGACGAGCACGGTCAACATGCTGAAGACCCCCAGCGACCAGAGCGCCGTGAGAATGTGGTTGCGGGCCAGGGGGCTGGAGGTGCTGGCCTCGATCGGCCAGACCAGTAAGCCGCTGGTGATGGCAACCAGAGCGGCCAGCAGGCTCAGTACCAGCACCGGCAACAGGGCGGCGCGGCTGAGTTCGGCCATCCGGCCGGGCAGCAGGGCGCCGATCAGGATCATCAGAGTGGCGAGTGCCCAGAAGCCCAGGGGAAAGTGAACAAGCATATGGTGCAAGCCGCTCATGATGGTTCTCCTTTGCGGTTGTTGGAGGTGTTGCGGAAGGCTGGGAGCAACGCGACCACCACGCCGAACATGGCGATCAGTCCGGCGATCAGGGTCAGGATCCACTGGCGGATGATGGCGTCGTTAAACTCCATCTCTACGCCGTAGATCGCCAGCTGACGTTCGCTGTGCCGGGCGCGAACCGGGGTACCCTCGGCGATGTCAGGTGCGCCCGCGTGGGCGCGGCTGACCAACAATGGCCAGTTTACCTGCCCGGGGTAGAAAAGGGTCACCTCCTTCCAGTCATCCGCCCAGTCTGGCGTCCTGCCCTGGAACGGAATAGCCGTAAGATCGGCATCACGCCCCAGGCCCAGCGAGACTGGCAGAGAGACGAGGTGCCAGCGTCCCCCGGTAGCGTTGCGGTGTACCGCGAAGGCTGCCGTATAGAGCCCTTGGTCGTGCAGGATCTTGTCGTCCAGTGGATTGCCGGTATCCAGGCGGCGGGAGAGGGTTACGTCCCAGTAGCCATCGTTCCAGCGCCCCTCACCTAGCACGGTGATGTCGCCCCGGGAGCCTTCCGGCTGTCGAACGAGCCGGCGGGGGATGACATCGCCGTTCTGCCAGTCGTGGCTGGGATCGAAGTCGATCGCGGTGTCCTCCGCCAGGAAGTAGGGGCTGTCGAAGTCTACTCGGCCGGCCTCGATGTCCTCCCAGCGCAGGGCGGCCTGGCCCGCTTCTTCTGGGTCGAGCATCCACAGCGGTTGGCCGGCATCGCCATCCCAGTTGGTCGTGTAGGGGCTGCGTCCCGCGTCACCGGAGCGTTCCGCGCCGACCCACTGGTCATCGGAAAGGTTCAGCGGGTTGGAGCGATGGCCGCGCCAGTGCCAGAGGTCGAGAAAGTAGCCGGCTTCGCGCTGGGCCTGGAGAGTCTCCGGCGCCTGGCGGCTGGCCCAGTCACCAAGGTCGATGCGAGTGCCGGGCATCGACTTGGTAACCTCTTCCGGGGCCTCGTCAGTGAAGCCAGCGGCCCCAGCCCCGATGGTCATGTAGCCACCGTAGCGGGCGAAGTCTGGCACACTGCCGTCATCGAGCATCATCGCGACGCGATCTTCGTGGAGGCCGTCCGGGTTGGAGCCGGGCACTGCGCTGCCTTTTTTCACCCAGTCGCCATCCTCGTAGACCAGCACGTCATGGAGGATATGCGGGCGTTCGGCGGGCCAGCGATAGCGGAAGAAGATCCGCTCGTCGTTGTACGCGGCCTGAACCTGCAACGGCATGGTCAGCTCATCGGGGATTGCGATATTGCGCTCCGGGTCGTCCTCAATCACCCCGCTACCCTGGGTGACCCAGGCGAGCCCGAGCGCTATGGGTAGCCCTAGTGCCAGCCAAGGGATGCCAGTCTTGTCTTGATGTGCCATATGTGTTCCTGGATCAGAGGGTGTGGCGAACTTTCAGTGTAGCCTCAAACCGGCGGAATAATATGACATAGGTCATGTCGGGACCTGAATCCCGACTGCTGGAGCGAGCGGCCTAGCGTGTAGTGGTGAACTAAATTTGGTCGCCGCAGTCGTCATTATCTCCGCAGGATGGAGTAGGATTAAATCCTATCTTATGGTGGAGACCCGTCATGCGTCGCACAAACGGACCTGGAGTTCTCTATGAAGACTGGCCAAAAACGTGACCACTCCCCCTCGGCCCCTGTTTTTAGCGACCTTCAGGGTGCCCGGCGTTCTCAGGGTTACGGCAAAATACTGCTGATAGAGAGCGACCAATACACCCTGTTTGAAGAAACCACCATCAGTTGCCAGAAGCTTTGTACGGGCGCCATCGCAGAGCTCATTCATTATTACGAAGATCTGGTAGTGGAGTGGGGGCGCCTCAATGACGCCGTCGGTTACCTGAATATCCGGGCCATGGCGGGACAAAGCTGCAAGACGGGTAGGCCCGCGGCCGACCTGAGCGTTGTTGACAGCGTGATGCAGAAGGTGCTGGCCGATATTGGCGAGCCCACCCAAGGAATCCTTTCCGACACCCTTGAACGCCACCTGCCAAATGGCTGGCACCTGACGTTATCCAACGAAATCTACCGGGCCTACGATGGCCAGCTGTACGAAGATGTCAGTATCCCGGTCGCGCTCACATCTGCCCCCTCTCGCACTACTAAGCAGCTCTTTTCCTGTTGCGCCGGGTTTGGTCGCCGAAGCCTGCTAAGAGCCCCATTACGCTGATATCCTCATCCAGCGCGCCCCAATGAATGCCATGTACACTCAATTCAAAACCTTGCCGGCTCACTGGGTCCGCGTGCAGAAGGCTTGGAAACCATGCCAAAGGTGCACCGATAGTTCGCACATCCGACAGCATTACCCAAAGGTTGTCTTCATCAAACCAGACTTTTTCAGGCGAAATAGTCATGCCATGCATCCTTGTTGCCGGTTGCCAAGGACAGACTTTAAGTCTGTCCTTGGCTTAAAAGACGGGGGCAGATTAAAAATCTGTTCCGGTTTTATCCAATTTGTTAGCCAGCCACTCCATTAATTGCCTCCAGCACCTCGTAAACATTTGTATACGGGTTCAACCGGTAAGGCAGTTCGACGTCAGATGCAGGACAACCTGCCTGCGCTTGCTTATTAATACGTCGAGCTCGTCTTTTCGCATTTTCAATCCGGTCTCTAGTTATCAACTCCTCCGCCACTTGGGCTTCGCCCTTTTGATAGTTACTAAACCCGATTTCTCGAAAAGCAGATTTGAATGCCACCGTACCAGTCAAATCATCACAACTATTTGCAGGCTGGCTGGTTTCCGTAAGATGAAGCAGTAGCCAATACTCAAAACAAACATTGGAAAGTGCAACATTTACACCATTTTTTTTGACCTTCAACCAAGCTTGTCCGTGATTATCATCGGAGTATTTGGCCGGTGACTCACGGTCGTACATTACCCACACCTGATCTTTCTTAAAATCCAGTGACTTCGAAAACGTAACAGCCTCATTTACCAACTGTTTTGGCGTATTCTTAACGGTATCCTGTAGGGTTACCGGCTTTTCTGTTCGGCGTTTGGCCGAGGCCGGTCTGAACTGGCCACTGCCGGAGGATCTGGGTGAGGCTCACTTGGAGCAGCTGTTGTTCCCGCCCCCTCCAGACCTGCCGGCCGAGGTTCGAGGCCTACCGGACTGGAAGCAGATTCACGATGAACTGAAGGGTAAATACGTCACTCTGTTCCTGCTCTGGCAGGAGTACCGGCAGGCAAACCCAGAGGGGTATCAGTACAGCTGGTTCTGTGAGCACTACCGGGCCTGGCAGGGCAAGCTGGACCTGGTGATGCGCCAGGACCATCGAGCGGGTGAGAAGCTGTTTGTGGACTACGCCGGCCAGACCGTGCCCGTCATTGACCGCACCACCGGAGAGATCCACGAGGCGCAGATCTTTGTGGCGGTTATGGGCGCTTCCAATTACACCTACGCCGAAGCCACCTGGAGCCAGAAGTTGCCAGACTGGATTGGCTCTCACATCCGAGTCTTTCAGTATCTGAATGGAGTTCCCGAATTAGTGGTGCCCGACAACCTCCGGTCCGGTGTCACCAAAGCTCACCGCTACGAACCAGACCTCAACCCAACCTACCAGGACATGGCCGCCCATTACGGCGTGGCCGTTGTCCCTACACGGGTCCGAAAGCCACGTGATAAAGCCAAGGTGGAAGGCGGTGTGCTGATCGTCGAACGCTGGATCCTGGCGGCGCTGCGCCACCGTCAGCACTTCTCGCTCGGGCAGCTCAATGCAACCCTCCGTGAGCTGCTGGAGAAGCTCAATCGCCGCCCCTTCCGAAAGTTGCCCGGCTGCCGGCGTGACCACTTCG
>RKMI01000128.1_pt1 | contig 58336 bp, 61 predicted proteins | sample 2174191 | NCBI WGS metagenome assembly RKMI01 (sample SAMN10236717, study PRJNA505201) | synthetic metagenome | isolation source: mock community containing 12 organisms: Thioclava sp. ES.032, Psychrobacter... | place: USA: Walnut Creek | collected 2015-10-01
GTTTCCATCGCATCGTGCTGCCGGGCATGCTACCCAATGCCTTGCCCGGCATGTCCAATTTATGGCTGATCCTCATCAAAGACACCGCTCTGATCAGCGTAATCGGCTTTAACGAGCTGTTCTTCACCATCCAACAGGCCGCCGCTAGCAGCCGCGCCTATTTCCTTTTCTATGCCGTCGCCGGTGTCATCTACTTGCTAATGACCTTGAGCTCCACGGCGCTGTTCGCACGCCTTGAGCGTCATGTTCGGCGCGGCCAACCCACGGAGGCTTGACATGGATTATTCTTGGCTGAGCGACCCCTTCTATCAGGGCTACTTGTGGGAGGGCTTCATCAATACCCTTTGGCTGCTGCTGGTCTCCGTGGTGGGCGGCCTACTCCTTGCCGTGGGGGTGGCGCTGGCGCGAATCCGCGGACCTAAGCCACTGGCCTGGCTGGTCTGGGCCTTCACCACCGTGATACGCGGCACCCCACTGCTGGTGCAGCTGTTCTTCTTCTACTACGGGGTGGGTCGTCTGCTAGAGGGTATACCAGGCATCCGCGAAAGCTTGCTGTGGCCGCTGTTGCGCGATCCCTTCTTCTTCGGCGCCCTGACTTTCATATTCAGCGTGGGAGCCTACTCCGGCGAGGTGATCCGCGGTGCCATGCTGAGTGTGCCCCAGGGTGAGCTGGAAGCCGGCCGCGCCTTCGGCCTCTCCGGCTTCCAAGTGCTCACCCGGCTGTGGCTGCCGCGGGCCATCCAGCTCTGCCTGCCGACTCTCACTAACGAGATAATCCTGCTGCTTAAGTCAATCCCGTTGGTCTCCACCATCGCCCTGATGGATTTGCTGCAAGCGGCCAACATCATCCGCGACGAGACTTTCCTGGTCTACGAACCACTGCTGCTGATCGCTGGTATTTACCTAGCCACCACAGTGGTGCTGACCCTAGCGCTGCGCCTTGTGGAGCTCAACTTCCCCGGCATGCGGCCGACTCGGCGCCGCTGGCTGTCCCTTCGCTGAACAGGATAAGATTCCATGCATTCTTCCATGTACTCTCTAGACGAACAGCTCATCGACAACGCCTGGGTGCCGAGCCAGAGCAAGGTGCGCCACCAAGTGCTCGACCCCTACCGCGAAACACCCATCGCTGAGGTGACCCGCGGCGCCCCGGCAGACGTCGATGCCGCCGTGACCGCGGCGAGTACCTGAGGGCCATCGCGGCAGTGCTTGAGTCCCGTCGCCAGGCTCTAGCCGAGCTCTCTAGCCGCAATAACGGCAAGGCTCTACCCGAGGCCTACCAAGATCTGGACGACGTCATCGCCTGTTACCGCTACTACGCCGAGGCGGCCGTGGCCCTAGGGCATCGTCAAGGACCGACCGACCTCAAGGCGCTTCGGTACTGGGATTCCATCGGTGTGGTGGGACTGATTACCCCCTGGAATTTCCCACTGGTCAGCAGCGCCTGAATGGCGCGCCGATGACGTCCTACACGCTGAAAGCGCGGCTGGCAGAACTGGGTATGTTGATGTCTCACAGCCGACCCAGGGTGAGCGACGATAACCAGTACTCCGAGTCGTTGTTCAGGACGCTGAAATACTGCCCGAAGTGGCCTGCTAAAGGCTTTTCATCACTAACGGCGGTGCGCAAATGGATGCTGTTGTTCGAGCAGGCCTACAACGAAGAGCACCTGCACAACGGCATCAACTTCGTGACGCCCACACAACGGCATCAAGGTGTTGATGCGGAGTCGTTAGCGAAACGTGAAGCGGTTTATGAACGAGCAAGGAGCCTGAGTCCTAGGCGTTGGTCTGGTGATGCTCGAAACTGGAAAATCACCAGAGCCGTGTCGCTCAACCCTGGAAAATTGCAGGAAATTGAGCGTAATAAACAGGCTGCTTAAACGCGGCTATGTGGACAACTGGTCTGTAAATCACCGCCCTACAGCTGTAGTGTAATTCGACCATGGCTTTTTTCAACAGCCTCATTCAGTGAAGATACCAAACTTTTTGACGGGAAAAACTATTATGATCTACACATTTACGAAACGACGCTGGTTAATGGCAGGTGCGCTTTCTACAGCTCTGTTTGCCCTGCCCACCTTACAGGCCGCATCGTCCGAGCAGCCCACTCTCGACGAAATCCGCTTCGGCGTGCCTCCTTGGCCGGGTATCACGGTCAAGAGCGAAGTCGCCAGCCAGCTGCTCGAGGCACTCGGCTATAATACTCGACAGCGTGAACTGGCGGTTAGCATAGTTCTCAGTGCCTTATCTAAGGGTGATCTCGAAGTTTATCTTGCCGGTTGGTACCCTCAGGAGGCGGATATGTTGGCCCCGCTACTTGAGAATGGCACAATCATTGAAATCGTCGACAACGTGCCTTCGGCTCTTACAGGCATCGCCGTCACCGACGATGCCTGGCAGGCGGGCGTGCGCAGCATCACCGATCTGGACAAGCACTCCGATCGCTTTGATAGCCGCATCTACGGTATCGAGGCCGGCTCGGGGATCAACGATGCCGTACTCAGCGTCATTGACGATGGTCGGTTCGGCCTCGGCGATTGGCGACTGCAGGAGTCCAGTAGCCCCGCGATGCTCGCCCAGGTGGGCCAGAAAATCGAAGCAGGCGAGTGGGCAGCCTTCATCGGCTGGCAGCCGCATTGGATGAACGTCGCCTACGACATGCACTACCTGAAGGACTCTGGCGACTCTGGTGCAGCGCAGCTCGAGGGCCGTGTCGCGACGGTCGTGCGCTCCGATCTTGCTGAGCTGGATCCCAACGTCGCGCATTTCTTCAAGCAGTTCGTGGTGGGTAGCGAGATCCAGAGCGAGTGGGTCGACGCTTACTCTCGCGATGAACGCGCTGCTGATGAAGTCGCCAGCGAGTGGATTAACGAACACCAGAACACTGTCGCCGAGTGGCTCGATGGCGTAACGACCCGAGATGGAACTCCCGCCATGAAGGCGATGCGCGCCCAGATGCAATGATCCTCAGGCTTGGCACCTCTCCGGTGCCAAGTCCATTAGTTTCACACGCCTGCACACCTGATCAGTTCAGAATCGCCTCCTCTTCTCCCTGGGTAAGTTGCGAACACAGCCGATTCACCGACGCCTCATTGAGTGCTTTCTGGCAGGACCGGTCAGCGTTCATGCCCTGTGCCAAAAACATCGCCGGTGATTCTGTTGGCGAAAACAGCTGCTCTCGATGGGGCAGCAAAAGCGACTCTACGGTATCGAGCAACCTGTCGCCGGTGAGCAGGTTAAAGAACGTAAGCGCATCACCCCTCACTGATTCTTTTAGATCTGAACATGCCGGACGTTGACGGGTATAAGATTATGGAGCAACAGGGCAACAACAGCGAGCTTCTTGTAATGGCCAGGGAAATTTCTCTTAGTCACCATTAAAAATGGAACGGAAGTGGCTATCCAGATGGACTTCGAGGTAAGGGCATCCCTCTTTCCGGAAGAATTGCAGCACTGGCCGACGTATTCGATGCTTTGACTTCGGCACGTCCCTATAAAAAAGCCTGGCTGGCAGAAGAGGCGGTGAAACTGATCCGGGAAAACCGGGGAACACACTTTGATCCGGAGTTGGTTGACCTGTTCCTGGCCGATGTCGCCAGCTTTGTGAAAATCAAAGACGCCTATCAAGACGCCCCGGAACACTCGCACCAATGAATTCCGAAAATTATGATGTGGATGATCAACGCGATTCCCGATGCGGCAATTCTCATCGATCGGGACCGGAATATTATTAGTGCCAACTTGTTAAAGCAGCCGACATTTTTTTACCACTGTGACACAACTGGAAGGCGCTTCACTGGACACCCTCATACCAAAGCATTCGAGAACCGCTCACGAACAGCACGTTGAGTGATGGATCAGGGTGCGGGGTAGTTCTGGTGGCAGCGGAGCCCGCTTGGGCTGTTTTTTGGCGGGATTGGTGCTTCATCGGCTGTTAGCTGAGCCAGTTCGGCTTCGATGGCGGCAAGGTCGCTATCGATAAGCTCATCCAGCAGGTTGCCCTGAACCGCGTCCAGTTGTTCGCTACGTTGAGCGAACTTATGACGCTTAAGGATTGCCACTTCGTGGGTTAGTTTTTCGATGACCGCATCATGGTGGATCAGAGCCCGATCTTTGTTCTCCATGCGACCGAACAGATCCGACACCAGAGCGCGGAGCTGTTCGTTAGAGAGTTGGTTAAAATCGGGACGTTGTGACATACCGAACAGTATGCCAAGCCACGAACACAGTGACGATGCGCCATTTTGGTGATGGTCTGAGCGGTCGACTTATGGTTACAGAACCGAGATGACACCGGCGGCCCCCAGACGCTGCCAGGGCAGCCCCTGAACCAAAACGGCTAACTGCTCATCAGTTAAACACAGTTGATCATCACGCCAAGATTCGCCCCAGTGGAATTTGCCACGATTCAGTCGGCGGGCACAGAGCCAGATGCCCAGGCCATCGTGGATCAGCACTTTCATTCGGTTGCCGCGTTTGTTGGCGAACAAATAAGCGCAGTGGGGGCTGGCTGAACCGAACACCTGAACGACACGCGCCAGCGCCGTGTCCGGCCCAGCTCGCATGTCTAGCGGCTCTGTGGCCAACCAGATTTTATCTGGTGCGGATCATTGCAACAGGTTGCGTAGAAGCGCTACGCACTGATGAGCCTGATCGGCTGGCCACTCCACTACAACCGGGCCGCCGGCTCGGGGAATCTCAATGCGGATGGTGCTACGCTTTTCAGCTACTGGGGGCGCCGCCGCCGGTAAATTGATAGGCACAAAGGCTAGCGATAGGTTTTTACCTGTTTGCTTCGACTCTCTGATCCAGCGCCGAAACTGGTTGGCATTGAGATCATTATCCAAAGCAATACGGGAAACAGGAATAAGTGGACACTATCTTGACGGCTGCGGCATCAGACTCAAGACGGGTTTACTGGACGCTCACCGTTAATCACCACCACAGACTGTTGACGAGGATTTTTCTCAGCCCGGCAAGCTCTCACCTGTTCTGCGAACATTTGAGAAAGCCGTGTTCAAGATAGGTTGCCGAGCCAAAATAAGACCTCCATCGTTTGTAAGCCTTTGCAGAGCTATAGCAAATTTGGTTTGACGAATTAACCAGACGAGCGACTATAATTAGAGTATTCGATGGTCACGTTTTCACGTGACCATCGAATACTCAAGGAAAAGCTCCCTCGCCCTCTTAACCCTGCCATAAGTGCGCGTGATGATGCAGATCTCTAACGAATAGTGCTTGATTTCCGGCACCAGAGTTCGCAAATCTCCTGCCTCTACGTAGCGCTGAACGTAAGTGTCTGGCATGAACCCGATGTAGGCGCCGGACAAAATCATAGCAAGCCGCGCTTCGTAGAAATACGAAATCGCTGCCTTGTTCATATCCGCCAATTGAGCGCCAACCTCGGGGCTGGTGTGAATGCCTGCGTGTACAACTTTACTGGAGAGAATCTCGTCCAACAGTTGTGGCGATGCCTTTGCGTTGAAAAGCGGATGTGTGCGACTGCAGTAAAGGTGGCAGTCGTCAGCGTAAAGACGGCGATAATCCAGCCCAGTGAGCTGGCGATGATAAGGAATCAGACCTATATCCGCCTCATCGTTCAGGACCATCCGTTCGATATCGCTGAGTGATCTCACATCCAGCAGAACATTAACATGCGGCGCTGCTTGCGAGAATTGAGCAATCGCCGCTGCAAGCCCGGATTGCGGATCCATGCAAATGGCATCGCTTGCGATAATTCGCAGCTCACCGGTAAGGCTGACGTGCAAAGCGTTGACACCTGTGCGGAAGCCTTCGAGAGCCGACAGAAGTGTTTTCATCAGCTCATAAACTTCAGTGCCCTCCTCCGTCAATGAAAAACCGCCTCTGCCGCGCAAGCAAAGCTTGAGGTTCAGGCGCTCTTCCAGATTTGCGATATGAGTACTGATTGTTGAGCGGCCAATATTCAGCTCTCCTTCAGCCGCTGAAAACCCGCCGCTCTCCACAACGGCCTCGAACACTTTAAGAAGTCGGATCTCGTAATCACCGATCTGCCCCAGCCTGATCTTCAGATCCTTCTTCATTGTTTGATTACTCTCAACGTATACACCTAAACATTCTTGTTTATCACACAAACACTCCGCTATACCATCGTTCCAACTGTATAAGCCACTTTGGCCAGCACGATTTGGAGCCCTTTATGACGTTAAATCTCAACCAACCAGACTTGTTTCGGGATCGTGCCTTTATTGATGGGCAGTGGGTCCAGGCTGCCAAAGCGCGAACGTTTCCGGTCTTCAATCCCAGCACCGGCGTTACGCTGGTCTCTGTTCCCGATCTGGGCGCAGACGAAACCCGCGCCGCCATCGACGCTGCAGAAAAAGCACTGAAACCCTGGCAAGCACTGATCGCAAAAGAGCGCGCTGCTCTCCTGCGCAACTGGTTCAACCTTATTGTTGCGCATCAGGATGATCTTGCAACCATCATGACCAACGAACAGGGCAAACCCTTTGCAGAAGCCAAGGGCGAAGTCGCCTATGGCGCATCCTTTGTGGAATGGTTTGCCGAAGAAGCCAAGCGCATTTATGGCGACGTTATTCCCGCTCACGGCCCCGATAAGCGGTTGGTAACCATCAAGCAGCCGATTGGTGTGGTTGCGGCGATCACGCCCTGGAACTTCCCGATTGCGATGATCACCCGGAAAGTCGCTCCAGCGCTGGCGGCGGGCTGTACGGTTGTGATCAAACCGGGTGAAGACACCCCACTGTGTGCGCTAGCGCTGGCAGAACTGAGCCGTCAGGCCGGTATTCCCGCAGGTGTTTTAAATGTGGTTACAACGCTGCAGGCACCAGAAGTTGGCCGTACGCTGTGTGAAGACTCCCGAGTGCGCAAGCTATCCTTCACGGGCTCAACGCCAGTGGGCAAGCTACTGATGCGTCAGTGTGCGGATACAGTAAAGAAAGTCTCTCTAGAATTGGGTGGCAATGCACCGTTTATTGTTTTTGACGATGCTGATTTAGACGCGGCCATCTCTGGTTTGATGGCTTCCAAGTTCCGCAATGCGGGTCAGACTTGCGTGTGCACCAACCGCATTCTTGTTCAGGACGGCGTTCACGATCTGTTCGTTGAAAAACTGAATGCGGCCGTACGAAAACTAAAAATTGGTGATGGGTTTGGTGAGACAGTAAACATTGGTCCTCTTATTAATGATAAAGCGGTCAACAAAGTACGTGGTCTTGTTGAAGAGGCACTGGCCAATGGCGCCCGAATCACTGAACAGGGCGTCGGAATTCCGGACAATCTGAACTTCTACCCGCCTACTGTATTGACCGGCGTAACCTCAAACATGCGCATTGCACAGGAAGAGATTTTCGGCCCAGTGGCAACGGTTTTTCGTTTTACCGAGGAATCAGAGGCTGTGGAGCTGGCAAACGACACCCCATTTGGCCTTGCCGCTTATTTTTACAGCCGCGATATCGGCCGGGTATGGCGCGTAGCTGAAGCTCTAGAGTACGGCATGGTCGGAATCAATGAAGGGCTGATTTCTACGGAAGTTGCGCCGTTTGGCGGTATCAAGGAGTCGGGCATCGGCCGCGAAGGCTCCCGCTATGGCATCGATGACTTTGTTGAAATCAAATACTTGTGCATGGGCGGCCTTTGAGCGCTGCTTTTAACGGATAAGGAAAGAGTTGATGAATAACTCGAAATTGAATGAATTGAAGAAAAAATACGTTGCTAACGGCGCTGCCAGCTCCGCCACGCAGTTTGCGGATCGCGCAGAGAATGCCTTGATTTGGGATGCGGACGGCAATCGTATTATCGATTTTGCCGGTGGTATTGGGGTTCTAAACATTGGCCATTGCCATCCAAAAGTCGTGGCAGCCGTACAAGCGCAGATAGAGCGTGTGATGCACACGTGCCAAACCGTCATGCCCTACGCGGGGTACGTCCAAGTCGCTGAGAAGCTAAGTCAGATAACCCCGGTGCGAGGGCATGCCAAAGTCATGTTAGTGAACTCCGGCGCTGAAGCCTTAGAGAATGCGGTCAAGATCGCGCGGGCGGCAACGGGTAAAAATAACGTCATCTGTTTTGACGGCGGCTATCACGGCCGCACGTTTATGACCATGGCGATGAACGGCAAAGTTGCGCCCTATGCAGCCGATTTTGGCACAATGCCGGGTAACGTCTTCCGTGCGCCATATCCAGTGCCTTCTCTTGGCGTCAGTGAAGCAGATGCCATTCGTGGACTGAAAATGACGCTCAAGACTGATGCCAACCCACGTGATACGGCAGCTATCGTGATCGAACCGGTTCTCGGCGAAGGCGGTTTCTATCCCGCGCCAGCAAGCTTCCTCAAAGCGGTGCGCGACATCTGCGATGAGCACGGCATGCTGATGATCGTCGATGAAGTTCAGTCCGGCTTTGGCCGCACGGGCAAGATGTTCGCCATTGAACACAGTGGTGTCGAGCCCGACCTGATGACCATGGCCAAGAGCATGGCGGCCGGCATGCCTATCTCTGCTGTTGTGGGAACGGATACTCATATGGATGCACCTGGGGCTAACTCGCTTGGCGGCACCTATTCTGGCAGCCCCGCATCGTGCGCAGCGGTATTGGCGGTGCTTGAGGTGTTTGAAGAGGAAAACATCCTCGCGAAAAGCCTCTCTCTAGGAAAAACGCTGGGGCAGCGCTTTTCGCAGTGGCAGGAGAGCTTTGCTTGCGTTGAGAATGCGCGTCATCTGGGTGCCATGGCGGCGTTGGATATTGTTTCAGCCGATCAAACACCCGATGCGGAGCTCACAGCTGCGCTTTGCAAGCGCGCGCGTGAGAAAGGCCTAATCCTGCTTTCTTGTGGCCTCTACGGCAATACGATTCGCTTTCTCATGCCGGTCACCATTGAAGATAAGGTGCTCGAAGAAGGCCTGGCAATCGTTGAGGCGTGTCTTGCGGAACTTGCAGGTTAAGCGCACACACCTGTACGAGCCACCCAAACGATAATCGTCCGGCTATCACACCTTGTCAGTGGTAGCCGGTTTTCAACTGCGGGGCAAAAGCTCATCGATGTGGCACGTACTGCTAAGGCCAACCAGATCCGAGGGCCGGTAAGCGAGTATGGCGTCGTGGCCCCGGTGGGTTTTTCCAGCACCCATCGCGTAACAAGGCGCGATCAACGTGCTTATTAGCAACCTCGCCGAACTCTGCTTCATGGACTTCCTAGGTCACGGTTTTGCGGCTGTAGATGTCCAATACCAAGTATATGATACCAGTGCTGACCGCGAATCGCTGAAGGGCAGTAATTGAGGTGAGTAGACCGAAGGAGTTTCACCCTCAGCCTCTTGCAGAACTATGCGTGAACCTCTCGGCTCACACTGCTCTCATCAAGCAAACGCACCCGACATCCCTAACGATCAATTCGCAAACAAATGGGGCCGCGCTTTGAGCTGGTGTGAAGATTGCCGAATCAACTTTTCCGGCTCTGCCAACTGTCACGGCGTAAAGTTCAGTTTGATTACCAATTTTACCCCACCCCTACAGCCAACTGATTATTTTGTACTAACAAATCCTCTAAAATTACGATAGCTTGTTTGACCTATCGCTTTTTTAAAGACAACGTCTATGACATTAAAACAAATACGTTACTTCATCGCCGTAGCTGAGCTAGGTTCTATTTCCGCTGCTGCTCAGACCGTTTTTATCTCGCAGTCCACCCTTACTTTGGCTATTCAACAGCTTGAGGAAGAGCTCGACGCTGCGCTTTTTACTCGCAGCGCGAAGGGAATGACGCTCACCCATCAAGGACATCAGTTCCTTCGTCAATCCAACTTAATCCAAAGCACAGTGCAGAGCGCCAAGCGCAACCTGCAGGCATTTAACTATCAGGAGGAGGGCGAGTTAGTCATTGGTGTGACAAGCTTGGTCGCCGGGTATTTTCTGGCCGATCTACTGACACGCTTTCAGCTGGCCTATCCTAAAGTGGGGGTCAGTGTTGTCGAAGACGAAAGACACTACGTTGAACACCTTTTAGTTAACGGTGAAATCGATGTTGGAGTGTTGATTCTATCTAACCTAGAAAATCGGCAAGCTCTTCAGACGGAGGTTCTGGTTCATTCTCCTTACCGGCTATGGCTACCTACTCGCCATCCATTGCTTGATTACGACAGTATCTCGCTGGCAGATGCTGCCGCAGAACCCCTAATTCAACTGAACGCTGACGAGATGGCGCATAACGCGCGTTCGTTCTGGCGCCAGCTGGATCATTCCCCCAACATCATTCTAAGAACCAACTCCACGGAAGCCGTCCGTAGCTTGGTGGCTTCTGGATTTGGTCTCTCGATACAACCCGATATAACCCACCGCCCCTGGTCACTGGAGGGTGACATTATTGAAGCGCGTTCGTTGCACGACCTTAATGACACCTTAGATGTAGGCCTCGCCTGGCGCCGCGGATCACAGCGCCCCGCTATGGTAGATGCCTTTCTCTCTGTCGTCCGTGGTGGCCATCGCTAACCCTTCAGAAAAATCGATACCTACCTTCAGTTTTTAGTAATTGTAGATAGGATTTCCATCGCGTAGTGTCTGCTTCATTACAAAAAGGTAAGTTTCAGGCTAGGCGAACAAAAAATAAATGAGAAAAATCACATGCCATCTCTCTCCCAACTACAATTTTCTACCAAACTACTCATCGACGGCGAGCTTTTTGAAGGTGAGGGGCGCACTGAGACGATTTACGCGCCCGCTACAGGAGAGGTAATCTCCCAAGTTAGGGAAGCCAGCACGGAACAGGTAAATCATGCTATTGCGGCAGCAAAACGTGCTTATTATTCATGGTCTCGCACTACCCCACAACAGCGATCTACCGTGCTGCTCGAAATCGCTAATCTGATCGAAAATCACGCCCCCAATCTTGCCAGAATAGAGGCCCTTAATTGCGGAAAACCACTGCACCAGGCGCTTAACGATGACCTCACAGCAGCGGTAGATGTTTTTCGATTTTTTGCGGGCGCCGTTCGCTGCCAGTACGGTCAGTTAAGCGCTGAATACATCCCAGGCTATACAAGTATGGTGCGACGAGACGCACTGGGCGTGGTGGCGTCTATTGCTCCTTGGAATTACCCATTGATGATGGCCGCATGGAAAATCGCGCCAGCTCTGGCTGCAGGAAATACCTTAGTGTTTAAGCCCTCAGAGCACACGCCACTGTCCATACTCGAACTAGCAACGCACCTTGATTCGATACTCCCGAAAGGATGCCTGAACGTTGTTAGTGGTGGCGGGGAGAATGTGGGCAGCCTGCTGGCACGCCACCGCGATGTGCGAATGATTTCCCTCACGGGAGATATCGTTACCGGCCAGAAAGTACTCAAAGACGCCGTTGACTCGCTCAAGCGTACCCACCTTGAGCTTGGCGGCAAGGCACCCGTCATAGTTTGCAATGATGCTGATATTGACCTGGTTGTCGAAGGCGTCACCAAATACGGCTACTACAACGCCGGACAGGACTGCACCGCCGCTTGCCGGATTTACGCTCAGGCTGGCATCCACGACAGGCTAGTAGAAGAGCTAGGCAACGCCGTCTCCAAGTTGAAGTTTGCCCAATGCCAAGATAGTGATAATGATCTTGGACCACTCATCAGCTTACGTCAGCGCGATCGTGTGGCCAGCTTTGTCGAGCGGGCGCTGACTGAGGCACACATACAGCGCGTAACTGGCGCCACCATCCCCTCCGGAAGTGGGTATTTCTACCAACCTACACTTCTTGCAGGCTGTCTCCAGCACGATGAAATCGTTCAGCGTGAAGTATTTGGGCCCGTTGTCACCGTCACACGCTTCGATGAGATTCCCCAGGCGCTCGCGTGGGCAAACGATACCGAGTATGGCCTCGCCTCTTCGGTTTGGACCCGTGATTTGGATAAAGCCATGCACTTTGCCACACACCTCGAATACGGCTGCACATGGATCAACAGTCATTTCATGCTGGCCAGCGAGATGCCACATGGAGGGCTTAAACGCTCGGGTCACGGCAAGGAGCTCTCCAGCGACTCGCTCCAGGATTACAGCGTGGTTAGGCACATCATGGCAAGACATGCCCTTATCAACTAAGCATCGTTACCCTAATCTTTTCCACCAACCGAGTAACCCATTACACAGCAACTAAACAGGAAGCATTTATGAACTTTCCCTTTGTACTTCCCACAAAAATACTCATGGAATCTGGTGTCAGCTCCAAGGTTGGCGAGCATCTAAAGGAACTTGGCATTCATCGGGTTTTGGTGGTAACTGACCCGGGTATCAAAGCCGCTGGTTTGCTCACGCCTATATATGCCAGCCTCGAACAAGCGGGGGTAGCATTCTTTGAGACAGATCAAGTCAAGCCAAACCCTCGCAGTGAAGACTGTAACCGTATAGCAGTCCAGTATAAAAATACAGGTATCGAAGGGCTGGTCGCTGTCGGTGGCGGCAGTGCCATTGATGCAGCCAAGGCGGTAGCAGTTCTGATGACTCATGAAGGCCGCATTGAGGACTATGAGGGCGAGAACACCCTTAAATGTAACCCCCTCCCATTAGTAGCGATCCCGACCACAGCTGGAACAGGGAGTGAGGTCACTTTTTTTTCAGTCATTACCGACACTGCACGTCAGTACAAGATGAGTTTGCTGGACGTGCGACTGGCTCCAACGTTGGCACTACTCGATTCTGAGTTGACCGCCAAGCTTCCCCGATCGATCGCGGCAGCCACCGGCATGGATGCTCTCACTCACGCAATTGAAGCCTATACAGGCAAGATGTCTAATCCAATTAGCGATGCCCTTGCCTTGCACGCCATTCGACTGATTAGTAAGTATTTGGTGGCAGCTGTCGAAGAACGCGACAACAACGAAGCTCGAGAGCAGATGCTCATTGCGAGTCTGATTGCAGGGATGGCGTTTGGTAACGCGGACATAGCGAGCGTGCACTGCATATCTGAAGCCATCGGCGGCATGTATGACACATCGCATGGTGTTGCTAACTCAATCTTTCTCCCATTTGTGTTTCAACACAACTGCGACGCCGACATCTATCGCCATTCCCAAGTGGCGATTTGCCTAGGCGTGGACCCCTCGCTTTCTGAACATGACGCTGCAAACGCCGCTGTAGATAAACTTTTTTCAATGATCCGGCGTCTTGGTATCCCAAAATTCTCAGAGCTCGCCAGCGTGAAGGAAGGTGACCTTACGGCAGCATAGCGCAACTTCGCGCTACGCTTGTGCTAGACCTACCTGGAGGGCGCGCTCAGGCGGCCTTGACGTCTTGACTGCTGTGGCTTTGATAGGTCCACGGCAACCAGCTCTGCGGACTTTGCCTGGCTTCGCTGGCATGGCGCTGGACGCTGCGCAGGTAAATCAGCGGATTGATCCCGGCTGCGGCACAGGTTGCAATCACTGAGGTGATCACATCGGCGATGGCCGCACCGGCGGCGCTCTTGAAGAACATGGCGTTCTTGCGATTGCGGATCGGCAGCTTGAGACCACGCTCCATGCGATTGTTGTCGAGCGGTGCCCCCTCCTGGCGGCAGAATGCGCTGAGTCCGTCGAAGTGTTTGTTGAAGTAGTTGACCGCCTGGCCAAAGCTGCTGTTGGCTTCAGCCGCGTTCGCAGCCAGCCGGTCTGCGCCATAGCGGCGGATGTCTTCCATCACCGGAAGTGAGTGCTTGCGGTGATGGGCCAGCCGCTGCGCGGCCGTCATCTGCTGCTCAGTCGCTTCAGTGTCGTGTTGCCAGATCAGCTGGTAACGCGTCAGTACCGCCTCCGCCTCTTCAGGAAAGTGCACCACCAGATCGGCAAAGTTGCGCCGGCCGTGTGCATTGCACAGGGCGATGCGCAGCGGGGTGCGGCTGACATGGTTGGATGAGAGCGCATCACTCATCACCAGCGGCGGCGGGCTGCCGTCACTGCGCAGGCGCAGGACATCGTCCAGTAATTCACCGGCATGGCTGAGCGATGTCTGGTACAGCACCAGGGGCGGACCGTCACCTTGCTCGGCAATCATGCCGGAGGTATGAATGCCGGAGCGCAGTCGCTCACGGCCGTCATGGCGACTGCGTTTCATGACCGGCTTCTGATCCAGTATCCGGTTCCCGGTATCGTCGATATGATACAGCCAGGCGTCGGCGGCCAGCTTGAGCAGGGTGTCATGCACCGGCTTGAGATCATTGGCCAGATGCTCGCACTGATCGAAGATCGTCGAGGCTGTCATTGGCACGCCCAGGAGCTGATTCAGGGTGCCCTGACGGTAAAACGGGTGGCCGGCGAAGTACTTGTTCATGGCCATCAGGGCTCTGGCGCCGTAGCCGTACTTCTGGCCTCGCCCGCCGTCCTGCAGAACAGAGTCTGGCAGTGTGGCCGTGATGAAGACACCGCAGGCGTTGCAGCGCAGGCGCTCGGCCACGTGCTGCACAGCATTGAACGGTGGCTGACTCTCAATGCGGACGAAGCTGGCCGGATCGTACTTGTAGAGCTTGCCGGTCTCGCATTCAGGGCAGTCGTCGCCCTTGCTGACGTCTTCGAGCGCATGATGTTCGACCGTCGGTGGCACCGCCTCGACAGCCGGTGGTTCGGCCGAGGTGGCCGGACTGCGTGATGAGGCTTTGCGTGATCCGCTCTTCCCAGTGGCGGTGCCCAGCAGACTGCTGAGCTTTTCTGAAGCATCGACCAGGCCGGCCAGCTTCCGCAGCTTGTGCAGGCCGACTCTCTTGGACTTGATGCCAGCCTGCAGCTTCGCCAGCGTCATCAGCGCATCGAGCAGCAGCCTGACATCTTCAGGTGGTAGGGCCAGATCATGATCCAGCGCATGCTGCACGCGCGTGGTCAGCGCTTCTACCTGCGCTTCGGTCAGTGTTGTGGCACTGGCAGTCATGATCTGTTCCTGTTGTGAGTCTGTTTGAAGGTGTTGGCATAGCCTACTGAGTTTTCGAACGTTTTCAAGATAATTTCTCGACAGGGCCACGCAGCCATTGCCGCAGCTGCGCCGCCTCCAGCACGGTCAGCGCACTGCCTGCGGCCGGCCAGCGGGTAAAGCGGCCTTGCGAGAGGCGTTTGGTCATGAGCCAGAACCCGCTGCCGTCATAGCAGAGCACGCGGACCATGGTGCGGCTTTTGTTGGTGAAGACGAAGCGGGTATCACCGCGCGGATCCTGTCTGAGCTGATCACGGCACAGGGCCACGAAGCCATCGATGCCGCGACGAAAGTCAGCCGGCTGCGCTGCCAGCAGGATGCGGCTCGAGCTGGTCAGCAGGATCATGCGGCCTCCGTGGCGCAGAGCGCCAGTACCAGCGCACTCACCTGAGCAGGACTGCAGGCCCCTTCGATCGTCAGCCGCTGGCCTGATGAGGTCGAGAGGGTGAAGGTAGGGACAGTGATATCGGTTTCGGTTTCGGCTATCGCCTGTTCAAGCGGCACGAAGGTTGGTGCTGATACACATGAGCGTGTCACTGTCTGTGGAGCAGCGCCCCGACGTGTCGTTGCTTGCGCCTGCAACTTCGGCGACCAGGTGTTCAGCATGGTGTAGCTGACGCCGAGGGCTTTGCTGACACAGACCCGCGAGGATGCCAGTGCCAGCGCGACGGCCCTGTCGCGCAGTGACTGAGGCACGGCAGCCCGCTGGTGTGGTCGTTGCGCACGCCAGCGCGTGAAGTCTGCGGCCAGCGAATCGAGCCGCCTCTGGAGCTGAACGGTATCGTTGACGGGGGTTAGTGGAATCATGACTGCCTCCTGATAGGGTTGAGGCATTCATTGAATCAGAAGCTCAGCAGGAAGTTGCGCTATGCTGCCGTAAGCTCACGATGTACTCAATGCGCAACGAAAAAGTCGTAAAAGGGTGATCCCGCCGCTAAAACACAGCACCTTTATGGTCTGCCATCATTGTGGTGAGGTCTGTAGTCCCTTTTTACGACATGATTTTTTACGCGGGACGATCTTTAAAGAACGACTGAGGTGTTAAACCATCTTACGGCAGCATTTAGATCCGACGCTTAGTGAATAAGGCAGGATTAATGACCATAAATAAAGACATGGAAGCAAAGATATTGCGCTATCACTTTGTGGAGAAATGGCGCACCGGCACCATTGCCACGCAATTAGGTATTCACCATAGCGTGGTTGACAGAGTGCTGTCCCAAGCGGGCTTGCCTAAAGTAGAACGCACTGAACGCACGTCTATTCTGACGCCCTATTTGCCCTTCATCATTCAAACCTTGGAGACTTACCCCACACTCACCGCCGTGCGCTTGTATGAAATGGCGAAGCAGCGCGGTTATCCTGGCGGGCCCAGTCAGTTTCGCCACCGTATTAGCGAGCTTAGGCCTCGTAAGCAGCCCGAAGCGTATTTACGCTTAAAGAGCTTACCCGGGGAGCAAGCACAGGTCGATTGGGGGTTATACCGAGCTCGGCATAACCCCCACTATGCCGACCACCGGACTATGCCGAGTGGTTTCATTTTCCCTCATTGCTTACCTGCATCGCCTGGGATTGAAGCAAGATAGGCAAGCACCAGCTCGACATAGTCCTTGGCAGTTACAACGACTTAAGAAACTCGAGCAACGTATCATCCGGTTGATAGCGACAGGGTCGTCCGGTATGTGGCGCTACCTTTTCCAACATTTTTTCTTTCATTGCCAAATCTGCTTCTAGGTAGATCTGGGTGGTTTCGCTGGACTCATGCCCCAGCCATAGGGCAATGACGGAGGTGTCAACACCAGCGTGTAGCAACTCCATCGCTGAGGTGTGACGAAGTACATGCGGCGATACGCGCTTCGTTTGCAACGAGGGGCATAGGTGACAAGCCACGGTGACATGTTTCGCCAACAGATATTGAACGCCATCGTTACTCAGGCGACCGCCGCTGCGATTGGGAAACAGCACACGCCCATCACCTGGCATCGGTTGTTTCATCCAGGCTTTCAATACAGCCCTCGCTGTTTTGGTCAATGGTGTACAACGCTCTTTTCTCCCCTTGCCCATCACATGGACATGCGCACCCGTGTTCAGGCTAACATCCTGGTGCGTCAGCCCGGTTAATTCCGATACGCGTATCCCTGTTTGCACGGCCAGAAGAATCCATGCATGATCTCGGCGGCCTGACCAAGTGCTTTGATCAGGCGCCGCCAGCAACGCATCGACTTCCGGTCGCGTCAGATAATTAACCTGTACATGAACGCAGCGTTTGGCAGGAATCGCCAGTATGCGCTGGATTTGCGCGGCGTGATCGGGCAACTCGTAGGCGATATAGCGGAAAAAGGAACGAATGGCGGTCAAGCGGAGATTGCGAGTCCTGGCCGTGTTTTTCCTGTCGTTTTCAAGATCATCCAGAAAGGCGCTGATCAAAGGTGCGTCAATGTCTTGCACGGATAATCTGGCAGGCTCTGTTGCCAGTCGTTGATGGGCAAACTGCAACAGCAACCGGAACGTATCGCGATACGACGCGATGGTGTGGGGACTGGCATGTCGCTGTTGAATGAGCCGATCAGTAAAAAAGCGCGTGAGGAGCGTGGGAAAGCCGGCATTGGTCTTCATGACGTCTGCTCCCAATGATGCTCCAGACGATCCCTCGCTCCCTGCATCAGTGCGGGGCAGGCAGACAGATACCAGTAGGTATCGCGCGTTTCAACGTGCCCCAGATAGGCTGACAGTGTCGGCAGGCAGCGCTCCACGTCATGCCCATCGTGATACCACATGACCAAAGTTGACAGCGCGAAACGATGGCGCAGATCATGCATGTGTGGCCTGCGCTGTTGGGTTGCTCGGGTTGAAATGATCGACGTCATCAAATGATTGAAGTGATATCTTGCACAGTCGTAACCCAACTGGCCCCGTTGTCTGCTCACAAACCAGAAGGGCAACGGGCGTCCCGCCAGCGCTTTTTGTCTCGTCTCTTTATAAGCCGCCAAAACCCAGACCGTCGTCTGGTGCAGCGGTATCAGGCGAGACTTTCCAAATTTGGCGCCGTGAATCGTCAGCACACCGATGTCAAGATCGACGTCGTCCACGGTGAGATTCAGCGCTTCCCCCACACGCAACCCTGACACGCTCAACAAACCAAAGAGACAATGCAGTGTTTGGTTGAGAAAGCGATCCTTCAGGGTAAGTTCCAACGTGGCCTGTAACAGGTGCACGATGTCGTCATCCGTAAAAAAATACGGCGTCGGTCGCGAATACTGTAGTGGTAACAACTCACACGGTGGAATCTCTGACCGTGAATCCAGCGCCCGGCAATAGCGTGCGAAACCCCGCACCATACTCAATCTTCTTGCCCACCGTGCCGGTTGGACCGATGCTGGCCGGGTGGCCCAGGCAAGAGCCAGTTCTGTCGAAATGGCGTCTTGATGTTGCTGCTCCATAAAGGAAGCAAAGGACTCAAGTGCAGTGCCTTCAGAGTGAAGTTTGTAGCCCAACCCGCGCCTCAGGGCCAGGTAATCCTGTAAAGTATGATGCCAGTTCATTGCGCACCTCCCGGCCAGGCCATGCTGATCGAGCGCAAGGCATCTACGTCAACCTTGGCGTAAATATTGGTTGTCTTGGGATGCTGGTGCCGTAACAGGCTGCCTATCTCTGTCAGACTAGCTCCCTGTCGCAACATCTGTGTCGCCAGCGCGTGGCGAAACTGATGCGCGCCTCGGGTGGGTGTATTGACGCCAGCACGGCGCACGGCTGCGTTCACTATCGTTCCAATCGTCTCCTGACCACCAAGACCTCTGATCGGTGCCAGTGCCCGCAAGAACAGCGCGCGATCTTTGCAATGGGGTCGACCCTGTCGGAGGTAATCTGCCAACGCTTCTCCGACCTCCGTGGGCAGAGGTAAGCAGGCACGTTGATCGCCCTTGCCACTGACCGTAATGCTGCCACCTTCCCAGTCGATGCTGTCCAACGTGAGCGAGACTATTTCGCCCGAGCGCAGACCCAGGTGCACCAGCAGCATCAAAATCGCGTAATCGCGTCGCCCCATGGGTGTATCACGGGGGCAATGTGCCAGTACCGCTTGTATGTGATCCTGAGAAATGGCTCTGGGAATGGCCGTCATGGACCAGGCGGCGACTGAGGGAACGGCCTCAACAAGATCAGCGCTGATATCGCCACGATAAACGACGTAACGAAGAAACGCGCGTAAGGCATTGGTCGCCACTTTTGCACGTGCCGTGCTGAGATGAGCCGACTGGTGATGTATAAACCCGATGATATCGGCGCCAGACAAGGCAGAGAGACTGAATGGTCCTTCTGCGAAGCATTCTGTCAAAAAGCACTCTACAAACGGGCCGTATTGCTTGAAGGTCTGGTGCGATAAACCTCTGTTGTTGAGAAGATAGCCGCCAAACTCATAAACCACCTGCTGGATTGGCGTTCGATCAACAGGGTCGTCGGGCGGTCGAGCGATACCCATGTGTTGCAAAAACCGAATCACGTGACGCAGCGTGGCGACATCACCTCGTTCAATGGCATACGGGTGATGGATGCATTGAATATATCGCTCTGCATGCGCGTGTATGACGTCACTTGCGGTCACACTCTGGGCCTGAAGCCAGCCACTGAATGATGCAACGACTCGAATCTTTGCGCCGATATACCGTCGACAGTACCCTTGCTCAACGAGGTGATTCGCGAAGGGTTCGAGATGGTCAACCAAAGGGCCTGCTGGTTCTTGCTTTAACGTCCAAACTGCTTGTATTACGTGTTTCATTACGTCTCTCCTGCTAAATAGGTGGGTCCAGCAGGAGCCATTCTATGCCGAGTAAACGAGGCGCATATCGCTTTGTAGAGTGCACAAGAAATAGAGACTCGGCATAGTCCGGTGGTCGGCATAGTGGGGGCACTTCGGGCACCTACAAATCGGCCAGGCAAAGCGCGCATTAATGGCGTATGTGATGGTGTTGAGTTGGTCAAGGCAGATATTTTTACAGTTTTATGTCAATCAGCAAACAGCCAGTTTTTTACGCGGGCAAGTGGCGGCGTTCGAGGCATTTAACGGCGTGCCCAAGGTCTGCCTTTTTGACAACATGAAAACGGCGGTGCTTGAGCGCAATGGCAGCGCTATTCGATTCCACCCTGCGCTGCTCGATTTATCCAGCCACTATCACTTCGAGCCTCGGGCCGCTGCGCCGGCCAGAGGCAATGAGAAGGGGCGAGTGGAAAGAGCCATTCGCTATATCCGCGATAACTTTTTTGCCGGTCGTCATTACTCATCGCTTGAAGATTTAAATGCGCAAGCGGATGAGTGGTGTAAAGGCACAAGCGCACAGAGGCGCTGCCCTGAAGACCCTCAACTCAGCGTAGGAGAGGCCTTCTTGCAAGAGCAACCTGGCTTATTGGCACTGCCAGACAACCCCTTCGATACGCGTGAGCATGTGGTGGTGCGCGCACAAAAAACACCTTACGTCCGGTTTGATAGCAATGATTACTCGGTGCCTCATCAGCACGTCCAAACATCCTTAACCGTGAACGCCTGCCTAAAAGAGGTGCGTATTATTAGTGGCACGAATGTTATCGCGACTCATTTACGCAGTTTTAGCAAAGGCGAACAAATAGAAAACGAAGCGCACGTGAACGCTTTATGGCTGATGAAAACGAACGCCAAACAACATCGCGCACAAGATAGGCTGTGCCAAATATCCTCCCATGCACATCCGTTACTGCAGCACATCATTGACCGAGGCCATGCGCTGAAAGGCGCCGTGAATCGCTTAAACCAATTACTGGATGATTATGGCGCCACTGAATTGCATCAGGCCATGGGCGAAGCCATCGAGAAAAACGCACCTTATGTAGAAGGCGTCGCACAGATCCTAGAATACCGCAGAGAAAGGCGTCAACAACCGCCACCCATTGCGGTGAGCGTGCCCAATAAAGTGAAGCAATACTGCGTCAAGCCCGCCAACCTGACTCATTATGACGCGCTGAGCACGGTAGAAATGCAAGGAGATGATGACGATGAATGAACATGAGACCCTTAAAGCCCAGGCATCTGCCCTTAAACTGCATGGCTTGCTCAGCCACTGGAATGAATTAACGCCCGAGCAAACACCCTGGCTGGCAGAACTATTAGCGTGGGAAATAAGCGAGCGTAAACAGCGCTCACTTGAGCGCAGATTAAGCAGTGCCAAACTCGGTCGGTTTAAATCATTAACCGAATTCGACTGGCAATGGCCAGCAAAAATAGACCAACAAGCAGTGCACCGTGTCATGCAGCTCGACTTCATTCAGGACCCAAGCAACATCATCCTCATTGGCAGTAACGGTGTGGGCAAATCGACCATCGCGCAGAACGTAGGCTATCCAATGTCATCAACTTAAGCCCCAGAAGTCCATTATGATCCTCTGAGTCACCAAGATTGCCAATCGTGAGACAGCCTATTATTGAATCGACAGGCGATTAAAATCAGAGCCTAACCCGAAATCAGCGCCAAAGACCGTCAATGGTGTATTTGCCGGTGTGTCAGAGCGGTTTAAGCGTTATTCAGGGCGAGAACCATTCGACCGGTGGCCGGCACAGTCTGTCAGGAAGTCTTGTTATACGCCGCCGGGGTGGTGTCGGTCAGCGAGTCGGCTTGTACCCTTCACAGCCTTTGGTGGCCAGTCGTTTTCGGCGTCGTGGGCTACTTCGCCCGGGACGCACTGCACTCAAGCTGTTACCCAACAGGCGCCACAGGTTATCCAGGGCCTCACAGCTGGGCCTCACCAGAAGGGCGACGAGGGTATGCTTCAGGCGGGATACGCCCTGGGTGAAGTTAGCCTTCCAGGCCAGTTTCCGGTGTGCGGTTTTGCGCTCAATGTCGGGCTGCTGTAGGGCCTGCATCAGCAGGGCCAGGTTCTTGAGCAGTTGGCAGGCGTGGATGTCCTGCTGTACGGCACAGACCGTCCGGCCACTGACGTTTTCCAGAGTTAGGGTTTGTTTAAGCCGGCGGTAGTCGGTTTCAATGCCCCAGCGCCGGTGATACAGGTCGGCAAAGAGCTCGGCGGGGAAGGCCTCGGTGTCCAGGAGCGAGGTGGCCAGCACTTCCGTTTCCCCGGTGGGCAGAGTCACCCGGATCAGCCGGATCTGGAGGGCCGTGTCCGGATCAACACCGGACTGCTCACAGACCTGTCGGGATAACCAGTGCCGGCACGTCATTGAGACGGTGTCGTCGTCTTTTCCGGAGGCGACAAAGGCGCGGACTTCCCGGGAGTGAGTGAGTGTCAGGCGCATCAGGAATTGCTGTTCACAGCGCTGTAGCTCAACAAAGAGCCAGTGGGCGGGATAGCCCCGGTCAAACAGAATCAGGCTGTGGTCAGGAGCATGCTTCAGGTGCATGCTGGCACAGCCCCGCTCATCTACATCCGGCGTGATCAGGAGGGTGTGCAGAGCCTGATCGGACAGCAGGTCTTGCAGGACCGACACCCGGGCCACCGGCAACCCGTTGTGGGTTCCGAAGTGCCGGGCCAGTGGGTCTTCCAGCGGCAAGTGCATGCTGGAGCCGTCCACGGCCAGCAGGCGCAGGCCCTGCCAGGTCTTGTGCAGCCCCAGCTCATCCATCTGGGCCTGCAGGGCGCTGTTGAGAGCCTCAAAAACTGACGCGCTGAGCTTCTGGCGGGCTTTGCTGAAGGCTTGGGCGGTGACCACCTGGGTTTCAAAGGTCGAGCCATTGAGCGCCTGAAAGAAGGCATCCAGTTCGGTTTGCAGGGCGCTTTTGGGCTGATTCAGCAGAAACAGGATCAGATTGCGGAAGGTCAGATGGCGTTTGCGGGTAAAGTGCTTCGGATGGGTGCGATGCTGGGCAATAAACTCGGGGCAGCTCAGTAAGCTGGTTATTTTATGTACAATTTTCGGAAAGAATGTCGGTTGGGTTGTCAAACGTTGTTTTTTTATTGTGCTCCATAGGGCATTTCCTCGTTGATGGTTGAGCTCTAATTATATGATATTTTTGGGGAAATGTCTTAAGTTGATGACATTGGTAGGCTATCAGGCGGTTATGCAAGGACACACCGTTCTATTCACTTCTGCCGCCAACATGCTTAACGATTTAGCGGCGCAAGATGGTGATAACGCACTTCGACGACGATTAGCTCATTACAGCAAGACGACGTTACTCATCATCGATGAAGTGGGCTACCTGTCCTACAGCAATCGCCATGCCGACTTACTGTTTGAAATCATCAACCGCCGTTATGAGAAAAACGCGACCCTCATCACAACGAATCGGCCGTTTAGCGAATGGAATGACGTGTTCCCGAATGCAGCCTGCGTGGTATCGCTAATCGACCGCTTGGTGCATCACAGCGAAGTGATTGCGATTGAAGGAGACTCTTATCGCATGAAAGAAGCACAAGAGCAGGCATTAGCACGGGGAAAAGTTAAAAGAGGAAAGACAAAATGAAAGTGCTGAAAATTACCACCCATTGGACAACAGAAGAAGCGGCATGTGTTCACGAAGCGCTCGACACGTTACAAACCGCTATCTGGGAAAGTTACGGCAAAGATATTACCGGAATGTACAGACATATTGCCAACGAACAAAAGGAAAAAAGCGAGCAGTCTAATGCCGGCATGGACTTCTAAGGACTAAGGCATCCAACTCAACGGCTATTGAAAAATGGCAATAAACGTCGTTTTATCGCCATTTTTAAACTGCGGCAAATAACAGCGGATCTTCACCGGCGCTAACACCAGTTCCTGTTGCTTCTGCTCGACGGCCGACCGACTTGCCCTCCATTGCTCAAGTGCCTCACTGTAACGATCCCTTTGTCGGTCCAATGCCTCCACGCTTTCTTGGGCTTCGAGAACCTGATGGTCAATGTCGAACCCAGCCAACTCCCCGTCGCTTATGCGAATGGCCTCTTCCAGAGTCGAAATGTCGAGCGTGGCACGCTTGATTCCCTGTTGTGCCGACAGTCTGCGGTCACGGATATCACTGCTGAGATCGGGTAAATGCGCAAGCTCATCCAAGGATCGTCGAAACCCGTCAATTTTGCCCAACGTTGGTAGGGCCGCCCGCAATTTCTGCGCTTGAGCAAGTTCCCGACGCTGGTTTTCCATATCTTCAAGCAGGCGTTCACGATGTCGTTTCGCGTCGCGAAAACTCTTATCCTTCTCGGCCCACACAGCTGGTTTGACCTGGCGCTGCTTTAGCTCTTTAGCCAGCTCAGATAACCTTTTTGCCGATTTATTAATCTCTCTAGTGGATGCACGGGGCGTAAAGTATTTGCCGGCTTCGCCCGCCAAACTAGCAAGAATCGACTTAAGGCCAACGGTGCCGGCGCTTGCCTCAAACAATGCACTGCCGAGATCGCCCTCACCATTGACCAGTTGCCTGCCCCCTTCCTGGAGCCGGCTGTGATCAATTCCGTACATCTGCTGGAAATCCTGACGCGAAAGTCCTGCTTCCAGTAACGCGACCAGTTCGACGTCTGCGTCCTGCTCTAAAGCGTCCGGCGCATTCGGATCAAAGATTTTCAGGTCGCCCTTTCGCTTTTTCAGGCGCCTGACTCCGACTTCTGTCCCGTCCGGACGTTCCATCACGGCGGAGACGGCCAACTCCTGTGAGTTGTGAATGAAGTCCATGCTGGTTGAATGTGGAAATCCGAATCGCAGATCTGCCAAGGCGTTGAGCGTTGTAGACTTACCCGCTTCATTTGGCCCGTAGAGCAGATGCAGATGGCCCGCAGAGCCCTGCTCCGGATAAAAATCGATCTCTCGGTCTGTAAAGACCCCGTAGCGATCCAGGATGAGTTTTTTGATTTTCACGGCCGAGTACCTCCTGCACTCAAGCTTGCAAGGATGGTCGCTTCCGCATCTGTGAGCAGCCCTTCAAGCCCCCTTTCTCCCAAGAGCACCTCCAGATCTCGCAGATCAGACGGCAGAACCGCCAAACACTCCTTCATCTGATCATTCATAAACTGCTTAAGCGTATCAGGATCCGATTTGATGTCGTCCACAAGTCTAACCAACTCACCCACCGCATCATCCCGCCGTGCCTCGTGTTCGCGATCGATAATTGGGCTCAGTTGATTAATCACTTTTTCTACCCAGACTTGCCCCGCGGAAACCTCAAAACTTGCCGCTTGTACCGTTGCGCTGAGCACTCCTGGAGTCTGGGCTTCCTTCTCGTTCAGTCGACTTTGCCCTATCAAAATGATCCGCACCGCCAACAACCGATCCTGGCCTTGGATCGCCAGCGCCTCCAAGCACCCGATCACCGCCTCCTTCAACCCAACGTCATCATCGATACCGGTGAGATCCAGTGTCGTTCGGTGCCACCGCACAACATCCAGCTCAACCGGCTCACTAATGACAGTGCCATCCTCTTTAACCGTGACCAGATCACATCCCTTGGCGCCGGTTTCTCGAGCGTGCCGCCCCTGGATGTTGCCCGGAAAAACAATGCGCGGAGATTCGCTGACCACTTCCCGAGCATGAACGTGTCCCAGAGCCCAGTAGTCGTAGCCTTTCTCCGTCAGGGTTTGCTCAGACGTTGGTGCATATTCGGCATGGCCGGGCCGGCCGGTCAGACTGGTGTGCAAAATACCGATATTGAAATGACCGTCTATAGGCGCCGGATAGTCGGGTACCAGATCTTCAGGCACATGGCGCTCAGGAAAAGAACGTCCATGGATGGCCACCCCTTTATCTTCAAGACGTCGGGTCTCCGCCGTGCGACTAGAAAAAACATGTACGTTGTTGGGTAGCGGCAGACGCTTCGTCATTCCACCTTCCGAATCATGATTACCGTGCACAATAAAAACGGGAATATCTGCATCGTTCAACTTCTGCAATTCCGATACGAAGAACAGTCCCGTCCTGAAATCCCTCCAGTCACCGTCAAAAACGTCCCCAGCCAACAGCACAAACGCGACACGCTCTTCAATCGCTAAGCCAATAAGATTCTGGAAAGCGGCCCGGGTGGAATTTCTCAGTTCCTCAACCGGTGCGCCTTCGTATCGATCCAGTCCTGTTAGTGGTGAGTCAATGTGAAGGTCGGCGGCGTGAATAAATTTAATTGGCACTTTTAAACGCTCCTGTATCTATGTGGCCATGTTGTTATCGATTGTTGGCGCATTTACACATTACTGTATGAGGTACTGTATATCTAAATTTTCTCTGGAACCCGCGATGAAGCGAACAGAGATCAACGCCATTGAACTGTTACTGTCCAGCCTCCCTATTGAGCGCAAAAAATACTGCGCGAATCAAATTCTTGGGCAGATTGAACGCTCAAGCTGACACTCTAATCGAAATGGCAAGCCCTCATCTTCTATGCCCTCACTGCGGCAATGAACACCCAGTCAAACGGGGGCGTTCTGGTGGCTTGCAGCGGTATCGATGCGATATCTATCCTGACAGAGGGGGCCCATCGATCAGTGGTATGCCGCCATTGGTGACAACACCCTGGCCGACGCCATCCTGGATCGGCTGATGCACAACGACCATCGCTGGGCTCTGAACGGAGAATCAATGAGAAAAAGACTTCAGGATATTGACTGAACGTGAACACCCGGGGTAAAAACCTTGGTGGGTAATGCGTTAAGAAAAAAGGTGTTCACGTTCAGTCGGAATGAGTGTTCACGTTCGCCGGAATATGCAGGAAGTTTTCACCGCTTGCGATCGATGCTTTTGTGCTCATGCTGAACTCCTGGTCAGAAAGCTTTAGATCGATGATATCAGAATGCCCGCCCTTGCTCCTGAGCGTGACGCCACCCCTTCGCAGTCTGGAAATCAAACCAAACATGCTGGGGCGTTGGATTAAAGAGCATGAATCGGTCGATGGACAGGCGTTCAGAGGGAACTTCAAACTGACTGCTGAACAGTTGGAAATTCGTCAGTTGCGAGAAGAGAATCACCGCTTGAAAATGGCGAAAGACATCTTAAAAAAAGCGACGGTAGATTCAACCTGGAGAAGAACGGTCTGATACTGCGTGAAGTCAGTATCGTGGACGCCAGCATCATTTCGGCGCTGAGCTTCACCAAGAACGAAAGTGGTCAGCGCGATCCAGAGATGTACCAGACCCAAAAGGGCAACCAATGGTACTTCGACATCACTCGCGCTCAGTGGGCTGAATCGAATGAACTTTCAACCCAGTTTTCGTAAATAAGGCCAGTAATACGGCTAAATCCACGCACATTGTTTGTTACCAGCGTACAGCCCGATGCGATGGCATGCCCCGCAACGGCTGTATCGTTAGGGCCAATGGGTGTGCCGGCATTCATCAATAATCGCATGGCTTCGACGGTAGCGTCGACTGCCCGGTGATCCCACGGCAACACGGCATCCAACCGTTCTACGAACTCATCCACTAGCGTCTTGTGCTTGGTTGAAGCTTTTTTGCCGATCTGACCATAACGCATTTCAGCGTAGGTGATGGCTGAAATAACAACCCGGTTGCCCTGCTCAACTTCGACGATTAGCCGTTGAATCACCGAGGCCGGATGCTCCCGCATTATGAAAGAGCAAATGCAAGTATCGAGCATGTAGGTCATCAAAAATTGAACCTGCCTTCGTCATTTACGACCACTGAACGCTCTTGCAAGAGGCTAGCATCAGCCTTCGGCAGCTCAGAAAAGGAGGCCCAGGATGGGCGAGCAGGACGCAGAGTGATCACGTCGCCTTCCCGTGAAATTTCAAGCTCTCCTACGCCTTCGTAGGCCATGTCGGCGGGAAGACGAACAGCCTGGTTCTTGCCGTTTTTGAAAATAGAGACGGTGCGCATTTTTAGCTGCTCCTACATATATGTGTCACAAACAATGTAGCGCTGAGCTCTTGCCTATGCAAGGCATATGCATACTTTTGTATTTTCACGGAATTAGCGTGAATCTGACCATTAGCTCAACCCTTTGTCCTGAGCCTGATGTCGCAGCTGTCAAGATGTGTAAGCGAGAGGGTCGCTTACAGATTGTCTTACGATTAGTAAGACGGTATACTTTGAGTGTGGCATGAAATCATTCAGACAGGAGATTGCGAAATGATCAGGGGTGAATCAACAGTCAGTGAAAAAGGCCAGTTAGTCATCCCTCGGGAGATCCGACACGCACTCGATGTTCAGAGGGGGGACAAGCTGGCATGGGTAGTGGAGGATGACGGCACGCTAAGGGTAACAATAGCCAAGGGTGACCTGATGGCGCTCAAGGGTCGGATCAAGAGTGGTGGGCGTTCTGTATCTATAGAGGAAATGGACGACGCTATTAAGTCCGGAGCTGTCAGCGAATGAAGGCTTTGGATACCAATGTTTTGGTTCGGTTTCTGGTCGATGCTGAAGGCGACCCCGAGCAGCACGTCATCGCTGCGGATTTCATCGAGACTCACTGCACCGCAGACTCCCCGTGCGCCGTTTCAACCATTGCGCTTTGTGAGTTGGCCTGGGTTCTGCAACGAGCATACAAAGTATCAAGAGCGGATATAGCCGACCAAATCGCCGCACTGCTTGATGCGCAGCAATTGGCGGTAATGGACAGAGAGTTGGTGCGTCGTGCCGTAGTCGATTACCAAAAATCCAATGCCGACTTTCCGGACCATCTAATTGCTTGGTTCGGGAAAGCCGCCGGGGCAGATGAGACAGCTACGTTCGACAAGAAAGCCGGGAAAACACCGCTTTTCCAATACATCGGCAAGTGAGTTGCTATTACCCAGCCAACCAAATTCAAGAATTGTTCGGCAGCTTAAAAAACATAGCAGACACCGCACGAGACAATCATCTTCAGCTTGCTAGAGATATTCAAGAGCGGACTAGTCATTATCAGCATGTACGCTCAGGACGGCCCAAGAACAGGTTCAACGTGAAGCGAACGGCGGTCGGTCAAACGTTAGTACAGCGTTACGGTTTGATCGTCACCGAGACTGAAAAACAGGTGACTGTGCCGCCGCAGAACCCGGCGACACCGGCACAGATCGCCGCTGCGTTGTACCGTGGCAGTTGTGAAAAGTGGCCTACAGCGCACTTCACAGTCAGCGATGAAGTCGCCGATCAGCTAATTAAAATGACAGTGCAGGACAACCGCTCAGACGTTGTGAGCTTCGATAACATTGCGCAAAATGGACGCCTGCTAACAGCCCAGAAGTCGCATGAAAGGCAAACGCAGGAGCCTGAGCGAACAATAGTCATGCAAGAACAGCAGGGCTTTGATAACGAGAGCGGCCATCAAATCGATGACTTTGTCGATGACAAGCCAGGCGGGCCAAGTTTAGGTTGAATTGGTTTTTTCTGTTATTTTTTTCGTTAGGGTCTTTGAGTGGGTTTCCGTTCATGCCCTATAGCTGACTCGGATGTCTGGCTGATGCGACACCTGCCAAGTGGTGTGACTACCAGGGAGAGGTCTGGTCTTACCCCTCTCTTTTTTCTACGTTCACCATAACCGCGATTATGCGCAGTGGATAAAACTGCTTACCCTAAAGTCTGTCTGTAAACGCCGTTAAATCGACCCACTTGTCCTCAGTCGATCTGCGGCACTTTGCCCGCCCGTGATGGGTCGCATTCAAATAGAACCGACGGTTGCCCCGGCGGACCGCCGCGGGTGACCCACATCCATTTGTCCGATTGGGCTGTTTTGCCGTCTTCTTTAGGACGTATATTCGGGATTCATCGGCCCGCCAGTTTCCACCGTTCTGATACTGCTGGTGTTGCCAGCGTCCTATGGCATTCTGGAGAACCTTGGCTCAGCCAAGGTACCCGCCCCGGACCAGTAGCTATATTATGTATAGCTTAGAGGAACCATAAACCCCCTGTTCGTGATCGGATTGATTCAAATTTGTTTCATCAATCCGTACTAAGATTGGCCTCAACAATAAACAGCCTATTGCCATCCACTGTATTGGTGTCCAACATCTTCTGCTCTAGTTCACCCCCTGTCGCCCAGGTAGCAAAGTCGTCGTCGTTGAGTACTCCCAGATGCTGATCATCGATAACCCACAGCCCTTCCATTTTGTCGTGGGAATAGCTGACTCTCGAGACCATGTCGACGACCAGTGACTTGTTCACCGGAACAATCCCCGCGCTCCTTAGGGCGCTCCAGCCTTGCTCCAGAACAACCTCTTCCATGGTCTTTCCGGCCAGGGTCAAGCCCAGTTCAGCATCCTGAGCCAAGTTGCCGCCGGTTGCGATCGATTCTAGATTGATGCCGGAGGCAATATCAACGCGATAGACCTGTTTCTGGGCACTCGGTGTCGCTGCCCCGGCACCATTGGGGCCGCCATAAAGGAAGCTGCCGTCTCGCTCAATCACCAGAAACTCATTAGCGCTTAGGGCTACAATCTCTGAATTTGAGTTCTGGTTTTTTTCCTGACGGTAGAGGTATTGGCCGATTTTGCCGGACTCTAAGTTCACCGTCACGATACGGGTGATGTCCAAATCCTTCACTGTGCTGTTCGGGTTGTACATGGTTGACTGCATAATGCCCACCAAGGTTTTCTCGTCCGGCGTGACAGCCAGCCCTTCCATACCCCGGTTGGCCCGACGGTTTGCAAATTCTGCCGGAAGATTAATGCTGACCCGATCATCGTCAGCGAACGGGTTGATACGATCAATCTCGCGGCCTGATGCATCGAAGTGCACCACGTGCGGACCGTACTCGTCGCTGACCCAGAAGCTGCCGTCTGACAGCGCCACCAGACCTTCACCGTCTAGGCCGTAGTCATCCAGCCGGAGCGGATTGGTGGATTCATCATAGGGCTGACTGTCATCCTCTAGGATCGGCTGACCATCAGCGTGGTATGGGGTTTCGCCAGTTCCACCGAGGGCGGAGCTGTTAGGCAGGCCACTAATCTCAGTGCCATCGGGACGCTTGAGCAGTACAGTTCTGACTAACTCGATCACCCCGTCCGCCTTAACTTCGAACAGGCCAATGCGCGGAATATAGTCCGGTGTTGGGAAGGTTTTACCCTTGCCAAAATCACCGGTAAAGTTAGCGTTCGGTCCCCGATCAGTCAGTGCATAGAAGCGCGCTGAATCTGAAGGGTGTGCCGTCATCGCCGACCCAAAACCACCATTACGTATCTCAAAGGTTTGCTGGGACTTACCATCCACCAGATCATCCCGAAGTACACTGTAGGGCAAAAAAGCACCTTCTGCCGGGAAGCTGTCGAACACGGAAGCCGTGGCGTTATCAGTGTCGTCGTCATCGCTGCAGCCTACCAGCAAAGAAGAGGCCAGTAGGGAGGCCAGCAGAAGTTTATAGCTGTTCATTCATTGTTTCCTTGTCGAGTTATTGGGTGCAGGTTGGCGCCGTCCGATACCTGAAATGCCAGTTATGGACAGAAGGCAGGATTGAAACCGTATACAAAAGCTGTCTTGGTCTGTGAGTCGGGCGAAACCCAAGAGGACAGGGATTTGAGTGCCTCAAAGGACCTGATCGCCCGGCTCACCACCTTACGGGTGTAGTCGGCGGAACCATCTTCATAGCGGAATGACAGCTCGCCAATCAAAGGTGCCTGTGCCCCTAACGGCACGCCTTGGTACCAGAGGGTAACGCTTATCTGCGCATCGTACTGACCCAAGTCGATTTCCGTACCACGGTAGACGTGTTCACGAACCACCAGGTTGCCCACTAGTGACAGGGACTGTGAGTCCGAGAGACCATAATCGACCTCGAAGCCGGGAAAATGGTGGTTTACATCCTTGATTTCGTTTAGATTCCGCGTATTAGGCGCCTTGGTAGAATGACCATATACCACCTTGAATGGGACGACGGATGTGGCCCCTATATCAGCTTCCAACTTGGTTTCGGAGCCAGAAGTGGTGGACGAGAGGTCTTCATAATCGGAAATGTAACGGTCGGGGCTCCGAAACTTGAGAGTTACTTCCGACTGGCCATTTTCCACTCGCTCACGAAAAGAGTAACCCAACTGACGAAGTTCGCAGGAGCCTTGAGTATCGAAAAAGCGTACATCTCGCTGCTTTGCCAAAACGGGGCTCCCGGAAACGTCACGAGCAATGGCCGATTCGATCGCAGCTTCTGCAGCGGCCAGTAGCTGTCCAACCGCTACCGCTTCATTCTGGTATGTGAACTGACTGGCATCCAGCATCAGCTTGTATTCGCGAGAAGTGACATCGGGATTTGCCAGGGCCAAGGTGCTGAACAACGTAGTGGCGAAAAAGCCCGTAGTACGACTGCAAACGGTCATCATAATCTCCCTGAACCGACCATGGCGGCCATATTTCCATCGCCTATATGGCACTACACTCGCGGCTGCCAACTCTTAAGTGACTTAATGCTAGCGAGCAAACATGACATTTTGCTTACATTTAGACGACTACAGAGCAATGTGTCACCGCCACAGTAATACTGGCCCACTAGGAGGTGCGGGATTCGAGTATCTCTGATACCCTAAGACCTGTTAATAGGTCTTAGGAGGTATGTTTATGACTCACCCCATTTATACCGAAATCACGGCGAGTATCTCTGAATTGAAGAAAAACCCAATGGCGGTCGTGGGCGCCGGAGAAGGTTTTCCGATCGTCGTTCTAAACCGAAACAAACCCGCATTCTACTGTGTGCCAGCGGATATCTACGAGGCCATGCTGGAGAGACTGGACGATCAGGAACTGATTCGTTTAGTGGAGTCGCGACGATCTGAGCGTGGTATTCCGGTGACCCTGGATGCACTCTAAGTATGCCCTGGAGTTCAAACCATCTGCGCTGAAAGAGTGGAAGACGTTAGCGCCGGTGCTGCAAGAGCCGTTCAAGAAAAAGCTGAAACAGCGGCTCGACGATCTCCACGTCCAGCCTGACGCCTTATCCGGCCTGGTAAACGGCCACAAAATTAAACTGCGCAGCGCAGGTTACCGGTTGGTCTATGAAGTCGAAGACGACCGCGTAGTGGTCACTGTTGTCGCCATTGGTAAGCGAGAGCGTGGTGAGGTTTACAGCCGGGCTCACCGGCGAATGTGAGCGTCCGATCGAGCCAACATAATGGGTATTATGCGCAGTGACTGGTGAGCAAAACTCAGGGCGTCATTTTAAATTAAATACGCAGATTTAGGAGGAAGCCAGTTACCTTCTCACCACATTATTTTATTCCAGTCAGTTTGAGTCTAACAGGATGGCCGCAGCCTTCTTCACATCAGTGTCTAACATGGCCGGTTTTCGGCCACCTTTTTGCTTTCGGGCCTGGGCTGCCTTCAATTCGGCTATCGTCCGTTCCCGAATCGGATCGTGTTTAAGCTCAACCAAAGCACCGAAGATGTGGAACACCAGACGGCCACCGGAACTGGTGATGTCGATGGATTCCGTCAATGACTTAAAGCCGATTTCTCGATGATGGAGTTCCTGGACTATCTTCAACCAGGTCTTTTACCGAACGGGCCAGCCGATTCAGCTTCCAGACACCTTTCCGGAGCATGCGGAGGCACTGCGACAAATCGAGTCGTTCTCTTAGTTTGCCGGCAAACTTTTCCTGAAAGATCTGCTCAGCTCCAGCTTTCTCCAAAGCATCCACTCGGAAATCCGAATTCTGATCTTGGGTGCTGACCCGTGCATAACCTATGAATCCAGAATTACCGTGCATTGACGTTGGACAAAGTGGGTGGGCGCCGCAAAGTCATTGGAAGTGCCGGATGGGTGTAGCCGCCACAGCAAACAACTAACACGCGCCAGATAACGGAATTTCCACAGCTGCGGCATTTCTAAATTTCCCCTGTATCCACATTATTACCTCTGCCATAATCAGGCGAAATCGGATTAAAGTGGGTCAAAACCGGCATGTTCACCGGTACAGTTGAATCACAATCTAGGGAATCTCAAGGTACGAAGCATGAGCGAGATAACAGATCGATGGCTCTCCATCAGTGAGATATCCCAGTACCTGGGAGTCTCCAGCGATACTGTCTATAAGTGGATAGAGCGCAAAAGTCTTCCAGCTCACAAAATCGGCCGGCTGTGGAAATTCAAGAAAGAAGAAGTGGATGAATGGGTTCGGTCTGGACAGTCTGCGGAAAAGTAGGGATTACTAAACATGCTCAAGCTTGAAGACATAAAAAAAGATGCGCAGGTCCGCGGTATACAGGGCGACGAGGTGGTTCGCGTCGTGCAGACCGAGCCCGTGGGTGATCATGCTCTGACCGTGTATTACAAAGACAGCCAGGGTCGCTTGAACGAACAAATGCTGTTCCGCACCGATGAAGCACGCTTAGAACTCGCTCAGGCTGGCCGCCCTTGGGCATTTGATGCGCCCGGAGCAGATTTTAAATTGGGTTTGGAAGCCTATCGCATCACCCAAGCTGCGATGTTCGACCCCATGATGGCGGTTCACACATCCAATGTTGAACCCCTACCCCACCAGATTTCGGCAGTGTACGAGCACATGTTGCCGCGCCAACCACTTCGCTACGTGCTGGCCGATGACCCGGGTGCTGGCAAAACCATCATGGCTGGCTTACTGATTCGCGAGCTGCTCATGCGGGCTGATGCAAAGCGGATTCTGATCGTCTCGCCAGGCGGCCTGACCGACCAATGGCAAGATGAGATGCTGGAAAAGTTCAGCGTCCAGTTCCAAATATTTAGCCGCGAGAAACAAGAGCAGTGTGCATCCGGTAACTATTTTAACGAAGTCGACCTTCTGATCTGCCGGCTTGATCAGCTTTCCCGAAACGAAGATCTTCAGGAAAAACTGAAAAACAGTGAATGGGACCTCATCATTGTCGATGAGGCCCACAAGCTTTCAGCCAACTATTTTGGCAACAAAGTTAATAAGACCAAACGGTTTCAGCTGGGCGAGCTACTGGGCACCATTACCCGTCACTTTCTACTGATGACAGCCACGCCCCACAACGGCAAAGAAGAAGATTTCCAGATTTGGCTATCCTTGCTCGACGGCGACCGCTTTTACGGCAAATTCCGAGAAGGCGCACACAAAGTCGATATTTCCGACATGATGCGTCGCATGGTCAAGGAAGAACTGCTGAAGTTCGACGGTACCCCCCTATTCCCAGAACGGCTGGCCTACTCCGCAAACTACCAGCTGTCAGACGCCGAAGCTGACCTTTATGCCCAAGTAACGGATTACGTTCGCAACGAAATGAACCGTGCGGACAACCTGGATGGCAAGCGCAGGGGCACAGTTGGGTTCGCTCTAACCCAGCTACAGCGTCGCCTAGCATCAAGTCCAGAGGCCATATATCAGTCCATTAAACGCAGACGTAAGCGTTTGGAGTCACGTCTGGATGAAATGAAGCTTGTCGCTCGCGGCCATGCTGTGGCGCAAGCAGGCAAAAACAGCGTCGCTGAAACTCTGGGCGAATATCAACTCAATAAAGAACTCGACATACCCGACAACATCGACGAACTGGATGACGACGAGCTAAGCGCAGAAGAGTATGAACGGTTCGCAGAACAGGTAGTAGACCAAGCCACAGCTGCTGAAACCATTCCTGAGTTAGAGGCAGAAATTCAGATTTTAAAGGATCTGGAATACCAAGCTATGACCGTTGTGCAATCTGGCAACGATAAAAAATGGGAAGAGCTTTCTCACCTGCTGCAAGACCGTCCCGAGATGTACACCGCAGGTGGCAGTCGTCGCAAGCTCATCATCTTCACTGAGCATAAAGACACACTTAACTATCTGATGCAGCGTATTCGTGGCTTGCTGGGCAACCCCGAGGCCGTGCTCACTATTCATGGCGGTACCAGCCGGGATGCCAGGCGCAAGGCCCAGGAAGAGTTTCGAAACAATCCGGATGTACTGGTTTTGGTGGCAACAGATGCCGCAGGCGAAGGCGTAAACCTGCAAAACGCCAGTCTTATGGTCAACTATGACCTGCCCTGGAACCCTAACCGCCTGGAACAGCGCTTTGGCCGTATTCACCGTATCGGTCAGACTGAGGTATGCCATCTATGGAACTTGATTGCCAACGAGACGCGAGAAGGCGCAGTCTTCCAGAAGCTGTTTGAAAAGCTGGAAATTGAAAAGAAAGCGCTGGGCGGCAAAGTTTTCGACGTACTGGGCGAAGCCTTCGAAAACCGATCGCTCAAAGACTTGCTAGTGGAAGCCATTCGCTATGGCGAATCGCCAGAAGTCAAAGCCAGACTGAACCAAGTGATTGATGGCGCCTTGGACACGGCGCATCTGCGTGAAATCCTTAAACGCAACGCCTTAGTTGAACAGCACATGTCACTGGAAGACCTTTACGCAGTAAAAGAGGAAATGGAAAAAGCCGAAGCTCGCAAGCTTCAACCCTATTTTATTCGCGCCTTTTTTACCGAAGCCTTTCGGACGCTCAGCGGCGAGATGCGACAAAGGGAATCTGGCCGATATGAAGTTCGCCATGTACCCGCAGCCATTCGCGAACGAGACCGCGTTATGGGCGAAAGCCGCACGCCAGTGCTGAAAAAGTACGAACGTGTCTGTTTTGAAAAGCAGCTGATTCGTAGCCCTGGCAAGCCGATGGCTGACTTAATTCACCCTAACCACCCTCTGATGGCCGCCACCACGGACCTTGTGCTTTCTGCGCATCGCAGCAAACTCAAACAAGGCGCGGTACTGGTTAATCCGAACGACGAAGGAATCGAGCCTCGAATTCTCTTTATGGTGGATCATAGTATCCGTGAAGGTGAAAGTGCAGGCACCGCTGAAAAACCCGCCATCGCGTCGCGTCGCCTGCAATTTGTGGAGATTGATCAGCAGGGCAACACCTCTCACGCTGGTTGGGCACCACATTTGGACCTGCAACCTATCGATAGTGACGACCGCAAGTTGATTCAAGACGTACTGAATGCCCCCTGGATTACCGGCAATCTTGAAGCCGTAGCCTTGAACCATGCCTCTCAGCACCTGGTACCAGAACATTATCGGGAGATAAAAACGCGCAGAGAGCTTCAGTCTGAAAAAATCCACGCGGCAGTTCATGAACGGCTTGTGAAAGAGATCAACTACCTTTCTGGGCAAGCCATTAAATTGGACCAGGATGTGGCCGCAGGCAAACAGCCGCGCATGCAACCAGAGAACTTTCGGCGACGAGCAGAAGAATTGACTGCCCGATTAGAACAGCGCAAACGTGAGCTGGAGGCCATGAAGAACGTGGTCTCAAGCACACCAGTGGTTATTGGTGGCGCCCTTGTCATTCCGCAGGGTTTACTGGATATGCGAAAGGGTAAACCCCTGTTCACAGTGGATGCCCGGGCCCGCGCGCACATCGAGCAGGTCGCTATGCAGGCCGTAACGGATCATGAAGAAGCCTTGGGACACACGGTGAAAGATGTATCCGCCGAGAAATGCGGCTGGGATATCACATCGCGCCCAAAAGCCAACCCGGATGGGTCTTTGCCGCAAGACAGGCATATTGAAGTCAAAGGCCGAGCAAAAGGTCACGATGTGATCACCGTTAGCCGTAACGAAATTCTCTACGCTCTCAATCAGGAAGATAAGTTCTGGTTGGCGATTGTTTTAGTGGACGGTAACAGTTTCGAAGGCCCTTACTACGTGCAAAATCCATTCACTATAGAACCAGATTTTGGTGTGCCCTCTGTGAACTACGAACTCAAACACCTGCTGTCCAAAGCCGTGCCCCAGGAGCCAAGCTCATGAATCTTGAGACGCTGAAAGTTACCAATTTCCGGCGCTTTGAACATCTGGAGGTTAGCTTTCATCCCGAGCTGACCATATTAGCAGCCCGAAACGGGCAAGGTAAAACCTCAATACTGGATGCTGCAGCTATTGCTCTGGGAACATTTGTCGGGGCTTTTGACCTGGGAACGGCCAAACATATCGCACAGGCAGATGCTCGCTATCAGCGCCTACCCGGCCACTCTGATAGTGAACAAGTGTTCCCCGTTCGGCTTGAAGCCACCCTAAAGAGCATGGATAAACCTGTCATCAGGGAGCTTCTTGGTGCAAAAGGCCGGACAACGATAAAACATGCGTCCGCGCTCACAGGGCTTGGCAAAATACTCATGAAACAGGTTCAAGCCTTAGAGTCCGTGCCACTGCCATTGCTGGCTTACTATGGTTCAGGCCGCCTCTGGAATGCTCATAAAAATATGAGTCGCAAGTCTGTGCTTAGCGAAAGCCGCACTTTGGGGTATGAAGACTGCTTCAGCTCTGCCTCCAGTTTTACCCAGGTGCAGCAATGGATGACCAAAGCTACCTTCGCGGCGCTTCAGCAGCAGAGCATGGAAGTTTACCAAGGCCACAAAATTGCGGATCAGATTAAAGGCATCCAAAACACCGTTGATACCGTTCTTAGCAGCGATGGCTGGAGTGGATTCCATTACAGCGTTCAGCATGAAGAGCTAGCAATGACTCATGAAGAGTTGGGTGTATTGCCTGTGTCCATGCTCAGCGACGGCGTTCGCGCTATGGTGTCGCTAGTGGCTGATATGGCCTGGCGCTGTGCCAAGCTCAACCCCCAGATGGGGGCAGATGCATCCAAAAAAACAGCAGGCATCGCCTTTATCGATGAAGTTGACATGCACCTTCATCCAAAATGGCAACAGACTGTGATTGGCTCCCTGCGCTCTGCCTTCCCCAATGTGCAATTCATTGTCACTACACACAGCCCACAAGTCCTTTCAACGGTGAAATCTGAATCTATCCGCCTAGTACGCAGTGAGCTCGACCGGGAAACAGGAAAGTTCATCTCACAAGCAGTAATACCAACTATGCAAAGTCGTGGCGTAGCGAGTAACGATGTAATGGCAGAGCTACAAGGTACCGACGCCGTCCCTAACGTCGAAGAAGCCAAATGGCTCCAAGATTACAAAGCGCTCGTCACCTCAAACCAGCTAACGCCTGAGCAAGCTAATAGAAAACAAGCGCTTATGACCAACATCATTGCCCACTTTGGTGACGATCACCCCGAGTGGCTGGAATGTCAGCGCATCGAACGCTTGCAAGCGATGAAAGCCAAACTAGCTGGAAAACTATCGGCCGGTAAATCAAGGGACTGACATGCACCAATTGAACCGACCACCGGCACCACTATTCCTCAATCGTTACCGACATGGCCGAAATAACTGGGCCGAGGTGACAAAAGTCGAAAAGGCAGAGATCTGGGCTGGCCTAAATATGATGCAGAGTAATCGCTGTGCATACTGCGAATACGAGATACGCACAGAGCCAGATAGTCATCATGCCCATATCGAGCACTTTCGACAGCGAAACTGCCACCCACAAGGCACGTTCGATTGGAATAATCTGTTTGGATCCTGCAACCGTGGAGACAGCTGCGGCAAATACAAAGATAAACAGACCTATGAGCACCACGACTTAATTAAGGCAGATCAGGAAAACCCGGATCGCTACCTTCGCTTTTTGCCAGACGGCCAAGTAGTTCCTGCCGAGAACCTTGCACCAGACGAGATTCAGCGGGCGGAAGAAACAATCAGGGTATTCAACCTGAATGGCTCACTCCGGAAAATCCGAGAAACTTATGTTAAGGGCTATCTGCAAACGGCAGAAACACTTCTAGGCCTCTCTGAAATGTTTGAAGAGGAAGAATGGCGACCATGTCTCGAGCAAGAACTGAAAGACATTGCCGGTCAGCCGTTTGAGACAGCCATTCGCCATGTTTTGCAGATTGCGTAAGAGATCATTATGACTGCTATTAAGTCCCCAAAAAAATTGATCGAAGTGGCGTTACCGCTGGATGACATTAATGCTGCTTGCGCCCATGAGAAAATGCCCGGTATTGGCCCTCACCCCAGAGGGATACATCTGTGGTGGGCGCGTCGCCCTTTAGCTGCAGCCCGTGCAGTGTTGTTCGCCCAGCTAGTCAATGACCCTGGCTACCAGCGGGAGCTGGGTTATGGCGTTAACAAAAAAGAAGCGGAAATAAAACGCGAGACACTATTTCAAATCATCCGCGATTTAGTGAAGTGGGAAAACACTAATAACGAAGAAGTGCTCAACCGCGCCCGCGAAGCAATATGGGAAAGCTGGCGTGAAACTTGTCAGCTAAACCGTAATCATCCGCAAGCAGGGGAGTTGTTCAATCCGGACAAATTGCCCGCCTTCCATGACCCGTTTGCTGGTGGTGGTGCGATTCCACTAGAAGCCCAGCGCCTAGGGCTGGAAAGCTATGCCAGTGATTTAAATCCCGTCGCAGTAATGATTAACAAAGCGATGATTGAGATTCCGCCAAAGTTTGCCGGCCAACCACCAGTTGGCCCAAGATTGAAATCCGACAGTCAGAAGAAAAAAACAGCGACTAACGACGCTTTTGAGGACTGGGCTGGTATTAAAGGGCTAGCCGAAGATGTGCGACGCTATGGCCATTGGATGCACGAAGAGGCCGTCAGAAGTATTGGCCCTCTCTATCCAAAAATCGAAATTACGCCAGCGATGGTAGCAAAAAGATCAGATCTTAAAGCTTATGAAAACAAAGAACTAACTGTGATTGCTTGGCTGTGGTCCAGGACAGTAAACAGCCCCAACCCTGCTTTTAGTAACGTAGATGTTCCGTTAGTTCGATCCTTTGTGCTGTCGAATAAGAAAGGCAAGGAAGCATGGGTCGAGCCTGTCATCGATGAGAACAATTACTACTTTGAGGTCAAAACGGGTGAACAACCCTCAGATGCGGTAGCTGGAACCATGACGCGTACCGGTGCAACCTGCATAATGTCTCAGACAGCAATGCCTTTTAAATATGTGCGAACTGAAGCTAAAGCAGGTCGGATGGGTGAACGTCTAATGGCTATTGTTGCTGAAGGGGTGCGTGGCAGAGTTTATCTATCCCCCTCGGTCGAATCTGAGCAAATTGCGAGACAAGCCAAGCCAAGCCGGGTGCCCGAAACAAACCTACCGGATAAAGCATTAGGATTTAGGGTTCAAGAGTACGGGATGCTAAAGCATCGTGACCTTTTCACCCCCCGGCAACTGTTAGCTTTATCCACCTTCTCAGATTTAGTGCAAATAGCCAGAGACAGGGCGATTGTAGACGCCATAACTGCCGGCATGAACGATGATGGTCAAGCTTTGGACTCGGGTGGTTTAGGTGCCACGGCTTATGGAGATGCCGTCGCTACATATCTCACCTTCTGCGTTGACCGTTGCGCTGACTTCAACAATTCACTTACAGGGTGGCGTCCAGGTAACGAAAAAATCATGTATTTGTTTGCCCGGCAAACGATCTCAATGATTTGGGATTTTGGTGAAGCGAATATTTTGGAGAACGTGGTTGGCGGGTTTATCACTAATCTTGAATATCAGGTTAAGTGCTTGCTAAAACTGGGAACAAGCCATAGTCCAGGTCACGCGCTGCAACTTAACGCCGCTGCACAAGATACTAGCTGCCTAAAAGTCATTTCGACAGATCCTCCGTATTACGACAACATTGGCTACGCTGACCTCTCCGATTTTTTCTACGTTTGGATGAGACAGTCGTTAAGAAATATTTTTCCGAGTCTTTTTGGGACTATGGTGGTTCCAAAAACTGAGGAGTTAGTAGCAACTCCTTTCCGTCATGGGGGCAAAGAAGAAGCAGAAATCTTTTTTTTGGAAGGTATGACTCAAGCTATTCATAACATGTCAGAGCAAGCTCACCCAAGCTTCCCTGTTGCTATTTACTATGCTTTTAAGCAGTCTGAAACTAAAAGCGATAGCACAACAAATACGGGCTGGGTCACCTTTCTTGAAGCAGTTATTCTGGCGGGCTTTTCTATTGATGGCACCTGGCCTTTACGAAGTGAACAATCATCTCGCATTCGAGGCGTAGGATCTAATGCCCTTGCCTCATCAATCGTTTTAGTATGTCGTAAACGCGAAGCCAATGTTAAGTCCATCTCACGCCGCCAGTTCCAACGCCAACTCCGTGAAGACATGCCCGAAGCACTGGAGACCATGATCGGCGGGCAGACTGGCCAAACGCCGATTGCTCCTGTGGATCTATCACAAGCCGCGATTGGTCCAGGCATGGCTATCTACTCAAAGTACAAAGCCGTGCTGAACCAAGACGGTAGTCGCATGAGCGTGCACGACGCATTGGTGTTTATTAACCGCGCTATCACTGAATATCTGAGCCCAGATTCAGGCAACTTCGATGCTGATACGCAATTTTGTTCAAGTTGGTTCGAGCAGTACGGTTGGAGTAGCGGTCATTTTGGTGAAGCCAATGTTATAGCGCAGGCAAAAGGGACAACCGTCGACGGTGTTAAATCAGCTGGTGTGGCTGAGTCAGGCAGCGGCAAAGTACGTCTGCTTCGCTGGGCAGAGTATGAGTCAGACTGGGACCCCACCAAAGACGAACGCACTCCGATATGGGAGGCCTGCCACCAGATGATCCGCCGCCTAAATAACCACGGCGAATCCGCCGCCGGTGAGTTACTGGCTAAAATGCCAGAAAATGGCGAAGCCATCCGCCAACTGGCCTATCACCTCTACACTCTATGTGAGCGCAAAAAATGGGCCGAAGAAGCTCGCGCCTACAACGAATTAATTGCTTCATGGCATGCCATTGTTGCAGCGTCGCATTCTCTAGGTCACAAAGATGAGCAACAAGGAATGGACTTTTAAGGAATATCTATGAGAAACAAAAATGTAGCCATCCGGAAGATCGTTAAGTATCTCAATAACCCAGAATACGACGGGGGCTTTTGGCTACCAAATATCCAGCGGCCGTTTGTGTGGGGCCCAGAGCAGATTGAGAAGTTATTTGACTCGATCATGCGCGAGTACCCCATCAGTACGATGCTGGTTTGGCGCACCCCGTCCATTATCAAGCGTCGCAAGTTTATCGATAATTATTACGATGGCATCAAGCTATCCCAATTCCAAATACCCGAAGACAGCCGGACGAAACTCTTGGTTCTGGATGGGCAGCAGAGATTACAAAGCCTGTTTATCGGGCTCTGCGGCAGCCACAGCAAACAGGAATTGTATTTCAATGTGCTCAGTGGCGCTCCCACCAGCACCGAGGAAATGCGCTATCAGTTTCGATTTTTGCCCTCAGCCAGGGCAGCCTTCCCTTGGGTCAAATTTAAAGAAATTGTTTTCAGCAATGAAATGCCAAACGACTTGGCCAGAAATTTGGAAACAAAAGCCGCTTCGGCATTAACGGAGGACCAGGAACGAACACTCATCCGCAATCTTTGGCAGGCACAAAGAGTATTTGTTTCTGAAGAGTATGTGGGATATCAGGAGCTTGATAGCGTTGATAACCCGGAGGCTTACACCGAGAACGATGTGGTAGAGATCTTTATTCGGGCAAACTCTGGTGGCACCAAACTCGGCAAATCTGACCTTCTCTTTTCTTTGCTAACCGCATCTTGGCAAGATGCTGATGAAGCAATGGAAGACTTAATTGGGGAGCTGAACCTGTCTGGCTACGAGTTCACACGTGATTTTGTGATGAAAACGTGCCTCGTACTGCTAGGAAAAGGAGCCGCCTATGACGTTAAAAAGTTCCGCGACGAACAAACCAAGCAGGATATTATCGAAAAATGGCCTCGCATTTCTTCTGCTATCAGAGATGTACGAGACTACCTGCACTCCAAAACGTTTATACGCTCTGACCGGGCATTGCCTTCGTACCTGACGCTTATACCTGTGATCTATTACAGATTCCATTTCCCACAGCAATGGCAGTCCTTGTCAGGTCTTGACACCTACTTGTTAAGAACACTGCTATGCGGCGCTTTCAGTGGTCGTCCGGATGGTTTAATTGATAAATGTATTCGCCGAATTAATCAGGATCAGGATTTCTCAGTCACAAATCTTTTTGAAGTGTTGCGCAATGACGGGCGCAACCTGGATGTTTTCGAGGAAAGCCTATTCCAGACCAGCTATGGATCGAAAGCCATTCATCTTATCTTCAACATCTGGTATCGCCAGTTTGACTACCAGCCTGCCTATGCCGGTAATTTGCCACAGGTTGACCACATATTTCCGCAGTCTTTGCTGAAAAGCATGAAGGATGAAAACCCAGAGACCGGCAGGCAATCACTTCTCCGTTACCCAGCTGCTGTAAGAGATCAGCTTGCCAACTGCATGCTACTGACTGCTGACGATAATGGTTTTCAGGGAAAGTGCGACAAGCTCCCCAGAGACTGGTTTGCGGATAAGTCTGATGCTTACCTGAGCATGCACTTAATCCCCGCCAGGCCCTCGTTGTGGGAGATCGAGAAGTTTGATGAGTTTATAGTCGCTCGCAAGGCGCTCATAGTGGCAAAGCTGAAACACTTGATCTCCGGTAGCGAAGCAAGCCCACACTCTACTAAGCCAGAGCCTGCTCATGAAGAGCATCCGTTCACTGACGATTCTAAATCCATAAAGCTTGCTGAAGATCCGCAGCCGGAGGCAGAAGAGCCAGTTTCAACAGCTGACACGCAGATCCCAGCTAGTATCGAAAAACACAACGATACAACAACTGGCTCACTGGCAGCAGAGACAGGAACTGTAGAGGCGACACTGGCCAAGTTTCTGGATCGGATTTCAGAGCCTACAAAATACATTGCGGGTTTTCGAACAAATGATGGCAAAGAGTTGGCGTTTGAAAGAACGGGTGAATTTGTCACTCTGTGGACACAGAGGGTTGTATTGAGCGACTCAGAATTTGAGCCGACGCGCGAGTATTCGGACATAGACACACGCAACTCAAATCTTAATCGCAAGAACTGCCCTGCACTGCGCCTGGGCAATCCCGTGTTGTTCTGGAAGCTCGATGGCGAAGAAGACCTTCTGGATTTTTTGAACTGGTACAGTGCCGCAGAGGTTCACCAAAGGCTTGAGAGTGTGGACGGCTGATACGTCAAAACTGCAGCTGGACTCAAAAACATATTTTTAAAACAGTGGATCGTCATTCGGGCATTGTTGATTAAACAAACTTGAACCCGACGATGCACTGACAGGTAACAGGATACGACTATGAGTTTGAAACCTTGGAGCGAGATTGCCCGCCCACATAAAGACGTTCTGGAGGGCTCATTCAAACAGTCTGAGTTTGCTGCCGACATCACCCAAGTGGCAAGCGGAACGGCCCCAGACGAGTATCAAGATGCGGAAAAGTTCTTTTCCCGTACCTACATTACCGAAGGAATGCGCTTACTGCTTGTGTCTGTGGCACAGCGCCTCGCCGGTCAGGGTGGCGACCCAGTCATTCAGCTACAAACTGCCTTCGGTGGTGGTAAAACTCACACAATGCTAGCGGTATATCACTTGGCCAGCCGTGAAGTCAGCACAGACAAGTTAATGGGCATTCCCCCGATTCTGGATGAAGCCGGTATTAGTGAGCTGCCGAAGGCGCGTATTGCCGTTCTGGATGGAATACGCCAATCACCCAGCCAGCCCAGCTCCTATGGATCTATCACTGTAAATACCCTCTGGGGTGAGCTAGCTTGGCGGCTTCTTGGCGAAGAGGGTTACGCTTTGGTTGCGGCCAGTGATGCAGACGGCACTTCCCCCGGTAAGGAAGTACTCAAAGAATTGCTTACCAGAGCCTCGCCCTGTGTCATTCTAATTGACGAATTGGTTGCCTACATTCGACAGTTGGAGCTGGGTAAACAATATAAAGGCGGCACCTTCGACAGCAACATCAGCTTCGTTCAAGGTTTGACTGAAGCGCTGAAGGCGGTGCCTAACGCTATGCTGCTAGCGTCTTTGCCTGAATCTGAACTGGAAGTTGGCGGTACCATGGGCCAACGTGCTCTGAACTCCCTGGAAAAGTACTTTGCCAGGGTAGAATCGGTGTGGAAGCCTGTCGGTTCCAGCGAATCCTTTGAAATCGTCCGGCGGCGCCTGTTCGAAAGCTCGGGCGAACGTGCCGAAGTGGAAGGCATAAGCCGCCAGTTCTCAGACTTTTATCGGAAAAATGCCGAGAAGTTTCCGGTCGAAACTCAGTCCAACGAATACTACGAGCGGCTGTGCTCCTCTTATCCTATCCACCCCGAAGTGTTTGACCGCCTTTATGAGGATTGGTCCATGCTGGATAAATTCCAGCGCACTCGGGGTGTACTCCAATACATGGCGATCGTAATTCATCGGCTTTGGAACAGCGGTAACAAAGATGCGTTGATCATGCCTGGCTCGTTGCCACTAGATGATACAAACGTCCGTAACAAAAGCATTCACTATCTACCTCAAGGCTGGGAGCCGGTCATCGAAAGGGAGGTTGACGGGCCACGATCTGTGCCTGCGAATATTGATGGCCACCAGACCCTGTTTGGTGGTGTTCAGGCAGCCCGACGTACAGCTCGTGCAATTTTTCTGGGAAGTGCACCCTCTTCTCAGGAGCAGATGATTCGTGGCGTTGAAAAAGAACGAATTCTGCTGGCCACTGTGCAGCCAGGCCAAACTATCGGTGTTTTTGAAGACGTGCTCAAGCGCCTGCGAGATCGTTTGCACTATTTGTACTCAGAGCACGACCGCTACTGGCTAGACACCAAGCCAAACCTACGCCGGGAAATGGAGAGCCGAAAACAAAATGTCAGCGAGCGGGATGACGTAATTCCCCTACTGAAAGATCGTGTTACTCGCGTGTTTGGGCGCAACCATCAGTTTAGTGGAATTCATGTTTTCACTCCGTCGGTTGACGTCCCAGACGACTACGGCCCTGGCCCACGCTTAGTGGTATTACCCGAAAGTGCTGGCTACAGCCGAACCCCTTCCAATCAAGCGTTTGGTGAAGCTGAGAAAGTTCTGCGTAACCGAGGAGATCAACCTCGTCAGAAACAGAACCGGCTGATATTCCTGGCTCCAGACTTTGACGTGGTCAGCCGCCTCAAAGAACAGGCACGTATCTACCTGGCGTGGCGTTCTATTGTGGCAGACATTGAAAGTGGCGCGCTCAATCAAGATTTGTCTCATCTGAACCAAGCCAAGCAGAATCGTGATGGCGCTGAACAGTCACTCGGTCAGCTGATCCGGGAAACATGGAAATGGCTGCTAGCTCCTGTCGAAGACTTTGTGAAAGGTCGACCTGAGCTGAGCTGGGAAGCGGTATCTATTCCACCAACTTCGCCCAATTTGATCCAGAGTATTGAGGAAAAGCTCAAAGAAGAAGAGTGGATGGTGTACGAGTGGTCGGCGATTCACCTGCGCAAAGTGCTCAAGGATTGGTACTTAAAGGATGGCGTCTCCGAGGTAAACGCTCCAAAAGTGTGGCGAGACACCTGTCATTACCTTTACTTACCTCGACTGGTGAACGACCAAGTGTTTCGGAATGCTATTAGCCAAGGCGTAGAAAGCGAGGATTTCTTCGGCTTTGCTTCTGATAAGGAAGAAGACCGCTATCTGGGCTTCTGCTTCGGAAAGGGTTCTATAGCGCCGCTGGATGAATCATCACTCTTGATCGAACGCGAAGCTGCGGCCGCCTACGCCGAGAAACTGCGCGAAGCTCAGCAACCCGCACCGCAGCCTGGAGCCATCGATTCCGGACTAATTGGAACTGGCGCAGCGTCTGGGTCCCGACCTGACATTTCGGAGGGTCCTGTCGGTGGCTCTTATGCTGAACCAACAGCTGCACCTGCTATAGCAAAGACTCACTTCTATGGAACTGTGGATCTGGACGCCGTAAAGGCAAAAATGGATTTTGCCACCATCATGGACGAGGTAGTCCAGCAGTTCACAGCCCAGCTCGGTGTGGATGTGACCATCTCGGTCGAAATTGAAGCGCGTAAAAAAGGTGGGTTCGACGAATCATTGCAGCGAACAATCAAGGAAAACTGCAATGTTCTGAAATTCAGCTCTTCGGAATTTGAAGAAGACTAGTCTGCGAAATAGCGTGGTGCTTCCTATGAAGTTAGCACCACGTTTTATGTCGCCAGATTATCAGACAAATTCAACTTTGGCCGCATCAAGCGTCACAATAGAGTACACCCATAGGGGATGGTGTGATGTGACACTTAAAATAGTAACTATTGGGTGTAAAATGAATTTTGTTACAGTAACATTACGATAACCACCCTAATGTGACACAAACACTATGCCCCGTATCGGATATGCACGTGTTAGCAGTGCCAGCCAGGATCTAGATATTCAAATCAGAAAACTGACCGACGCAGGTTGCGAAGTCATTCGATCCGAAACGGTGTCTGGTGCTTCGCGCGATGGGCGCACCGAGCTGGAGACTGTGCTTGAGTTCTTACGCCGTGATGATGAACTCGTCGTTCATCGCCTTGACCGTCTTGGTCGTTCTACCCGTGACGTCCTTAATTTGGTTCATGAGCTGGATGCCCGGGGCGCTTCGTTGCGAATCCTTGAGCCAGACATTACGACGAAAGGTGCAATGGGTCGAATGATGATCACGGCCCTGGGCATGGTCGCGGACATGGAACTGACGTTTATAAAGGAGAGGCAACTTGCTGGCATTGAGGCTGCAAAGCGAAAAGGGATTTATAAGGGCCGTCCAAAAATGATCGACGAAGCCGAAATCTGCAAACGGATGGCGAACGGAAGCACGAAGGCCCAGATTGCCAGGGACATGGGTGTATCACGAATGACGGTTTACCGTGCCTTACAAACGTTGCCGTCCACTAAGGGTGAGTCAGCCTAAGGTTTCCAAATTTTTAATCCATCCAATTACTCTAAACGTTTTCGGGAAACGCCCTGTGCGGATTCGCATGCAGAGTGTTGTAGGGCTGGGGGTTAGATACCCTCGGCCACCCAATTAGCTGCATATTATTGTGAAATATTTGATACACAAGATTCTGTCCATTTTATTGAAAGAAGCTTAATGTAGCTATCAGCAGTATCCGGATTCGAAATAAACTCAGCCTTTTTTGATAAAAAGTCGCTTGCTTGTTTTTTGCTTCCGTATGATTCAAGAAATGTGTAAGCAAATCTAAATTTTTCGTCTACGCTTAATCCCGCTACCTTTTTTAAAGTAGAATTATGGACACTTAGGCATTCTAAAAATTTTTGCTTACCTTCATCTTTTTCTTGCGCCAAGGCTGAAGACCCAGAAAACAAAACAAGAACAGCTATCAAAACATTTACGTTCATATATCAGGAATCCTTCTTGGAACAGCTATCGCATAGCCAAACGGCGACCCGACAGGGGCGTCCGGTGGAGGCCGCAGACCGAAACGAACTTAATTGATTTGTTAGGCATTTTTCTCGCGAAGAAAGTTAGCGATCAGGTGCCATTTTTCTTCGTATTGCTCGTAATTTGGAATGTCTCTAAGATTTACTTTGCCCCAGTTTTCGCTTCGTGGAGCGGACTCCACGATAGCTACCGGAAAGACGAAATAATTCGGCGGCATAACTTCTTTTTTGCCATCCTTCGAACCCCGGTTGAGCAGCACCACAATAACAAAATCGCAGTTGAAATTTTTGATGGGAAACCCACCAGCCCCGGTTCGCCACCTACTTTTTACTTGAACCATCGCGGATCTATTTGACTCAGGATTTGTCGCGACCAAATCATAGCCAGGCATATTTGTATAAGTCTTGTAGGAAGCAATTTTGTGGAGCAAAAGCTGCCCCAGAACCAAAAACTCAGCTCCTTCTGCCTCCAGCCGTGTATCTAGTCTCGCCATTGCCAATCCTAGTTTTGATGCCTAACGCTTAGCTTTGCGGCGTCCGAAGCGCAGCGTAGGTGCGTCCACCAACAGCCACTTGTTAGGCGTAGTGCTCCCTGCGATGGCAGTTCGGACAAAGTGCGGTCGCGTTCTCTACCGTGTCCTCCCCGTTATCTGCGAGTCGCACCTTATGATGAACCTCAAGATACGGAGTACCATCTGAGCGACGATTGAAAGGAGCGGCTTGGTGGCAAAGCTCGCAGATTCCGTTGGCTCGGGACAACACCTCTGCAATAACGTCAGCGTTGCGTATGAACGCGGTAGTAGTCACCGGAACTCGGATCGGTTTAACGGGTGCTGCCTCAAGCCTTTTCTGGCGAGTTACTGTGGTGCCAGAAAGTGAATCTTGAACCTCCTCGGCGAAGCGCTGGTTTAGCTCGTCCAAGTCGCGAACGACGTTAGAGTGAGGGACTACAGTTTGTTTGGAATACTCAACGTCCGGTGCGATGGAGATTTCGCCAAAAAAACCACCCGACGCTCGCTGAACTGCGGTTCGTTGTCGGTGCTCCCAACCATGGACGCTAACATTTTGGGCTGCACTATGGACGTGCTCCATTTGGAATCGACGCGCAGGCCGTGGCGGTTTTCCTCGGGTATTGTCAAACTGTTGGTGCCCCGCGCTAGATAGAGAGTAAGTGTCGCCTTCCGCGTCGACGTCCAGGACCTTGAAAACACCATAAACGCGGTCATGAACGACCACTACTAAAAGGTGAACCGGAGGGTGATCGGGATGTCGATAATCGTATGACGAGCGTATAGGCTGCACGAAGGTGTACTCTTCCAAGGTACCACCCGCATCTAGAAGTTCTTTCACTGCCCTATCGGAGTGTCGGAGCAACATCACGTTTTCCAGCGCGACCTCATGCTCACCCGCGACGAATTCTGCCAATTTCACAAATTTCTCCAACTTAGTGCCTAAAAGTAGCTATACCGAATTCCACGATATTGTAGAAAAGTGCGTTCTCGATAATACCACTTTTCTGTTACGACACGTGGAGGAAAGTCTCATATTTAACAATAGCTTAGTCCAATTATTCCTGCATCGCCATGTAATCGCTTGGCTTCTTGATTCCTTGTTTAGCACCCTAACCGAACCGCTCACATGTTGCTCAGTAGAAAACATCATGCCTAGAAAATAAATATTTGTGCTCAGTTTAACTCCATCGGCTGCGCCAACCGTTGAACAGTAAGCGCCAATAAATCAGCACCTACATTCCTGCTCGCCGATTGCACACACTGACTTCCTCACCCATCCCATGAGAAATCAGCATGACCACAACCGAACGAGCACACGCCTGGCACGTCGCAAAGGCGGCATCGAGGCTGTTGAAGATCCGCACCTGGTCGGTGCCGTGGCGCTTGCGGTTCAGGTCCAGGGTCACCCTTGCCCCGTTGCGCCGGCGAAACTGGCAGCTCCAGACTCCAGGGGCGCAGGCACGATGTCCGCGACCATGAGGTTGCCGGCCTCAAACAACAGGCGTAGCTGGTCGAGTCGCATGATGGGGTTTTTGCTCCTGCAAATCTGGGATTTGAGCGGTAAAGGGTAGCGCAAAATCGGAAAATTGTCGGGGCGTGATCGTCCGGATGCGACAGTCGGTTTACCATAAGACCTGTTGTGCGCAACGGGTTCCTGACCGATCGGTGTCGATAGAGTTTGAGGCGTCGCCTAGAATCCGTCAAAACTCTCCCTGAGAAATCGCTTCCAAGAAAGTAATTAAAGACTGGCGCTGCATCTGGCTCAGCTCACGATTCAAGCAGTCTGCATTCATCCCAAATTCCGGTATGGTTACTGCTTTTCCTGTACATCGAGCAAAGATCAATTCTTCAAAGTAAGACGGAAAGTTGGACAGAACTCTGTCAGCATCAGTTGCTGATATCGTCCACATCTCACGGGAACTAACACCCATCATTTTTTCAATGATCGATTCAGAAACATAAGCGTCTTCCAAAAAATCTCGGACTTCTTTATCCATTCGGCGATGCCATTGCTCAACGTAGAATGGATCCGTCTCCTCATAAAACTCCGGATTATAATAAGGACGATGAAGCCCAATTTCGCCTGCGAAAACGCGATAAACGCTTGAAAGCGCAATCATTGAGCATGCGCTGTAGCATTTATTAAGAACGATAACCTTCCATTTTAATGTGCGGGCTAAGAAGCCTATACTCATTGCCTCCTCAAGGTTCCCACCATTTGATGGACCAAGCAGAAGAGTGGAAATGGGGAGCTGATTGCGTATTCCAGACCAAGGTTGCCACTGATTCCAGACGAAGCCTGCCACCCATTCCACGCGAAAGCTGCCACTGATTCCACGGCAAAGCTGCCACCCCGGCAGGTTGCCTGACTCACCCCATCGAAACCGTCCGGCGCGGGATAACTTAACGGTACTCTGAGTCTTTTCATCCGGAGAAGATCAGATGCCAGCAAAGAGGTTATCCATGCGTAAGATCAAAGAAGTCCTTCGCCTGAAATGGGAGCGAGGGCTAAGCAACCGACAGATTGCGGCGGCCTGCGGCGTCAGCCGCCCCACGGTAAGCGAGTATCTTCGGCGTTTAGCCGAAGCCGGTCTGAACTGGCCATTGCCGGAGGATCTGGGGGAGGCTCGCCTAGAACAAATGCTGTTTCCGCCACCCCCAGACTTGCCGGCTCAGGTCCGGGGCATACCGGACTGGAAGCAGATTCACGATGAACTGAAGGGTAAATACGTCACTCTGTTCCTGCTCTGGCAGGAGTACCGTCAAGCGAACCCGGAAGGGTATCAGTACAGCTGGTTCTGTGAGCACTACCGGGCCTGGCAGGGCAAGCTGGACCTGGTGATGCGCCAGGACCATCGAGCGGGTGAGAAGCTGTTTGTGGACTACGCCGGCCAGACCGTGCCCGTCATTGACCGCACCACCGGAGAGATCCACGAGGCGCAGATCTTTGTGGCGGTTATGGGCGCTTCCAATTACACCTACGCCGAAGCCACCTGGAGCCAGAAGTTGCCAGACTGGATTGGCTCTCACATCCGAGTCTTTCAGTATCTGAATGGAGTTCCCGAATTAGTGGTGCCCGACAACCTCCGGTCCGGTGTCACCAAAGCTCACCGCTACGAACCTGACCTCAATCCGACCTACCAGGACATGGCCGCCCATTACGGCGTGGCCGTAGTCCCTACGAGGGTCCGAAAGCCCCGAGATAAAGCCAAGGTAGAAGGCGGTGTGTTGATCGTCGAACGCTGGATTCTGGCGGCGCTGCGCCACCGTCAGCACTTCTCGCTCGGGCAGCTCAATGCAACCCTCCGTGAGCTGCTGGAGAAGCTCAATCGCCGCCCCTTCCGAAAGTTGCCCGGCTGCCGGCGTGACCACTTCGAACAACTGGACAAGCCCGTTTTACAGCCGCTACCGGCAGAACCGTATGTCTACGCAGAGTGGAAGAAGGCTCGGGTGAACATCGACTACCACATAGCCGTTGACGTGCATTACTACTCGGTACCCTACACCCTGATCAAGAAGGAGGTGGAGGTCCGAATCACCCACAACATCATCGAGTGTTTTTACCGGGGCAACCGGATCGCCAGCCACCGCCGCTCGGACCAAAAGGGACGGCATACCACCATCGCCGCTCACATGCCTGAATCCCATCGGCAGGCGGGTGAGTGGTCACCGGAACGGCTCATCGCCTGGGCGGCCAAGACCGGACCCGCCACAGAAAAACTCATCCGCACCGCCTTGGGTGCCCGCAAACACCCGCAGCAGGCCTACCGCTCCTGCCTGGGCATTCTCCGGCTGGGCAAGAGCTACGGCGAGGCACGATTGGAAGCCGCCTGCCAGCGCGCCTTAATGCTGGGTAGCTGCCGCTACAAAAGCATTGAATCCATTCTCAAACACCGCCTGGACCAGAAGCCCCTGGAAGAACAGCAAGAGCTGGCCTTACCCGATACCCACGATAATATCCGCGGCCCAACCTACTACCACTGAGGGAACCTGACATGCTGAAACATCCGACTCTGGACAAACTCCATGCCCTCAAATTGACCGGCATGGCCGCCGCACTGGCTGATCAGTCGGCCACGACTGACATCACGGAACTGAGCTTCGAGGAACGCCTTGGACTGCTGGTCGACCGGGAGATGACCGAACGAGATAACCGACGCCTGACCAGCCGGCTGCGCCGGGCTGGACTGCGACACACCGCCGTTCTCGAAGACCTGGATTACCGGAACTCACGCGGCCTGGATAAGGGATTAATCCAATCCCTGGCAAGCTGCCAATGGGTGAAGGAACACCTGAATGTGCTCATCACCGGTCCCACCGGTGTTGGCAAAACCTGGCTGGCCTGTGCCTTGGCGCACAAAGCCTGCCGGGAGGGCTACACCGCCCAGTACGTTCGCCTGACCCGGCTGCTACGAGAACTGACCATCGCTAAAGGAGATGGCCAGTACCCCAAACTGCTAGCAAATCTCGCCAAAGTCGATGTACTGATCCTGGACGATTGGGGGCTCATGAAACTGAGCGCAGAGAACCGAAGAGACTTGCTGGAAGTGCTGGAAGACCGGTATGGCCGTCGTTCCACCATCGCCACCAGCCAACTCCCTATCGAGGAATGGCATGACGTCATCGGTGACGCCACTCTGGCGGATGCGATTCTGGATCGGCTGGTTCACAACGCCTACAAGATCAACCTCAGGGGTGAATCCATGCGAAAACGACAAGCAAAGTTGACGGGCACCACAGCTTCGGAGTAACAATGAAACCCCCGCGTCGCTACGCTCCGATGGGTGGCAGCCTTGCGCCGGTCCGGGTGGCAGGCTTCAGGTGGAATGGGTGGCAACCTTCAGCGGTTTACGCAAGCTGATCTTCGGAGAGGTTAAAAATGAGGTTGGTTAAAGTCTCAGTATCACCTTTTTCAATATCTCCTGAAATTACAAGTAATTTGGAGGTATCAATACCCTTATTGGGCGAAGCCATCCGAATATCAGCAGCAGACAAGAAAGAGGGAATAAGAGAGAAAATAACTATCGATAAGATAAATACGAAAATAAATTTAGTTTTCACTTTAGGTTTTCTCCGGCTGCTTAAAATCTATTATGCTTTAGATTAACCACCGCTAGTCAAAACGAATCAAAAAATTCTCTGAATTTGTTGACGATGATTTGTGCCATTGAGAAATTATATCAATTGCTTTTTGTATATTTTCTGCAGTTTCCTTAACAGCACAAACCCACTCTTCGAGTGGATTAATTAAAGCGAAATCAGAATTACCAATTTCTCCATAGCCTAATCTGCGCGAAGCGTAGACTTTACGAGTTTTAGACATTCGGTCACCATATATCATTTCTCGGATGACTAGCGCGCTATTATTACCGCAATTATTATAAGTCATGGCTGCAATTATAGGATCATATGACGATGACCCTAACCGCTCATAAGCTAATCTCGCTAACTCCTCCACCCCGTGGCCTTTTTTGGTTTGTCCTTTAAAAGTTTCATTACGATTAAATAGGTTAGACTCAATTCCTACATGTTTTAATGATATTTCTAACGATTGATAGAGCATAGTGACAAATATTGGGACAACCGCTGGCTCTGCTTCTAATAGCTTTCCATCACCTTCTATCATCTTTTCGGCCGTTATTGCGTAAGCAAGAGCCGCCTCTTCAAAGTCAAAAATATGTGCATCTTGCTGATTCATGATTAGTCCAAACCGTAAAAAACTGAGTTTTAAAAAATTTGACCAGATTTTGATCTAAAATGAAACTCTTATGATTACATCTATATTTGTGTGCACATTCGGCGACTATATCTTAAAAATCTAGCTATCTTTATTGCTAATACCAAAGGGTGGTGTGTTGATCTGGGTGTACCTCTGGAAAGATGCATTGAATGTAGTTCTGGAAACTTGAAAATGTTCAGCCACCTCTTTTTTCGTAATATCTGGATTGGACAACATGGCTGCTGCTTTTCTGATGTCAGAGTTTGACATGGATGGCTTGCGCCCCCCTTTTCGACCTCTTGCTCTGGCTGCCTGAAGTCCCGCTATCGTTCGTTCACGAATCAGGCTGTGCTCGAACTCGGCCAATGCACCGAAAATATGAAACACGAGCCGGCCACCGGAGCTGATTGTGTCGATAGCTTCTGTCAGAGATTTGAAACTGACCTGGCGATCATTGAGATCCTGGACTATCTCAACCAAGTCCTTGAGGGATCGAGCAAGCCTGTCCAGTTTCCAAACGACCAGGGTATCTCCCGTCTGAAGCGTACGAAGACATTGCGACAGTTCAGGTCGCTCACGCAACTTGCCCGTTATTTTTTCCTGGAAGATTTGTTCGCACCCGGATTTCTCCAAAGCATCCACTTGGAGCTCAGCGTTCTGGTCCTGAGTGCTGACACGTGCATAACCTACGATCATAAAAGGTACCTTTTCTGTTCATAGATTGTTGTACGTGATTGTTGAGCATTAAACAAACAACGAAAAATTGGTCTTTTTGAAACAGCGCTGGGAACGTCCAAAAAACGACCGTATGTTGAACGCCGTGGCGGTCGGATTCTGGCAGATAGCGGTCGGTCAACTTGTTGCATCGACCGGTTGAATCCGCCACCGAAAGCGGAATTACGCTGATTGCCAAAGCGGTCATTTAACGTGGAGTTGAGGTGCCCGCGCGGCTTTTCGCGCAGTGGTAGCCGTGGAGCGCAGTGTCATACGGCACTTTTCAAACTCGCCAACTGCTCAGCCGAAAGTATCTTTGGGGCTACTCTAGGCAAGCCTGAAGCATCAACCAGCTACATTTGATCACGTCACTGCGTCTCACTGCTACTTCATGCCATCATGGAGCGCATGGCCCTCCATGGCGTCCTTGCCATGATCGGAGAGTTGAGCGTCGAACCACTTGTGCAATGCTGCCACGAGGCTCACATCCGATGTCGTATAAGTCAATTGGGCCCCGCCTTTTACCTCTTTGTAGTCGATTGCGATCTGCCCTGGCTTAGATGCTTTGAGATCGGCCAGGCCTGGCATGTCTTGCCCGTGGATATGGGACGGTCCGGAGAAGTCACCCTTTAGGAATTGATCCCGAATCTCTTGCAGGTGTTGCCTGGTCATCTTGACTTGGCCTGCGTCCGTGGGCTTCTTAACCACGACTTGCTGAATGCCGCCCCTAACGTTTTTGGTGAAGATGTGGGTCGTTGCCGCAAGGCTGAACGGCATCACGTCCTTGCCTCGACCGGCTACTTCGGCTTGGCGCTGCGAATCGGCCATCATCTTCATGTGAGCGCCATGGTCCATTGTCGAGTGATCCATATTTTGGGCATGAAGGCTTCCTGCGAGAGCCGAGATAACGATTGTTGCGATGGCAGTTTTGAGCACGATATTTCTCCAATGTTGATGTTGGGCTGATCCTACGGTTAGATGCTCTCCTGCGCATAGGATCCAAATCACATGAAAAAAGTCAGCGAAAGCTTAAATTGGCCGAGCCTCATTGCAACCCAACCGACAGCAGGGCTCATACCCGAGGCCCTACGGGAAGTCGCCAAGAGGGTGGACGCCAACGCTCGCGAAACGCTTTTTCGCATTGGTGATCCGGTTCGTCAGATCTATTTGGTGATCTCAGGCGAAGTCCGCCTGATTCGAATCGACCGTCGCGGCGGGGAAGTCATCCTGCAACGCTCGCGCGGCGGCTTCATCGCGGAAGCGAGCCTCGACAGCCGTTCCTACCACTGCGACGCCATCGCAGCCGAATCCACCACGATGCTCATGTTCACCGCTTCGGTTTTTCGGCAGGCCTTGGAAGATGACTTTGCTTTTTGCCGGGCCTGGCAAACGCAGTTAGCCAAGGAGGTGCGCAAGCTGAGAGCCCAATGCGAAAGGATGGCCCTTAACAGCGCAGCCGACCGCGTCAATCACTACATCGAGTCCGAGGGGTCTGTTGGCGTCGTCACCTTGAATCAGTCCCGCAAGTCGTGGGCTGCAGAACTCGGCCTTACCCACGAAGCCCTCTACCGAACTTTGAAGCGTATGCAAGATGACGGCGTTCTTGAGGTCGCGGGGAATCGTCTGTCTACAAGGGTTTGAACCCTCGCTCTGCGGACAAGCATTCCTTTGCCAAACTCCACCGCGCTGAACTCACCCGCGCCGGACTTCATAGCGATGCTAGTGTTGGCGCCCATAAAACGCTAGTCATATTTTGAGGCGCGGTGTCGCCTATTGTAAACACCGGTCTAAAAGCGCTGCTATTTGCCGAATATCCACACAGTCAGATTTTTCCTCAGATCGAAAATCCATAAAACATTGCACAATTCAGGCGGGTCATTCACGAGATTGGAAATAGATAAGCCAAGCAATATCGTTTTACTCGGGCTATAAAGATGTTGTCGGTGAGAAAGGTATGACGCCAAGAATGATTTGACAGTCCTAACTGACGCCATACCCCTCAAAATCGTGCAGGCGCACGACCCAATGATTGTTACACACTTTGGGATCAAATCCAGCCCTCATCGACCTTTAGCTGTCGATGCAAACTTCAAGTCGCCTATATCACTGCCTCCTTTGCCATGCACAAGTCATTATTTGTTCTCGTTGTGATCGCGGTCATCGTTATTGCACGGATGGGTGTTCTGAAAAAGCCCGTCGAGTATCCCTTGCTCGTGCCTCAAAAAAGTATCAAGAAAGTCGCGTTGGGTGCTTCAAAAATGCCGAGCGTCAACAGCGATTTCGTCAACAAAAAAAGCACAAAGTAACGCATCAGTCTTCCCAGATAATCACCCGTAATGATGTACTCAATGCGCAACGAAAAAGTCGTAAAAGGGTGATCCCGCCGCTAAAAAACAGCACCTTTATGGTCTGCCATCATTGTGGTGAGGTCTGTAGTCCCTTTTTACGACATGATTTTTTACGCGGGACGATCTTTAAAGAACGACTGAGGTGTTAAACCATCTTACGGCAGCATTTAGA
>RKMI01000130.1_pt1 | contig 57483 bp, 63 predicted proteins | sample 2174191 | NCBI WGS metagenome assembly RKMI01 (sample SAMN10236717, study PRJNA505201) | synthetic metagenome | isolation source: mock community containing 12 organisms: Thioclava sp. ES.032, Psychrobacter... | place: USA: Walnut Creek | collected 2015-10-01
ACCCCCGCGGAACCGGCCCCGGCGTGGCGATTCCCGAGCACCTGGACGCGCTACCGATTGGCCAAGCCGAGGTACGCCGTGAAGCTTCAGGCGACGGCGTTCGCATCGCGCTATTGGCGTTTGGCAGTGTTAACAGTGCCGCTGCCGCGGTCGCCGAGACGCTTGATGCCACCCACATCAATATGCGCTCCATCAAGCCGCTGGATCGTGATGCTGTGCTCCACGCCGCCGACGAGCACGAACTGCTGGTCACGCTAGAAGAAAACGTTATCGCCGGTGGGGCCGGCAGCGCCGTGAATGAACTGCTGCATGCCGAAGGCGTTCAAATCGAAGTGCTTAACCTCGGCCTACCCGATGAGTTTGTGGAACACGGCACGCCCGCCGAGCTGCTCCACGACTGCGGCCTGGATGCCGAGGGCATCGAACGTGCGATCCGTGCCCGGCTGCCGTAAGCTTTATTTTTCTCAACGCTAGAGACTGCCATGTTATTTCTGATTATTGTATTTGCGCTGATCGGCCTTGCTGCTGGCGGCCCCGTTGGCCTGCTAGTCGGCGGTGGCCTAGGCTGGTGGCTGAGTACGCGTATCAGTCGCCGCTTAGGCGTGGCGCGCACACGCATTCAAGAAGGCTTTTTGGAATCGATTTTTTCGGTAATGGGTTGCCTGTGCCAAGCCGACGGCAAAGTCACCGACGGCGAACTTGGCGTCGCCGAGAAACTCTTCGACGAAATGCACCTGCAAGGCGAGCATCGCGCCAAGGCACGCGCCGCCTTTGAGCGTGGCCGCGCCGACGACTTCGACCTAAACGCCGAGCTTGCCAGCGTGAACCACCTCACCCGGCACCAGCCCGTCATGCGCCAGGTATTTCTGCAGGTGCAGCTTTCGGCAATTGCCGCAGACGGCGTGTTGCACCCTGCCGAGCACGAAATGATTCTGCGCGTCGCCCGCGGCGTGGGCTGTAGCGAGGCCGAGGTCCAACAAATCGAAGCCATGCTGCACGGTGCTGCCGCTAACTCCCAGGGCGCCAGTGAAGAAGCGCTTAAAGACGCTTACCGGGTACTGGGCGTGTCGGAAGACGCCAGTGATGCCGAGATCAAGAAAGCCTATCGCCGTCTGATGAGCCAAAATCACCCGGATAAGCTGGCCGGTAAAGGGCTACCTGAAAGCATGCGCGAAGTGGCCCAGGCGCGCACTAGCGAGATCAGTAACGCTTATGAACGTATCCAAAAAGCGCGTGAATAATCCTAAGTGACAGCTAGCCGAGCAACCGCTAAATTGAAGGCACCTTAATTTACCGGAGCGCCCGCTATCATGATTACGCTGTACAGTTTTCCCCAGTCACGCTCGCTGCGAGCCACCTGGACGCTTGAAGAACTGGGCCTGGAGTACCGCTGCCAGCACGTGGCGCTGGATAAAGGCGAAGGCCAAACGCCAGAGCACTTAGCGCGCCACCCAGATGGCAAGGTGCCGGTATTGGAAGATGGTGACGTTAAGCTGTTTGAGTCAGCACCGATTTGCCGCTATTTGGCCGATCAATATGACGATGGCCATTTAATGCCTCATGAGGCCATTAAGCGGGCGCAGGTAGAGCAATGGCTGAGCTTTATCGTCACCGAACTGGAACAGCCCTTGTGGAACCAGGCCAAACATCAGTTTGCCTTGCCTCAGGATAAACGCATCCCGGCCATTTTACCCACCTGCGCTTGGGAATTTCAGCGTGCGCTGCAAGCGCTGGAGCGCCGCTATCAGGGCCAGGAAACGCTAGTGGGCAATACCTTTACGCTGGCGGATCTGTTTCTGACCCACACATTAAGCTGGGCTTCCAGCATGAAACATCGCCTACCCGAGCCGTTTATCGCCTACCGCGAACGCCATGCCCAGCGTCCCGCGATGGCACGCGCCATTGCGCGTGAAAAAGCGGCGGCTGAGCGTTAGTGAGCGCGACGACCCTGCATTACAGCATCGCTTCTCCCATTGGTGTGATTGCCGATACCCACGGGCTACTGCGCGATGAGGCGCTTGTGTTGCTGCAGGGGAGCGGGCTAATCCTACATCTTGGGGATGTGGGCAACAAAGAAGCTGATAGCGCTATTTTACAGCGTCTGGAAAAACTGGCGCCGGTTCACTGCGTGCGGGGTAATATCGATACGGCGTCGTGGTCGACGAGGCTGCCGGTCCATCAAGACATTATTGTTAATGACCGGCACCTGCATCTTGTTCATCGATTGGAGGATTTTGACCCGGCGACGCCTTGCGACGCTGTACTGCACGGACACTCCCACAAACCCCGCAACGAATGGAAGGCCGGAAAACTGCTCTTCAACCCTGGCGCTGCCGGAAAGCGCCGTTTCAAGCTCCCTATTACCTTAGGCAAGCTATGGGTAGACCATCGTGAGCTGCGTGGCGCGATCATGCATTTATCGCTATGACGCTACGCATCATCGCGCGTCATCGCCCTGAAAAAGAGGCAGCTAAGCGCTTAGGTGACTGCGGGGTGGGGCAGCACGGCATTATAAACGGCAAAGTAATGGCAAACGCTTCCGCCGATAACAAACAGATGCCAAATGGCGTGATTATAGGGGATGGCACGCACGGCGTAGAAGATAACCCCCAGTGTGTAGGTGATGCCTCCAGCGGCCAACAGCGTTATGCCGGTCGACGATAAATTAGCCGACAAATCCCCTGACGCCAGTACAATCATCCAGCCCATGAGCAGATAAATCGCCACGCGTAATACCGCAAAGCGCTGGGGCCAGCGCAGTTTGCAAGCAATACCCACCAGCGCCAGTGACCATACGGCGGCAAATAGGGCCCAGCCTATAGGGCCACGCATATTGACGAGCAGAAACGGTGTGTAAGTCCCGGCAATGAGCAGATAAATGGCGCAGTGGTCAAGAGATTGAAAACGCTGCTTCCATCGCCGATGAGAAATGGTGTGGTAGAGGGCCGAGGCGGTATACAGCAGTACCAACGTGGTGCCATATAAGCTCAAACTGGTGATCTTCCACGGATCGATCTGGACTGCGAAGCTCGCCGCTATCAGCAGCACGGCCATCCCCACCAAGCTAAGCACAGCGCCGATGCCGTGGGTGATGCTATGCAGACGCTCCTCTAAATGACTGAATTCACAGAGCGACTCATGTGTCTCATGCATTGGGTCGGTCATAGGACACTCCAAACGTCCAACACCAGCTCAAGATCGTCCTTCGCTATCATTCCTTGCGCTCAATATCCACGTCGCTGGCCTGGGTGAAGTCATCCAGCAGCATCATGTGGCCAAGCTTGCCTGCTTTGGTGGAGAGATACTGTTCGTTATGGGGGTTAAGACCGGTGGTAATGGGCAGGCGTTCAACCACACTCACCCCGTCACGGGTCAGGGCATCGACTTTGCGCGGATTGTTGGTCATCAGCTTGAGCGCACTGACACCCAGATGGTCGAGCATCGGCACGCATAGGTCGTAGCGGCGCATATCGGCACCAAAGCCCAGCTGTTCGTTGGCCTCGACGGTGTCAGCCCCGTGGTCTTGCAGGTGATAGGCGCGAATCTTGTTCAATAAACCAATGCCGCGCCCTTCTTGGCGCAGATACAGCAAGACGCCACGCCCTTCTTCCGCAATTCGCTTCAGCGCTTCTTGTAGCTGGTAGCCGCAGTCGCAGCGCATTGAGAACAGCGCGTCGCCAGTCAAACACTCCGAATGCACACGCCCCAACACAGGTTCTTCTCCGGTCACATCACCCAACGTTAAGGCGATATGATCTTTCCCCGTGGCTTCATCTTCGAAACCATGCATGGTGAATGTCGCCCAGGGCGTGGGCAGCCGCGAAGCGGCAATGAAGCGAATGGTCACAGGTTACCTCGCTAATTAACCAAACCGGTTACCCCTACCAGTGTTGGCAAAATGAGCTGATAGTTTAACAGGAAGCGGCGGTCTGCTCACGGCTAGGTTGGCCGCAAAGCATTGAGAAAATCGGCGCGGTGCGACAATTTTTGCCACGCGTCGCGCCGCCAGGCGGTCTATCTTCCAGTACAATAGCTCCTCTACAATGCGGGCAAATTTCTCAAGAGCAAGTGTTTATGACCCCCACACCTTTGCAAAACGACCGTTTTCTTCGTGCGCTGGCTCGCCAGCCCGTTGACCGCACTCCGGTGTGGATGATGCGCCAAGCAGGCCGCTACCTGCCGGAATACCGTGCCAAACGCGCCGATGCTGGCAGTTTTATGGATCTGTGTCGCAACCATGATCTGGCGTGCGAGGTCACGCTGCAGCCTCTTGAGCGCTATCCTCTGGATGCCGCTATTTTATTTTCGGATATTCTGACGATCCCCGATGCCATGGGCCTGGGGCTTTATTTCGAAACTGGCGAAGGCCCCAAATTCAGAAAAACCGTGCGTACCCTAGAAGAGGTGGCCGCGCTGAGCGTCCCCGACGCCGAGCGCGACCTAGATTACGTCATGCGCGCGGTCTCGACCATTCGCCGTGAACTGAACGGTCGCATGCCGTTAATTGGTTTTTCCGGCAGCCCCTGGACACTCGCCACCTACATGGTCGAGGGCGGTTCGAGTAAAGATTTCCGCCACCTGAAAACCATGCTCTATGACACGCCGGACACCATGCACCAGCTGCTGGATACGCTGGCCCAGGCGGTAACCGACTACCTCAACGCGCAGATTCGTGCGGGCGCCCAGGCGGTACAGATTTTTGATACCTGGGGCGGCGCGCTGTCTACCCCGGCTTACCTTGAGTTCTCGCTGCGCTATATGGAGCAAATTGTTTCTGGCTTGATTCGCGAGCACGACGGACGCCAGGTACCGGTCATTCTCTTCACCAAAAACGGCGGCCAATGGCTTGAACACATCGCCTGCGCCGGTGCCGATGCCTTGGGTATCGATTGGTCCACCGAGCTTTCCGATGCCCGTGCTCGCGTTGGCCATAAAGTTGCCCTGCAGGGCAATCTGGACCCCAATGTGCTGTTTGCCCGGCCTTCCGCTATACGCGCCGAAGTTGCCCGCGTGCTGGAAAGCTATGGCCACGGCCCCGGTCATATTTTTAATCTGGGGCACGGTATCAGCCAGTTCACGAATCCTGACCACGTCACCGCCTTTATGGAGGCGCTGCACGATCTTAGTCCGCAATACCATCGGGGCATCGCGACCCAATCGAATGATACGTACCCAGGAGCCCAACAATGAGTGAATGTCGCGACGAGCAGTGGTTTACCGAAGTATTCGATAGCCACGGCAGCGCCTTCTCGCTGAAAATTACCGATAAACTATTGGATGTACATAGCGCCTATCAACATCTGGAAGTCTACGCCACTGAAACCTACGGCAACCTGCTGGTGCTGGACGGCTGCGTGATGCTGACCGATCGCGACAACTTTCTCTATCACGAGATGATTGCTCACCCAGCGCTATTTACTCATCAGAACCCCAAGCGGGTGGTGATTATTGGTGGCGGCGACTGCGGCACGCTGAAAGAAGTGCTGCGTCACCCAGGCGTTGAACATGTCACCCAGATCGATATCGACGAAGAGGTCACCAAAGCCTCAGAGCGCTTTTTCCCCGCACTGGTGGCGTCCAATAACGACCCCCGTGCCGAATTGCTATTCGATGATGGTGTCAAGTGGGTGGACAATGCACCCGATGAGAGCATCGATGTGCTGATTATCGACTCGACTGACCCCGTGGGGCCCGCCGAAGGGCTGTTTAAAACCGACTTCCTGAAGCGCTGCCACCGCATCCTCAAAAATGGCGGCGTCATGGTACAGCAAAGCGAATCGCCGCTTTACCACAGCGGCTCCATTATTCGCGAACTACGCCACGATATGCGCGAAGCGGGTTTTGAGAGCGTGGCGACGCTACCCTTCCCACAGCCGGTTTATCCGTCGGGTTGGTGGAGTGTGACGCTGGCGGGCAAAGCCACCAACGTTGAAAACTTCCGCGAACAAGAAGCGGCCCACCACGACATGCCGCTTGAATACTATACGGTGGAGGCCCACCGCGGGGCGCTTTCTTTGCCGCCGTTCATGCGCAAGTCTTTCGCAACTGAATAACCCCGCCAAACACCCGTTTTAGACTATCGTTCTCTTTGCCTGCGCCACAACGGTGCAGGCAAAGTAGATAGTCGTGATTTTTGCACCTAGACGTTCGTCTCGAATTCGTTGATTAGCGTTGAAAAGCGCTGAATTACCGCTAGTACCCCTGTTGGCATCTTCCTTGCTAGGTTAAAGACATGCTACGGCATGCATAACGATATTCAAATAATTCGAGGGAACCTACATGTTGAAGAAAAAACACCTGGCGCTATTGGCATCGGCTGGCTCGCTGACACTAGCCGGCATGGCGACGGCTCAAGCCGATACGCTCGAAGATACCATCGAACGTGGTGAAGTGCAGTGTGGCGTAAGCGACGGCCTACCCGGCTTTTCTGCACCTGACGACGATGGTAACTGGGAAGGCATTGACGTTGATGTTTGCCGTGCAGTAGCCGCTGCCGTTCTGGGTGACTCGGAAGCGGTCAACTACATTTCATTGAATGCAGTTGAGCGCTTCACAGCACTGCAGTCCGGCGAAGTGGATGTGCTGTCGCGTAACACCACCTGGACCACTACCCGTGATACAACGCTGGGTCTCAACTTCACCGGCGTCACCTTCTACGACGGCCAAGGCTTCATGGTGTCCAAAGACCTGGACGTTTCCAGCGTTGACGAGCTCGACGGCGCGTCAATCTGTATCCAGTCGGGTACTACTACCGAACTGAACCTGGCCGACTACTTCAGCGCCAACGATATGGAATTCGACCCGATCGTTTTCGATACCTCTGAGCAAACCGTTGGCGGGTACGAAGCCGGCCGTTGTGACGTGTTGACATCTGACACCTCTCAGCTTGCTGCTCTGCGTATTCAACTTGACGACCCTGAGGGTTCAGAGATTCTCTCCGACGTCATCTCTAAAGAGCCACTCGGACCAGTGGTTCGCCAAGGCGATGACAAGTGGTTCAACATCGTCAAATGGTCGCTATTTGCCATGATGAACGCCGAAGAGTACGGCGTGGACAGCGACAACGTTGACGACATGCTGGAATCTGAAGACCCCAACATCGCCCGACTGCTGGGTGAAGACGGCAACTACGGCGAAGAAATGGACCTAGACGCCGACTGGGCGTACCAAATCATCAGCCAAGTGGGTAACTACGGCGAAAGCTTTGACCGCAACGTGGGCAAGGACTCACCGCTGGAAATTGAGCGCGGTATTAACGAGCTCTGGACCGAAGGCGGCATTCAGTACGCACCGCCGATTCGCTAAGCGTCTCGCTTGACCCCGGCCCGCCATCCCTTGTTTCAAAGGTATAGGCGGGCCTTCTGATTGACCTTCCGTATCGCGGAGACGCCACCCATGTCGGTAAGACCTAATGCTCGCCCGGCAGGCCAAAAGCCGCCGTTTTGGCGAGACCGCGCAAAGCGCGCGCTTATTTTTCAACTCTTGGTCGTCGCAGCCGTTGCGGCTTTCCTGTTATTTATTATCGGTAATGTTCAGGAAAACCTATCCGAACGCGGTATCAGGACCGGGTTCGGTTTTCTTGAGCGAACCGCAGGGTTTGGTATTGGCCAAACCTTGATCGAATACTCCAAAGACAGCACCTACGGCCGAACCTTTGTCATTGGACTGCTCAATACGCTGATGGTAGGCGGCCTGGGGGTTTTGGCCGCTACCATTGTCGGCTTTATTGTCGGCATTGCGCGCCTTTCACCCAACTGGCTGCTGGCGCGCCTGGCCAACGCCTATATCGAGACGTTCCGAAATATCCCGCTGCTGTTGCAGATTTTCTTCTGGTACTTCGCCGTTCTGCGCGCCCTACCCAACGCCCGCGAAAGCCTGACCTTTGGTGAAGCCTTCTTTCTCAACGTGCGCGGCCTATACATCCCCGAACCGTTATTTGAGTCGGGGTTTGGGCTGATACCGGCAGCCTTTGTGGTGGCCATCGTCGCCAGTATCGCGCTGGTGGTTTGGAATAAGCGGCGGCACGAAGCGACAGGGCAACGTTTACCTGTGGGCTGGATTGTTCCGGCACTGATTTTCGGTTTTCCGCTGCTGGTATTGTTGGTCACCGGCGTCCCGGTTACCTGGGAACTGCCTGAAATGACGGGATTTAATTTCCGCGGCGGCATCACGGTAATTCCTGAGTTCCTCGCCCTTTGGCTGGCCCTGACTATCTACACCGCCTCGTTTATCGCCGAGATAGTGCGCTCCGGTATTCAGGCGATTCCCCATGGCCAGACGGAAGCCGCCCAGGCGCTGAGCCTGCCGCGTAAGCTGGTGCTGCGCCTGATAGTAATTCCCCAGGCCATGCGAGTGATTATTCCACCACTCACCAGCCAGTACCTCAACCTGATCAAGAACTCATCGCTGGCCACCGCCATCGGTTATCCCGATCTCGTCTCGGTATTTGCCGGCACCACGCTGAATCAGACCGGCCAGGCGATCGAGGTCATTGCCATGACCATGGCGGTTTATCTGATCATCAGCTTGCTGGTGTCCATGTTCATGAACTGGTTCAACGCTCGCGTTGCGCTCGTCGAACGCTAGGCCGGAGGCAACCTTATGATTCATAACAAAGATATGATACCCGAGCAGCCGGCGCCGAAAGGCACGATTGGGCCCATTGCTTGGCTTCGCGGAAATCTGTTCAATGGCCCCATCAACAGCCTCTTCACCCTGCTGGGCCTGTTTGTGCTCTACCTGCTGGTCGTACCGACTGTCCAATGGGCGTTTATCGATGCCGATTGGGTCGGCAGCAGCCGTGAAGACTGCTCACGGGTTGGCGCCTGCTGGGTGTTCATTAACGCCCGCTTCCACCAGTTCATATATGGGCTCTACCCAAGCGATGAATATTGGCGCGCCAATATCATCTTTGCCATGTTCTTTACACTGATTGCCTGGATGGCCATTCCCCGTCTGCCGTTTAAGCGCTGGGTAGCGGTCTTTGCCCTGGTAGCCTTTCCGGTCGTGGCTTTCGTGTTGTTGTACGGCGGCTATTTCGATCTCCCCCGCGTGTCCACCAACCGCTGGGGGGGCTTGATGCTGACCCTGCTGCTGGCCAGCATCGGGATGATCGGCGCGTTACCCATCGGTATCGTGCTCGCCCTGGGACGGCGTTCGTCCATGCCTATCGTGAAAAGCTTCTGCGTCATTTTCATCGAATTTTGGCGGGGCGTTCCGCTCATCACTATCCTGTTTATGGCCTCGGTCATGCTGCCGTTATTCTTGCCCTCGGGCATGGGCGTCGACCGCTTAGTACGTGCGCTGATCGGTTTGACGCTCTTCCAGAGCGCCTACATGGCCGAGGTGATCCGCGGCGGCTTGCAGGCCATTCCCAAAGGGCAGGAAGAGGCGGCGGCCGCGCTGGGTATGACCTACTGGAAACGCATGGGACTGATCATCATGCCCCAGGCGCTGAAGATGATGATTCCCGGCATCGTCAACACCTTCATTTCGCTGTTTAAAGACACCACGCTGGTGATGATCATTGGGCTGTTTGATTTATTGGGGATTGTGCAAGCGGCACTCTCCGACTCGCGTTGGTTGGGTTTTTCCCTGGAAGGCTATGTGTTTGCCGCGTTTATGTTCTGGATTTTCTGTTTCAGCATGTCGCGCTACAGCCAGTACCTGGAACGCAAGCTCAACACCGGCCATAGACAATAGGCTTGGCCGCAACGCCTAACGCCGCTTTTTTTGATTTTGAGTAGGATATCAACATGACACAAGCAGCCACCAACGCGTCCGACCTGATGGTTGAGATGCATAACGTCAATAAATGGTTCGGCGATTTTCACGTCCTGCGTGACATTTACCTGGAGGTCAAGCGTGGCGAGCGTATCGTGGTGTGTGGCCCCTCAGGCTCGGGTAAATCAACACTGATCCGCTGTATCAACCACCTTGAAGAGCACCAAAAAGGCGAGATCACCGTGGGCGGTGTACCGCTGACCCAGGATGTTAAACGTATTGAGCAGATTCGCCGCAGCGTCGGGATGGTGTTTCAGCACTTCAACCTGTTCCCCCATCTGTCGGTGCTGGAAAACTGCTGTGTTGCGCCGATGTGGGTGCAAAAAAAGCCCCGCAAAGAAGCCGAAGAGCAGGCCATGCGGTATCTGGAGCGGGTACGCATTGCCGAGCAAGCCAAAAAATACCCTGGCCAGCTATCCGGCGGTCAACAGCAGCGGGTCGCGATTGCCCGCTCGCTGTGCATGCACCCCGACGTGATGCTGTTTGACGAGCCGACTTCCGCCCTCGACCCCGAAATGATCAAAGAAGTACTGGATGTCATGGTGGAGCTGGCCGAGGAAGGCATGACCATGCTGTGCGTCACCCACGAAATGGGCTTCGCTAAAACCGTGGCCGACCGGGTGATTTTCATGGACCAAGGGCAAATTATTGAAGAAAACGCACCTGAGCCGTTCTTCAATAACCCCCAGTCCGAACGTACCCAGCTGTTCTTAAGCCAGATCCTCGGGCATTAATCCACAGCCCCAGCACCAAAACAGCTGTGGATAAACACAACATCATGGGCCTCACTTGAGGCCCATGATGCTTATAAGGCTTTTAAACAAGCGGCTAAAACAATCTACAAAGGATAGCGACACCATGGAAAAGCTATTTATCGACCGTGCGCCCCAGCCTATCGCGCCATTTTCTCACGCCTGCCGCGTGGGTGATTTGGTGTTCATTACCGGGCAAATGCCGACGGTGCCGGAAACCAACGAAATGCTGCTCGGCACTTTCACCGAACAGACCCACCGCGTGATGCAGAATCTGGCGATTGTGCTGGAGGAAGTAGGCAGCAGCTTCGAATACGTGGTGCAGTCCCGCGTGTTTATTACCAACATGGGCCATTTTGACGAGGTCAATAAGGTCTATGCCAGCTACTTCCCCCAACCGTTACCCACACGCACCTGTATTGGCGTCACGGGTCTTGCCGGTGGTGCCGACGTGGAAGTCGATATGATCGCCTGGATTCCACCGACTGAAGGCAGCGCCTAACGCCCTATCAGCGTCATACTGGCGGGCAGCAATGCGGTCTGCTCACGGTGTTGGCTCAACGGCTTTCCGGCTAGCGCCGTAAGCAGGATTTGCAGCGGATCACCGTGGCTGACTAACACGATGGTTTCTCCGCTAACCTGCTGCTCCCAATCTGCTATCACCGCTTGCATACGCGTTGCCACCGCGCTTACCGCTTCTACCTGATGGTGTTGATGCTCAGCGTCTTGGGCGTCCAATGCCCATACGTTAGGATAGTGATCGTCGCTCTGCCCCTCTAGCTTGCCAAAATAGCGCTCTCGTAAGCGCGTATCGACGCTTGGTACTAACTCAAACGCCTCCGCAATCCGTGCCGCTGTTTGCGCCGTACGCAAAAAATCCGAATGCACCACGCGGGTTGGTATTGGCCACTGCCAATCGGCCACCAACTGGGCAAGTTGTTGCTCGCCAAGACCAGAAAGGCCGAAGTCCTCCACGCCGCGCGCCGGCGAGCTGACGATCACGCCCCGCTGATTCGCTTGGCTATGGCCGTGGCGCATTAATAGATAGCAATTGCGCCAATGCTGGGGCGCAACGAGCGACAATATGGGCATGGCAAAACTCCGAGAAAGCCGACCACCACCATAGGCAAGGCCCTAAGGCCTGTCTAGAAGCGTGCTCGAAGTTTGACCTAGCGCTTAACGCTTGCCATGGTTAAGTGACCACTAACGACAAGGAGGACGCGTCACGATGACCACTTATATTGTTGTCGCTGATGCCGCTCGCGCGCGCATTTTTACCCGCGAAGCGTTAACACTCACCGAGCAGGAAAGCTTGGTACATGCCGAAGGACGCCTTCACGAGGGCGATTTGGTCACCGACCGCCCAGGCGCCGATGTTCACGAATCAAGTTCGACCAGCGCGCGCAGTTCCGGCGACGAGGACACTGCCTCGAAGCATGAAAACGAACTGTTCGCCAAACAGGTCGCCAACCACCTTTATAGTGCTCGAGTAGATAACAGCTTAGAGAAGCTAATTATGGTCGCTCCACCCAAATTTTTAGGCCTGCTGCGCGACAAACTCGATGGCCCCACGCAAAAGCTTGTGATTCATACCCTTTCCAAGGACCTGAGCAAAGCGTCGCTGACAGATATTCAAACTGCCGTTAGCGACCTGCGCTAACCCAGCGACGACATCCACCGCTTATTGGACTAAAGAAACGATCGCTCTCGCCGATAGCTGATGCGACCTCATGACAGGGCCACGCCCTGAAACGCATCAAGCCACGAGAGCGATCAATGTTTTCATCCCTGCGCGCTAAACTGTTAATCGCCACGTTAGCGGCGATTACCCTTGCCCTGGTAGTCAATGGCATTGCCAGTTACATCACCGTCAAACACCACAACACTGAACAGGTGTCCCGCAACCTGAACGCAGTCGCCAACGGTAATACCCAGGCGATTGATGAATGGTTTAACGCCCGCTACAGCATGCTCGCCAGCATGGAAGATGCCGTTGAGAGCGACGCCCCATTGTCAGCACTGCGCCAGTTGGAAGACGCTGGCAACTTCATTTCGGCTTACATGGCTGTCCCCGAGACCTCTGACGCTGTTTTTTCGGATGGCTGGGAGCCTCCCAGTGATTACGACCCGCGCCAACGCCCCTGGTACCAAGACGCCGTCGACGCAGAGGACACGATCATTACCGCCCCTTATGTGGACGCGCAAAGTGGCGGATTAATTGTGACCTTTGCTCGCCCTTACTACCAAAACGGCGAACTGGCTGCCGTGGTGGGCGCTGATATCAGCATTGAAGACGTGATCGACATTGTCGCCAGCATCGCCCCGACACCTTCGAGTTTTGGCTTTTTAACCACCGGCGACGGGACCTTGGTCGCTCACCCTAACGCCGAGCTGACCCTGGAACCCTCTAGCGCGCTCAGCGAACAGCTGGATGCCGGTTATATCAAGCAGATTGCTGGCAGTGACGAGCCCCATGCCCTGACGCTTGAGGGCCGTGAAACGTTATTGCAAGGTAGCGCCGTGGGCGGCAACAGCGATTGGCATCTCATGGTGGCGATGGACGAGCGTGAGGCCACCGCTGGGCTACGCGGGATTGCCAGCACGTCGCTTATCACGCTGTTGATCGTTGCCGGCATTACCGCCGTGGTCCTCAGCCTGCTACTCAAATGGTTACTGCGCCGTCTTTTGTCGGCCCGCGATGCGATGAACGATATCGCTTCGGGTGAAGGCGACCTTACCCAGCGTCTGCCGGAAGAGGGTAACGACGAGATCACCCAGATCGCCGCCGCCTTTAACCGTTTTGTGGCCACCATGGACACGGTGCTGCAGGATGTTCGCACCAGCAGTGAAGCGGTTCACAACGCCGCCACCGAAATCGCCACCGGCGGTCAGGACCTATCCCGGCGGACCGAAAACACCGCCTCCAGCCTGCAACAAACCTCCGCGTCTATGGAGGAGATTACCAGCACGGTCGAGCACACCTCATCGTCCGCCCAGGAAGCCAACCAGCTCGCCAAGGCCGCCTCGGACGTTGCCGGTCGCGGCGGCGAGGTTGTCTCCCAGGTCACCTCGACCATGGACGATATTGCCGAGTCGTCAGGCAAGATCGGCGAGATCGTCACTCTGATGGACAGCATCGCCTTCCAGACCAACCTGCTAGCGCTCAATGCCTCGGTGGAAGCCGCCCGCGCCGGCGAGCAGGGCCGTGGCTTTGCCGTGGTGGCCGAAGAAGTCCGCAAGCTGGCCCAACGCAGTACCGATGCGGCCAACGACATCAAGCACCTGATCGAGGATTCCCAAGGCAAGGTCACCAACGGCACCACACTGGTGCAAAGCGCCGGCGAAACCATGGCAGACATCGTCAACCACATCACCCGCGTGACCGATGTGCTGGGCGAGATTTCCTCCGCTGCCGGCGAGCAGAGCGACGGTATCGGCCAGGTAAACATTGCGGTTGCCGACCTTGACCGCATGACCCAGGAAAACGCGGCCATGGTGGAAGAATCGACCACCGCCGCTGAACAGCTCAAGGATCAGGCCGACCATCTTGCTGAGACCATCAGCCGATTCAAACTGTCGAGTGGTTCAGGTGCTCAAGGTGGCCGCCTTCTAACCTCCGTTTCACAGCCGTAGCATGCGGCTCACGCGCATAGAGAGAACTAACAACAATGACATTTAAGTCTGTCCGCACCCTCATCGCCACGCTTGTCGGTGGCTGTATCCTGCTGGTCGTGGCGGCGTTGGTCATCTACTCGGTGATTGCCAACGCCCGCTCCCAGGCCCTGGTTGAAAATCAGACGAAAGCGCTGCTCGAACAAAACATAGAGGCACGCCTGGCGGCGACCGCGTCGGCCCAGACCGAGGAAATCAAGGGCGAGCTCGAGCACGCCCTCACGCTTGCTCAAAGCCTGGCGAACACCAATGCCATGCTGGGCCAGGAAGACGGCGAGGGTCAGCCGTTGATGACCATGAGCCGTCGCGAGCTGTCGCGGCTTGTGCGTCAGACCGTGGTGGATAATCCCGACCTGCTCGACGCCTTTATTGGCTGGGAGCCCAACGCCTTTGGCAACGATGACCGCTATACCGGCCGCGAAGATCAAGGTTACGGCCCCGATGGTCGCTTTATGCCTTGGTGGTATCGCACCGAAAGCGGCGATATCGAGGTCTTGGCGCTGGGCAGCGACATGGAAAATCAGGAGCGCGATGCCGATGGCATTCGGCGCGGGGAATACTATCTGTGCCCCAAGGAAACGAAGCGTACCTGTGTGGTCGACCCTCACCTCTACGACTACAACGGCGAGACCTTACTGGTCACGTCGTTCAATGCGCCCATCCTGGTCGACGGTGAATTCCGCGGCAGCGCCGGTGTCGACCTGTCGGTCGAATTCATTCAGGGGTTGCTGGAAGAAGCCAATCAGTCGCTCTACGACGGCGCGGGTGAAATCGCCTTGATCGCCTCTCACGGAGCTTTGGCCGCCCATACCAGCGCGCCTGACCTGCTCGGCAAGCTCGCTGAAAACGAGCTGGATGAAGACCTTCAGGCCGGCATCGCCCAGGCGCAGCAAGGGGAGAAGGTGCGCAGGCTAAACACGGACCAGGGCATGACCGAACTCTATTGGCCCTTCTCGGTGGATGACAGCGGTAACCCCTGGGTGCTGATGATCCGACTGCCTGAAAGCGCCGTCCTTGCCGGTCTCAATGACCTGGAGACACAGCTGGAAGACCAGCGCGAGGCCTCGACACTCGGCATGATTGGCATGGGGTTGATCATCGCCTTTCTGGGCCTGGTGGCCAGCTGGCTGCTGGGCAACAGCATCTCTCGCCCACTGAAGCGCCTTGCCAGCCGTATGCAGGCGATCGCCTCGGGCAACGGCGACCTCACCCAACGCCTGCCGGTGCAAGGCCGCGACGAAAGCGCGGCGGTGGCCGAGCAGTTCAATGCCTTTGCCGATAAAATCCAGACCATTTTATTGGATGTCCGACGCAGCAGCGAATCGGTCAATCACGCCGCCAATGAAATCACTCAAGGCGGCCGCGACCTTTCCCGGCGTACCGAACAAGCGGCCGCCAGTTTGCAGCAAACATCGTCGGCGATGGAGGAAATCAGTAGCACCGTCGCGCACACCACCAGTGCTTCGCAGGAAGCCAGCGGCCTTTCCAAAACCGCCTCACAGCTGGCAGGACGCACCGACGAGGCCTTCGGACAGGTGGTGACCACGATGGATGCTATCCGCACCACATCGTCGGAAATTCAGGACATCGTCAGCGTCATCGATGGGATTGCCTTTCAAACCAATCTGCTGGCGCTGAACGCCTCGGTGGAAGCGGCCCGGGCGGGCGAACAGGGCCGCGGCTTTGCCGTGGTGGCCAATGAAGTCCGCCAGCTGGCGTCACGTGCCAGCGACGCGGCCAAAGATATCCGTCAGCGAATTGATGCCTCAACCGAGAAGGTCGAAAGCGGCACCCAAATGGTGCGCGACGCCGAGGCGGCCATGCACGAGCTTGCCGAAAGCGTCTCTAGGGTCACTCAGATGCTGGGTGATATCAGCACCGCGGCTGGCGAGCAAAATGATGGCATCAGCCAGGTCAGCATTGCGGTCACCGACCTGGATCAAATGACCCAGCAGAACGCGGCGCTGGTAGAGGAGTCGACGACCGCCGCCGAGCAGTTGAAAGACCAGGCCGACTATCTGGCCGAGCTGGTCGGTGGGTTTACGCTGGAGTCAGACCGTCACGGGTCGGCGTTACCGGCACCTGAAACGCGTCGTTAAGGGATCGGCGGCAGGGGGATGTCATCGCTGCGCTTGGCGCCAGCGGTCATCTCCCGGCACAGCCGCAGGAACTCGCGCACGCCGGTGGTGAGGTACTTGTGGCGATGCCAGATAAAGGTGAACTGACGCTTAAGATCCAGTTCCGGCGTGGGTAGCGGTACCAGGCTGCCCCGCCGGAACGCATCACGCAGCGCCAGCCGCGAGACACAACCAATTCCCAATCCTGACTCCACCGCGCGCTTAATGCCTTCGGTATGCTCAAGTTCAAGCAGCGTATTGAAGCGACTGCGGCGATGGCGCGCAGCGTGCTCCAGAGTCACCCGCGTACCCGACCCCTCCTCGCGCATGATCCAGTCCTCCCGCAGCAACTGTTCAAGCTCCAGATGGGTCTTGCCCGCCAGTGGGTGGCGTGGCGAACAGAACACGCACAGCTCATCCTCGACCCACGGCTGACTGATGATCATGTCGTCATCGCAGGGCCCTTCGATCAACCCAAGGTCCAGCGAGTGCTGACGAACACCCTCGATGATATGGCGTGTATTGCGCACCGCCAGACGCACGCGACTGCCGGGATAGCGCTGCATAAAATCGCTGATTAAGAGCGTTGCCAGATAGTTGCCAATGGTCAGGGTAGCGCCAACCTCCAGCGACCCCACGCCTTGCTGACCGCGCAGTAATTCCTCCACCTCCTCGGCTCGGTCAAGCAGCCCAACGGCCTTAGGCAGCAGCTGAAAGCCCAGCGCATTGAGCTTGAGGCGCTTGCCGATGCGGTCGAGCAGTTGGCAGTCGAACTGACGCTCGAGCTCTGCCAGGGCGGTGCTGGTCGCCGACTGCGACATGGCAAGCGAGCGCGCGGCATGGGACACGCTTTCGTGTTGCGCAACGGCAACGAAGACTTCCAACTGACGCAGGGTATAGTGCATGAAACCCGCCTATATCGATTTTGAAGATATCCGTTATCAATATAATTTACTTAACAGATATACCACCCTTTGCTTAGACTTGTCGGCAACTTAATACATATTTTTTATTCTTTTTAAGCATATTGTGGCGTGGCTAGCGTCACCCGACGGAGGAATTGGCATGAGTAAGTTCGCCCTGGAAGACGTACTCAGCGTTCATCACTGGAACGACACCCTGTTCAGCTTCCGCACTACCCGGGAACGCAGCCTGCGCTTCAAAACCGGCCAGTTCGTCATGATCGGCCTGGAAGTCGACGGCAAGCCGCTGATGCGCGCTTACTCGATTGCCAGCCCCAACTACGAGGACCACCTTGAGTTCTTCAGCATCAAGGTACCCGACGGCCCGCTCACGTCGCGTCTGCAACACCTGAAGGTCGGCGATCAGATCATGGTCAGCCGCAAGCCGACCGGTACGCTGGTCACCGACGACCTGCTACCCGGCCGCAACCTTTACATGCTGTCGACCGGTACCGGCCTTGCGCCCTTCTTGAGTCTGATCCAGGACCCGGAAGTCTACGAGCGGTTCGAGAAAGTCGTACTGGTCCACGGCGTGCGCGAAGTCTCCGAGCTGGCCTACGCCGACTTTATCACTAAAGAACTACCCGCCCACGAGTACCTGGGAGAAGAAATCGCTGAAAAGCTGGTTTATTACCCAACCGTCACTCGCGAAGACTTCCATACCATGGGCCGCCTGACCGACCACATCCGCACCGGCAAGCTGTTTGAAGACACCGGCCTGCCGCCCATCGACCCGCGCCAGGACCGGGCGATGATCTGTGGCAGCCCCGCCATGCTGGATGATACCAGCGCGCTGCTCGACGAACTGGGCCTGAATATCTCGCCGCGCATGGGCGAGCCTGGAGACTATGTGATTGAGCGTGCCTTCGTCGAAAAATAATCCTTTCAACGCTTAGCCGCTCATTAAAAACCCCCGCCAAGCGGTGCGCAATAGCACCGTTTGGCGGGGGGTTTGTGTTCTGGCGCGCGGCGGTGGTTACACTGCGTCTTTACCGGTCTCGCCGGTACGGATACGAATCACTTGCTCAAGCGGCATGACAAAAATCTTGCCATCGCCAATCTTGCCGGTATTCGCCACCTGGGTAATCGCTTCGATGACCTGCTCAACCATGTCATCGTCGACGGCGACCTCAAGCTTCACTTTGGGCAGAAAATCGACCACATACTCAGCGCCCCGGTATAACTCGGTATGGCCCTTCTGGCGACCAAACCCTTTCACTTCGGTAACGGTAATGCCCTGTACGCCAATGTCGGAGAGCGATTCGCGCACGTCATCAAGCTTAAACGGCTTGATAATGGCAGAGATTAGTTTCATTGCGAGATCCTCTAGCTGGGTAGCCATGGTGGTAGATAAAAAGATAGCGAGCGCTAAAGTCCCGCCCGTTATCCGTTAGCTATCAGCATACACCGCTACCGGCGGAGAATAAAAAAAGCCTCCCCGTGAAGGGAGGCCATAGACGAGCACTCGGGCTCACTTGGTTAGCATCGAATTACTTTTTGATGCTGCCCACTTATTTCTTAATACCGAATTCGGGGTAGGCTTCAAGACCGCACTCGGCGATGTCGACGCCTTCATATTCGTCTTCTTCGCTCACCCGGATACCCATGATCGCTTTGAGAATCAGCCAGACCACCAGACTCGCCAGGAAGACCCAGCCGAAGATGCCCAGGATACCGATGATTTGCGCACCGAAGTTTGCATCACCGTTATTCAGCGGTACGGCAAGCACACCCCAGATACCTACGACACCGTGAACGGAGATGGCACCAACCGGGTCATCCAGTTTCACTTTATCCAGCGTAACGATGGCGGCAACTACAATCAGGCCACCAATGGCACCGATAATCGTCGCACCAAGGGCTGAAGGCGAGAGCGGGTCAGCGGTAATCGCCACCAAACCAGCCAGCGCGCCGTTCAACGCCATGGTCAGATCGGCTTTACGGAACCACAGTTTGGCAAGAATCAGCGCGGCAATCACACCACCCGCAGCCGCGGCGTTGGTATTCACAAACACCTGGGCAACGTTGTTGGCCGAGTCAATGGCCGCCAGCTTGAGTTCAGAGCCGCCGTTAAAGCCGAACCAGCCCATCCATAGAATGAAAGTACCCAGCGTGGCCAGCGGCATGTTGGCGCCCGGAATCGCATGGATGGAACCATCTTTACCGTATTTGCCCTTACGCGGACCCAGCACGATCACACCTGCGAGCGCCGCAGACGCACCGGCAAGGTGCACAATGCCCGAACCGGCATAGTCAAAATAGCCGACTTCAGATAACCAGCCGCCACCCCAGGTCCAGTAGCCTGATACCGGGTAGATCACAGCGGTCATAACCACGGCGAACGCCAGGAAGGCCCACAGTTTCATACGCTCAGCCACGGCACCCGACACAATCGACATGGCGGTCGCCACGAACACCACCTGGAAGAAGAAGTCGGAACGCATGGAGTAGTAAGGCGCGTCGTCGCCACCGGCCGTCACGGCATCCGCGCTGTTTTCAGCGCCGATTAAAAAGCCAAGATTGGGCAGGAAGCCACCGGCATTGCCGGAATACATGATGTAGTAGCCCACCAGCAGATACATGGTGCAGGCGATCGCAAACAGCGCAATGTTCTTGGTTAGAATTTCAGCGGTGTTTTTAGAGCGTACCAAGCCTGCTTCCAGCATGGAGAAGCCCGCGGCCATCCACATCACCAGCACGCCGCAGATCAGAAAGTAAAACGTATCAAGCGCGTAGCTAATATCAGTCAACTCTTCCATTGTAAGTTCCCCGTTGAACTAAAGAAATGATCCGAAAAGCCAGATTTAAACGGCGTCTGCACCGCGTTCACCCGTCCGAATCCGAATAACGTCTTCAAGCGGCGTAACGAATACCTTGCCGTCACCGATTTTGCCGCTGTTAGCCGCGCTGCAAATTGCATCGAGCACGCTTTCGAGGCGGCCGTCATCTACGGCGACTTCAACTTTTACCTTAGGCAAGAAATCGACCACGTATTCAGCACCGCGATATAACTCGGTGTGGCCTTTCTGACGACCAAAGCCTTTAACTTCGGTGACGGTAATGCCTTGAACACCGTTGTCGGCCAGTGCCTCACGAACGTCGTCGAGCTTGAATGGCTTGATGATGGCGGTGATGAGTTTCATCCCGAATCTCCCCTGCTGGATTAAGGAGCGGCGCAGCCGCCCGAAAAAAGTGCCTGCTCCACTAATGCGCATACCGTGCCACCTGTTTTTTTTGTTATGGATTTCAATATTTTAAATATAACCAAATAGAGCGCTACGGCTAATAACACCGCCATTACGCGCTGCCAACCCGGGTATTGCACCAAAACTGAACACATGCAAAACGCAAGCGCTCCACTTTGATGCATAAGTAGGGCGCAAGAATAATTGAAGTAAGAAACATGCGAATCCCGCCTGGGTTGCGTATCCTGAATATCAGTCATCCGTATCGTGACACCGACATTTAGGAGTAGAGCCATGGCCCCTCAAGACCGTATTAGCCGACTCGCCCAGCAAATTGGCGACCGCTTGCAAAACGCCTCCCAAGCGCCTGAAGACATTCAGAAGGGTGTTCATCAGGTCGTGCGCAGTGCCTTTGACCGATTGGAACTGGTGTCCCGCGAGGACTTCGATATTCTGATGGACGTACTGCAGCGCACCCGCTCGCGGGTAGAGGCACTAGAACGCCAGGTGGCCAGCTTGGAAGCCGCGGTGGATGCCCAAGCAGCAAATGCGTCAACCCCCATAGAAGCCGAAGCACCGCCGCTGCCGGTAGAGCCTCAGAAAGATGACGACAATGCGCACCCAGAAGGTGGCAGCAGCTCGTCCAAGCCTTCAAAATAAATGCGAATAACTATCATTGACTATTGTTGCGTGCATGGTAACGTAACTTGCATCCCATGACTTAAGCGGTGCACAGAGGATTTGCGCGGTTACCACCGAGCCAATGCCCTATTTTGATGCATCGCTGTTTTTCACCGCTACCGTGATGCACGTATGACCACCGCCACCTTAGACGCTCGGGCCAGCCAACCGCTTTACGAGCTAACGCCGGGGACACTTGCCCAGCTAGGCCAGCGTTTCGGTATCGACTATCGGGTGCGCAATGCGCCCGCTGAGTCGAGCGTGGCAACCGGCAGCGTACGCGATGTTGCGCTCCCTCAGGCAATGCACTTAACGCTTTCCGACTTATGCGTGAACTGCGCCTATAGTTCATCCTCGCGCCAGACTGCGCCATGGTTTATCAGCGTCGTGCTGGAGGGTCATATCAGTGCTCGTCTGGGTTCTCAGCGCTTTCAACTTAACGCGGGCGACGGTATGTGCGCCCATTTCACACCCCAGCAGCCACTGACTGTTTTCCAGCCCGCCCAGACCCGGCTGCATACGGTGAACGTGGCGGTGCTCGCTACCACCTCGCTGGATTTGCCCCCGTTACCCACCGCGCCGGGGTTATACCCTTGGCGTTTGTCGGCAGCCTTGGCTCAGGCATTACGCCATGCCGCCGCCGAGCCGCTGGCCAACTGGCGCCAGCCACTGATTTGGCAGGGGCTAGCACTGCAACTGTTGGGCGATGGGCTGCCTCACCATGGCCAGCAAGACTCAGCCGAGCCGCTGGCAGCACAGACAATGCGCGGCATTTCGGCCCGCGACGAGCAGCGTTTGGCTATTCTTCACGCTCAGTTAGCGGCTTATCCCTCACGCGCTTATTGTCTCAACGACCTTGCGCGGGAAACCGCCATGAGCCCCAGCAGCTTGCGTCATAAATTTCGCACCCAATACGGCTGTTCAATATTTGATCACTTGCGCCAATGCCGCTTGGCCAAGGCGTATCAGGATCTGCAACGCGGCATGAGCGTTCAACAGGTCGCGCATACCTGCGGCTATCGCCACGCCACCAACTTCGCGACAGCCTTTCGTCGCCGCTTTGGTATCGCCCCTAACGAAGTCGCCACCCAGCGCGTCGCCAGATGAATTTGGCGTTGCGCATAGCCAATTTGGCAGACCGCATACCTTTCCCCTGCATTTAAAAGTAATAATTCTCATTATTAAAATTAGTAGGGGACCACATTATGCCAATTTCACTTTGCCGCTTTCGCCCATCATTGCTGGTCATTTCTGTGGCTATGGCAAGCGGGTCAGCACCCTTTACGTTTGCACAATCAAGCAACGATGAAACGTTAGCTACCGTCACCGTCACCGCCCAGCAGGCGGCCACCAAGGTCGAGACGCCATCGATCGAAACACCCCAAAGCGTTTCAACTGTTACTCGAAACGACATGGATAAACGCGGCATCAGCACCGTACAGCGAGCAACCGACTACACCCCTGGCGTCTACAGTAATCAGGTAGGTGCCTCCAACCGGTTTGACTACTTGGTACTGCGCGGTTTCTCCGACGGCAGTTTGAGCAATACCTTTCTGGACGGACTGAAACTCATCGGCGACACCAACTCGCACAGTTCGCTGCGGGTCGATCCGTGGTTTTTAGACAGTATTGAAGTGGTCAAAGGCCCGGCCTCGGTGCTCTACGGGCAGGCCTCGCCGGGCGGCGTCGTTGCCATGAATAGCAAGCGACCCGACTTCCAATCCGGCGGAGAGCTACGCTTTCGCGTGGGCAATAACAACCAGCGCAGCGCCGCCTTTGACTTGACCGGCCCGCTGGGTGAGGAACAGCGCGTGGCCTACCGTTTAGTGGGCATTGCCAGCGCTGCTGATACGCAATTTGGCCCCACCGAAGAGGAACGTTACGCCATTGCGCCCTCGCTCACCTGGGATATAAGCGACGATACCAGCCTGACGCTGGACGCTTATCTGCAAGACGAGCCCGAAGGTGGCTACCACTCCGGCGTGCCGTATGAGGGTGCCGTGGAAGCGCGCAATGGCCGTAAAATCAGCAATACCTTCTTTGACGGTGAAGAGGGTTACGACGCCTACGATCGCACACAGCGCATGGTGGGCTACGCCCTGGAGCACCGCTTTAATGATCAGTGGCAGGCTCGCCAGCAGCTACGCTACCTCAACTCCGACGTGACGCTGAACCAGGTCTACGGCTTTGGCTGGGAAGCGCCCGACTCCGATCAGTTACTACGCTATTACTCCGGCAGCGAGGAGTCGCTCGACGCCTGGACGGTGGATAATCAGCTTGAAGCCAACCTCAATGATGGCTTTATGGAGCATACCGTGCTGGCCGGGGTCGACTACCAGCAGCGCGATAATGACGTCAGCTGGCCGTCAGGCGCGTTTCCTTCGCTGGATGCCTTCAACCCGACTTACGGTGCAGAACCCACGGCAATGTACCCGCCGACCAACGAGCGCCACGAGCTGGAGCAAACCGGCGTCTACCTGCAAGACCAAATTGCGCTCGATAACTGGCGCTTCACCCTGGGCGGGCGCTACGACTGGGTCGATATCCGCAATACCAACCAGGACTCGGGGCAAGCAAGCGCGCTTGATGATACCCAGTTCAGCGGCCGGGCCGGGGCGGTTTACCTGTTTGAGAACGGCGTCGCCCCCTACCTGAGTTACTCAACGGCCTTCACACCCACCAGCTTTGTGGATGCCGACGGCGACCTGTTGGCGCCCATGGAAGGCGAGCAATGGGAAACCGGGGTCAAATACCAGCCCAGCGACAGCGACAGCCAATACAGCGCCTCGCTCTTTCACATTAGCCAGGAAAACGTGGCCACCAAGGAGCAGCCCAACGACCCATACCGCGCGGTGGGAGAGATCGAATCCCAGGGAATCGAGCTGGAAGCACGTACCCAGCTCACCGATGCGCTGTCGCTCCAGGCAGGCTACAGCTTCACCGACATCACCTACGCCAAAAGCGATGACGGCAACGAAGGCAACAACGCGATCTATTCGCCGCGCCATCAGGTCCAGCTGTGGACACAATATGCATTTAACGACGGCTGGCTGAGTGGCGCCGACATTGGCGCAGGCGTACGCCACTTCGCCGATATCGCCGCCGACCGCGCCAATACGGAAAGGGTGCCTGACTACACCCTGGTAGACGCCACCCTGGGCTACGATCTTAGCGAGGTAGGCATGCAAGGCGTCGAAACACGCCTCAACGCCAGCAACCTGCTGGATGAAGACTACGTGGCCTCGTGTAACTCCCTTGAGTACTGCTACTTCGGCGCTGAACGCGGCATCACCGCCAGCGTGCATTACCGATTCTAAATATCATTAAGCGTTAATACCGCCCAGGCCTCCTTGCCTGGGCATTGTTTCCATAAATACGGGTTTGCAAACAATAAAGATTATCGTTTAAATACAGGCCTTATTTTCTATTGAAGCCGTTATCATGCGCTGCTCCGCTATGTCTTCCCTGCTCGCCCGTATGGGCTTGCTGACTGTGTGTCTGCTCGGCGCCTTGCCCGCCCAAGCACAGCTGGCCACCATCGACTGGACAGTCGCCGAAACGCTGGTGGCCCTCCAGGCGCCTTTGGGGGGTAGTGCTCAAAAAGATGACTATCACGACTGGGTGGGCGAGCCACGGCTGCCGGATGACATCGCTGACCTCGGTTTACGCAGCCAGCCTAACCTGGAACTGCTGGCCCAAATGAAGCCTGAGCGCACCCTGATTTCACCCATGTTTGCTGGGTTGACGCCACAACTGGAACGCATCGCGCCGGTCACCACCATCGAGCTATACGCCCCTGGCAACGAAACCTGGCAGGAAATGCAAACCATCACTGAGAAGATAGGCGAACTGGCCGACCGCGAACCCCAAGCCGAACAACTGATCGAGCAGACACAAGCGCTGATGGCCCAGCTGCGTGAAGAGCGACCCGACACAGCGCCGCTGTTGATGATTCAGTTTATGGATGCCCGCCACGTACGCGTATTTGGTGACAACAGCCTCTATAACGCGGTACTGGAGCAGTTGGAGCTACCCAATGCCTGGGAGGAAACCACCAACGCCTGGGGCTTTTCGCTGGTTGGGGTCGAAGAACTCGCGCGCTACCCGGACGCCACCTTGATTATCGTCGACCCAATGCCCACTGGAGTCGAGTCACAGCTCGAAGAAAGCGGCCTATGGCAGCAGTTGCCCAGCGTTAAACACGACAGACTTCTACGCCTACCGCCCGTATGGAGCTTCGGTGCGCTGCCCTCGGCCCAGCGTTTCGGCCGGGAATTGGTCACTGCGTTAAAGGACGCGCCCCGCCATACGCTAACCCCTCAGTGATAGCGCGCTATGCCGTAGCGCGCGCCTAGCTACCCACCCCCTAACAAATGCGGTAGGTTAATAAGCATAAGGTAATCAATAACCAGCGAGGGAACGCGCATGACGCTTGCCATTGTGGCGACACGGGCCGGGGTCGGCCTGGACGCACCGGCGGTACACGTAGAGGTGCATCTGGCCAACGGCCTACCCGGCTTGACGTTAGTTGGCCTGCCAGAAACCGCCGTCAAAGAAAGCCGCGAACGGGTGCGTAGCGCGCTGGTCAACGCCGGTTTTGATTTTCCCAACACCCGGCGCATTACGCTCAACCTTGCCCCTGCCGATTTACCCAAAGAGGGCGGCCGCTTCGATCTGCCCATTGCGCTGGGCATTCTTGCCGCCTCAGGGCAGATTCCTGTCGATGCCTTAGAAGGCATGGAGTGCGCGGGCGAACTGGCGCTGGACGGCAAGCTGCGCGCCGTGCCCGGTATCTTGCCGTTTGCGCTGGCCACGCGGCGTGCCAAAAAGGCGTTAATCATCCCCCGCGCCTGCGCCGATGAAGCCGCGCTGGCGGGCGACTTACCGGTGCTTCCTGCCGATACGCTCTGGCAGGTGGTTGCCCATCTGCTCAACCAGGAAAAAATCCCACCGCACCAGTTGCCGGCGTCGGTGAAAACCACTGAACCAATGGCCGACCTGGCCGACGTTCGTGGCCAGCAACAGGCCAGGAGGGCGCTCGAAGTCGCCGCCGCTGGGGGCCATAACCTGTTGTTCGCTGGCCCGCCGGGCACCGGCAAAACCATGCTTGCCAGCCGCCTGCCTGGCATCTTACCGCCGCTTAGCGAAGAGCATGCGCTGGAAGTCGCCGCAGTTCGCTCGGTGTGCGGACTGCCGCTGGAGGCCGACTGGGGCCAACGGCCTTTCAGGCAACCCCACCACAGCGCTAGCGCCGCCGCGCTGGTGGGCGGCGGCTCAAAGCCCAAGCCCGGCGAGATATCACTGGCCCACCACGGCGTGCTGTTTCTGGATGAGCTGCCGGAATTTTCCCGCCACGTGCTGGAGGTATTACGCCAACCGCTGGAGAAGGGTGGGGTGTATAATCAAACAATATTTACAGCAAAAGAGCCAGGGATATGAAAGCGATAGCATACGTTCGGTATTCATCAGCGGTTCAAGGGGATGGCGACAGTGTAGAAAGGCAGATAAGCCCGCTGGAAGCTTTTGAGAGACGTTTCAACGTGAAGGTTGAAGAGATTTTCAAAGACGAAGGGGTATCGTCATACAGTGGCGACAACATCAAGAAAGGACGTTTTTCAGAGATATTAGAAAAAATCGAAAATGAAGAAATAAAGAAAGGCGATTTTCTAGTCATCGAATCAATCGACAGAATAAGTAGACAAGAACTAAACAAAACAGCAAAGATATTACAAGACATACTTGAGAAAGGAATTAAAATATACACAACAATAGACGAAAGACTTTATAACTATGAAGACAAAGAGAGAGATCTTGAAAACTATCTGATGATAGGACTCATAGCGAAAAGAAGCAACGACGAATCGGAAACAAAATCCAGAAGAAGGAAATCAGCATGGGATAAAGCGAAACAGCTAGCAGAAGATGAGGGGAAGATTTTTTCAACATCTATAAATACACCGTATGGACTGGAAATTGTAGATGGAAAGTTCAAGATCATAGAAGAAGAAGCTAAAGAAATAAGGTTTATAATTGAAAATTTAAAATACGAAGGTGTTAGTGCGACAATTAGAAAATTAAACGAATGGAGCAAGAGAAGTTGGAAACCGCACCATATAGGGCACTTTTTCCACAATCAATATATTCGTGGTGTATACAGAGCACAAAAAAGAGAAAACAAAAAGAAAGTTCACGAAAGATATATTGAGAATTACTATCCACCGATAGTGAGTGAAACCGCTTTTTATGAAGCAAGAGAAGCAATGAAAAAAAGAGAAACAAAAAAAGAATATGGAAATAAAGCTAAAGGTCATTTGAATATTTTTAAAAATTGTATTAAATGTAAAGAATGCGGTTCTACAATGATTTTTATGAAAAACAAAAATCCGAGAGGGGTTTGGTATAGTTATTATTCTTGTGAAACGAAAAAAGAAAAAAGAGCAGGTTGTGAAGACCAATCCTTAAGGGCTGAATATGTTATTGCTTTATTTCTCGCAGAGTTAGAAATAAGACTACAATTTAAAGATGATGTAGATGAAAAAGACAAGTTAATATATGAAATTATGCGAACAGAAGAAAAACAGGAAGATAAGAAATTATTTAATGATAAAAACAACGAGCTACAAAAGAAAAAAGCAATATTAAAAAATCTAGAAAATACAGCGGAAGAATTAGCAGAGAACGCACCAACGTATATATTTAAGAAAATGTCAATAATTGAAAAAGAGGTTGAAAAACTAAAAGACGAATTAAATAAAATTGAAATTAAAAAAATTGAATCGTTAAATATATACTCTTTCGATGAATTAAAAGAGTTAGTTTATACAGAAAAAGGAAGGTTAAAACTAAACAAGTTTTTAAAAGATAGAAATATAAAAGTTTTCGTTGAATATAGACGTAAAGAAAGGACAGTCGAGCAAAGTATTTATATAGATAATGAAAGATATTCAGTAAAAGCGAGAAAGTTTGATTTAAGAAATGACACTTTACTTGAAAAATACGAGATGAAAAATCTAGCAGAGTATATATAAATTATAGCCCCCTTTCGGGGGCTTTAATATTAAAGAGTGATGGACTTGATCATATTCTTAAAAGATTGACTGTTTGCTCTTTCTTCTTCTTCTTTTGATAAAATATATACGTTTGAAAAGTCAGAAACTTCTTTTTCTTTTTTTGTATATTCTGTTTTATCTTCAAAACCAATATTATTCTTTTCTATTTCTTCAATATCTGTTGAATAGTGGTCAACGACAAAGGCTTTCATATCTTCACTGTTTTTGTGAAGCTCAGGGTTAACGTAGGTATTAGGATAGGCTTTATACAATGAAAGGAGCTTTTCATAGTGCTTGAAGAATAGTTCTTCATCAGTTAGCTCTTGCTTGCCTTCTTTTAATGATTGAATAAAAGCATCAATACCTTCTTTTCCCTGTTCGCTTGCGATTCTTAACAATTGACCTCTATTCTTAGACTTAACAACAAAAGACCAATCGGAATAATCAAGTGAAGCCAAAAGGTCGGCAGGGTCATCAGATTCAGAAGCATCAAGCTCGTCTTGCTTTTCATCAGAAAGTTCATCAAGACCAATCAAGTTTTTAAAACCAGCCGAAAAGGTTAACTGTGCCTTGCCTTTGGTGCCTTTTACATAATCAAGAAAGGTTTCAGAATCTTTGGCAGATTTAGCGGAATCAGCGAGAATCTGGAAAGGTGTTCGACCATGTTTCTTACCTTGTTTACTTGATTGCTTCGTGATCTCAGCATCAGCCCCCCACTCTTCTGTTCCTGCTTTTGTGAGATAGTCTGTTTCGTGTGCTCTTGGTATAACATCAATACCATGTGCCAAGAAGTCAGCATATTGCTTACTTCCAAAATTTTGAAGAAGACCAGTCTTCTGAAGAGCAGAACCCCAAGCTCTATCAAAAAAATCTTTAAGAACTATTTCAGAAACTTCATCAGCAAACTCTTGATTATCAGTTTGATCTTTATATCTGTCATCCATAAAATAAAGAACGTGTCTGTGAATATGTGGACCATTTTCGCCAAAAGTCATTTCAGTGGCTGTGATTTCACCAACATATCCAATGCTTTTCTTAAAGTCTTTATATCTGCGATGCTCTTTCATGAAAGCCATGGCACTTTGAAACTTTGGAAAGAGTGTATCAACAGTATCAGTGCGACTATGTGGAGTTGTGAAAGTAATCAAAGCAACCTTTAAGTTTTTGGTCAAAAGCTCAGGAGTAGGCATAAACTGACGACGTTTCTTTTTAAATATAAAACCATTTTCAAACTGTGAATCTTCAAAAGCTCTGCGAGCATGTTCTTCTTTTGATATGTAAATAGCATCAGTTCGAAGGTCTAGGCTATGTGCCCAGTGGAAAGCCTGTGAAACTCTCTCAGACCTTTTCGCTTGTATGATAGGGGCACACACAGGGCAAACCCAAGCACCCGCACACACGACCAAACCGCCATAGTGAGAGGTGCCATATTCCTTAGACCTCAATATTGATATATCAGAATCTTTGGAATAACGAGCAACACGACACTGTGAAACTTTGTTAAAATTCTGTGGATACTTTAAACCTTCTTTCTTACCTTCAATATAACAAATCTTTGAAGCTAGGTTTTGAAGATAATATCTTTCAACAATTTTTTCATTTTTTTCTTTTAACATTTTGGAAACTCCTTTTTCCGTTTATTTAAATACATTTTTTAAGTTCTTTTTCTAGGTGGCCTATGATATAGCATCTGTTCCAAGGGTGGAGGGCTTTCGCCCTCCAAAAACCCTTACAAACAGTTAGAGGCATAAGCCTCAGCTTCACTAAGTAAAGACTTATAATCACTACATAGATGAGAATTCTCTCTAATAAACTTATTAACCATTTCCCTTCTGTGGTTTTCTTCTTCTTCAAACTCATCATATTCATCTATAAAATCACTCATTTTACTTCTCCTTTTTTGTTGTTGTTTTTACGGGCTTCGCCCTAGTTATTGAATGTCAGAAGGACGCATATTGTCTGCGACAAGTGAAAGAATATCATTCATTAAATACTCATCAACTTCATCAATTTCAATCTCTTCGATTTCTTCAATTGTTCTGATTTCTCTTTTTTGTTTTTGTGTTAGAACGTCCATGTTCTTCTCCTTTTATTTTAATTATATAAACCATCTCTTATATTATTATTTAATTTATACATAGCTAAATCTCTATGTGTATTTACTCTTGTATTTTTAAAGTCTTCGACTGTGCTAATTCTACGATTATTTTTAAACTCTACATAATCAACTAAAATATTATTTTTTAATAAATAAAGTTTATCAGAACCATCACGACCAGATTTTGGTAAAATACTAAAACCATTTTCAATTATTTTTTTATATTCTGTATTCATTTTATTAACCTCTATTATTATTTTGAGAACCGTACTCCAAAGAGTCATCACGCAACTTATTTATTAAAGATAATAATTCGGAAAAATCATCAGAATCTAGGTCAATCTTTTCACAAACAAAGTTAATAACTGCACACTTGCTATGAACAACTTGGTCTTTTTTACTAAACATATATAGCTCCTTTTTTTATTGTTTATATATTATAACATATAAATCCCTTCATTTGTTAAATATATTTAATTACTTGGTAAAATTAACACTATTCACGCAAAACTTTATACATCTTCTTTATATAATTAAAATTATGTAAAGAAGACATATTTTATTTATTAAAAACCATACGTAGAAGCTTTCTTCAAATGCTTTCTTTGTAAGCTCTTGATTTTTGGAGTTTTTAAATTAAAACGCTTAGCAATAACCTCCGGCTTTTCATTTTTATTATTTATAATAAACTCAATAACTTCTTTTTTTCTTTCGTCTGACATTTCTTTGAATAATAACATTATCTTTCTCCTTTTTTATTATGTAAAAACATTATAACATATAAATCCCTTCATTTGTTTGCTTTTTTGATTTAATTGTGATAGTTAACATAATTCGCGCAATATTTTAATATTATAAATAAAAGGAATGATTTATATTAGCATCAGTTAATGATAATTATTAGCAAATGATAATATAAAGATTGATTTAAAACAGGCATAAAAATAAGCGATGTAATAAACAAAGCTTTTAAACTTAATAAAATACGAATAAATTATAAATTAAAACATAATAGTTAAAAAACAATTTAGATAGTTCTCATTTACATATAGAAATAATTATTGATTAAAAACATCTAATAATGAACCTTGTTGGTTTCCATTTTCATCGTCAGAAATAGGAGTTGAATCAAAATCAGAAACAGAGGAGTTACTATATTGTTTGTCATTTATATGAGTAATCACAGAAGAAAAATCAGGACAATCTTTATATTTTAAAACTGCACTGAATATGTCTGCTTTCTCGTAGACTTTTACATTTTTAACTAACGACTCCCCCATCCTTGCAGTGCCAGGGTCTTTATATTGTTTTTTATAAACATCTTTAACATCTTCAAAATAAATAGAGCTTAATATATAGTTGTGGTGTCTCAATTGTGTAGAACTAACAACAGTAAGTAAAGAAGAACCATTTTTATAAACATCGAAATAGTGCCTTTCGTCTATTGTATGACTATAAGTAAAATCATAATCAGAAAGCGGGTGTTCGCACTGTTCAGGCTCGGGAGAAGGCAATGACTCAGATGAAGGAGGCGGTGCATTCAATATCGCTTGCTCAGCTTTTAAAGAACGAGATGATAATTCCTGTTTTAACTCAGTATCTGAATTACTTTCAACAATTTCATCTTGTTGACCTGTAAAAATAGAAGTATCAATGCCAAGAGCTTTGTATATTGCATAAGCTATAAATGCAACAGCAAAATAAACTTTCCAGTTTCGCCAGACAGCTTTCTGGTCTTGAATACCTGCTTCACCGTTTCCACCCTTCGTATAACTACTATAAAAACCAAAATACTCTTTTTTATATTTTCTCATTTCTTGTCTATATGTAGAATTAGCAGAAGACAAACGAACATTATCAAAATAAAAAGCTTTATAAGAATTATTTAAAGACAAATTATTTAATTTTTTAAGCCTCTTTTTTACTTGTGTTAGTTTAGCAATTTTTTTATTGATTTGATCCCAGTTTTGAGTTATTAAAACAACATCAGAACTTGAATGTCTATGTTCAGTAAACCAATTCTCAAAGTCTCTGTATGTATCATCAGAAGGAGAGGAAGAAGGAAAGACAATTTGACACTCATCAATAATATATAGAGGTCCAAGACCATTTTCTTTAACTTTCATATTTTCATAGTCAGTAATATCAGAAAGAAAAGAGAAGGGACGATGTGCAACGCCGTTAATTCTTTTAGCTTCTAGCTTTATTATATAGCTCGTGTCATAACCTTGTTGTTCAATATATTCAAGATTTAAGGGGAGGTTAGTAACTATATAACGAGCTTCATCATCATCAGCTTTATTCTTTTTTGGAAAGAAAGCAAGAAAACTGTCTTTTAAAGCTTGAAACTTGCCTTTATCTTTCTCTTGTCCTGCTTTTCTAACAAGAGCAGGTAATACGTGTTTTGTAGTTGCTTCGTAGCTTTTACCAGCCCCTGGCAATCCTTCTATTAGTGTAATCATATAAAATCCTTTTTATTATTAGTTAAACTTAAAAAATGGTATAAAAGAGCCAATTATTCTTAAAGCAATCTTTATTAAATAAGCTGTTAATATTATCTTGAAAGCTGTTGGCAAACCCATGGCATTAAAAGCTTGGAGAATAGGTTCAGGAACTTGTAGAAGTAAATTATGGACTGTATAAGTCATCAAAACATCACTATCGATAAAACTTAAAAGATACTGAACAAAATCAAGCATTGTTGAAGTAACTGTATAAGCTAAACTGTAAACAGTGCCCGGTATAAAATAATCAACTAAAAATAAAAGACCTGAAGAGCCAGCCACAACTAGCGGAATTATTAAAAATAATGGCATATTTATTCACCCCCTCTGAATAGTATTTTTAAAGATAAAAACATAGCAAAAACTAATGTCATAGTTTTAAGTAATTGATAAATAAAACAGGGAACATTGAAAGAGTATTGTTCTTCATCTAAACCTAGACGACTTAAAAAAGAAAACTCAATAGCAGGGCAAGATTCAAAGTCAGTTTCAGGAACTCTAAAACCGGACAAAAACTGATAACCCGGCAACTCTTGAAAATCAGGCAAAGCATCATCCCAGGCATCTTTCATAGCATCAGCTAATTGATAAACATCAACATCAGAACCATCATCGCAAACTTCTTCACCGTCTATCGTGTAACAGTCTCCACCGTTACCATCTCCTTGTTCCTCATCAGTGCCATCATCGCCTGTGCCTTCATCTGTGCCACCTCCTGTTCCGCCTGTCTCGTCTCCTGTGTCATCTCCTGTGCCTGTGTCACCACCAGTGCCGTCGTCTGTGCCTGTATCGTCGCCAGTGCCGTCGTCTGCACCTGTGTCGTCTCCTGTGCCTGTATCATCGCCAGTGCCGTCGTCTGTGCCTGTATCGTCTCCTGTGTCGTCATCAACATATTCATCGCAAGGAACGCCATCAATTTCACATTCATCATCTTCGGAAGGTGTTGACTCATCAAGACTAGGTAAAATAACTTCAGTGCTAATTCTATTTATAAAATCACTAAAAGAAGTGGGATTTAAACGAGAATCAAGACCTGAACAGTAATGAGTAGAACCTTTGGGCCACTTATACGCACCTTTAGTAATAGAAGAACCTGAAGAATAAAAACCTTTAACATAACCATAAGAGCTAACAGCGACACGATAAGCACCAGAATCATTTAATGTTAAGTCAGGACAAGAAGAATCTAATTCATATAAAACTTTTTTAGAAAGATTACCATCAATATAACTACCAAAATTTTTAGGATTAGTAAATCTAAAAACAGGCAACATATAATAATCAGCATTTGATGATAAAACATCAGAATAAGAATTAATTTTATAATTATCTTCTAAATCAAAACAACGATCAACAGTACTGTCTAATGAATCAAAAGTGAGAGACTGACAAGCATACTGTGCTGTGTCTTCCTCTTCACCTGCCCCTGTCCCATCATCCTCTTCATCACCTGTGCCTGTGTCGTCGCCTGTGTCATCTGTACCTGTTCCTGTTCCATCGCCTTCTTCATCAGGTATTTTAGTTACATTAAATAAAAAATAACTGTAATCATCTAAACCGTGACTCCACTCAGAATCTGAATCAGGAACCAAATAGCAACCTTCACTTTCAAAAGCAACAGGTGGAATACCCATATATATATTATAAGAAGCGGGACCATCATCGCTAAACCTTATTTCTTCTTGACCTGTGCAAGCATCATAGTCAGCAGCATTTGCGAAAATGCTAGGCGAGTATAAAATAGTTAATATAAATAGTAGAGTAAGGATTTTTTTAATCATTGTTTTACCCCGCCTTAGTTCCCAATATAAAGGCGAAAGCAACAAGGCCCGCAATTAAAGCATATACAGACATCTCTAATGCATCATTAGACTGTGCTAATAAAATGTTTGAATCTGTTAACTGCTGTATTATTTCCTCGTTTGTCATTTAAAATCCCTTTTATTATTTTTTTGTGTAGTTTCCCGTCTAAACTTTACCCCAAAGGGGCCCCTTTTAACGGGTAAATTTGTTTTGTAGTTTAATAAAAAAGGCGGGCAATGCCCGCCCTGGTATTAAGCTTTGTTAAGCAATCTCTTACCATACTTGAATCCAACCATCACAACGACAATAGCTAATAGTGCTGGAACAGCAACTGTAACTAATGACTCAATGCTTGAGATATTATCAAGAACGATAGTTTCAACTGCACTTGTATCACCTTCTTCCATAATGAAAACTCCTTTTCTTATGATTACTAGGGAACCGCCTAGAACGGTCGTAAGCCCCACGCTTACCATCCTAAAAACTACATCATATTGAGTAATTTCTTAGAAACTGAAAAGCTGAAACCCGCAAAATAAGCTAACAAAATACCACCTGCAATTTGCATCATAAATGTAGAAGATTCAGCCATTATTATTCTCCTTTTAAACTTCGTTTAGAACGAGGTTTCCAATTGTTAACTGACCATACCTATTTTTGTATGTAGACTTTGAAAAATCTATCTCATACTGTCCAGGTTTATACTGCTCAGAAACTATGCTATTAAATTTGGTTGGATATAGATCGTTTCCGTGCTGTATCCAATAAGTAGCGATAAGAAAATCTTTTGTTGGGTGTTTGTTAACTTCTTGTAATTCTATAATCATTTTAATTCTCCATTTTTATTATTAAAGTTTGTATTTAAGTATTCAACAACAGCTTGAAAGTCATCATCATTTTTAGAGTGACAACCGCACAATACGCATTGTTTAGTTTCTTTATCTGTATATCTTTCGCAACAATCGCTCATATGTAAGCTCCTTTTCTTATTGTTGTTTTGTTATGATATAGTGTAACACTATTATACTAAAAAGTCAAGTTTTATTTGCATTTTTTATATATAGAAGTTCTGCTTTGTTATTGATTTTTTAACGCTTGCACGTTAAAAAATGATATATTTTCGAGCATTGTTATATATTATATCCCGCAACTTTACAGTTGTCGTATGTGTCTCTAAGGCACGGTTATGCATTGTCCCAATGCCCGTGTTCTCCGAAGGCCCAGCAGGGGCTTTATATATTCAATGAATATACAAATAAAACAAAGGTCAAAAGCGAGCAGAACATACTTATATATTAGAAATATGTTATAATGTATCAATAAGAATAATAAAGAGGGTATATATTTTATGAAAGCATTTTGTCGTTTTGAAGCGAAAGCATTTAGCAGAAAGAAAGGCCATAGTGCTATTAAAGCATCAGCATATAGAACAGGACAAGAATTGTATTGTGAGCAGACAAAGCAATTATATAATTTTGAATATAAAAAAGATGTTGTTCATTATGAAACAGACAAGCAATTTAGAGACAGCGAACATTTGTGGAATACAGTTGAAAAAGCAGAAAAGCGAAAAGACGCGACTATACAACGCGAGTTACTTTGTTCATTAGATAAAAACATTGACGAGAAAGAAGCTAGAAAATTAGCTCGCAACTTCTGTAAAAAAATACAGAAAAAGCACCTTGTCGCTTATGAATTCGCAATTCACAAAGGCAAGAACGACGACAACCCGCACGTTCATATAATTTTAAGCACTAGACGCTTTGAGGATGGAAAGTTCACAGAGAAGAGCAGAGAGCTAGATGATAGGAAAAGCGGACTGATAGATTTTTGGCGGAAAGAATGGCAGAAGGATAGCGATACTATATTAAAGCTACAAAATAGAAGAAAAGCTAATTTAAACAATGATTTATACCCTAGACCAAGGCTATCAATGTAAGTTTGGTATATACCCTTGCCATTCGAAACCGGCGCTATCCATCTCGCCCGCGCCAGCCACGAGCGCCGCTATCCGGCGCAATTTCAGCTGGTGGCGGCGATGAATCCCTGCCCCTGCGGGCATCTAGGCGACCCGCGCCAGCGATGCCAGTGCACCGCCAGCCAAATCCAGCGCTATCAGGCACGACTTTCCGGTCCGCTGCTGGATCGCATCGACCTGCAGGTGGAAGTCCCGGCGCTACCGCCAGAACAACTCACCGCGCAAACCCAGGGAGAATCGTCAGAAGCCGTTCGCCAGCGTGTGATGGCCGCCCGTAAGCGGCAAATGGCAAGAGGCGCGCTCAACAGCCAACTGAGTGGTAAAGCGCTGGAAACCGCCTGCGCGCTAAACGACGAGGAGCGCGCCTGGCTTGCCGGGGTGTTGGAAAAGCTCAAGCTCTCCGCCCGCGCCTACCACCGCGTGCTGCGCGTTGCGCTGACGCTGGCCGACCTACAGGGCGAACCCAAGCCTATCCAACCACACTTGATCGAAGCCATCGGCTACCGGCAGTTGGATAGGTTGTTGAAAGGCACTTAGCCGTGCGTTTTGGCCAGCGAATCGACCAGGCGCTGGCAGAGTACATCAAGCTTTTGGCCGGTGGCTGCATCATGCAGCGCGCCGCTGTCGTTGAATGCACTGCCCGCCTGGGGAAGCGATAGCGGCTGTGGTAACACGGTCAGGCTTAGGTTGGCCAGTAGCTGCTGCGCCAACGGCATGGCGCGAATACCGCCTAGTCCACCGGGTGATGCCGCCACCAGCGCTGCCCACTTGCCGGCAAAAAGCCCAAGGCCTGGGGTGTCGCCGTAAGGCCTGGATAGCCAGTCCAAGGTGTTTTTGAGTAGCGGCGTAATAAAGCCGTTGTACTCGGGAGAGGCGATAAACACCGCCTGATGTTCGGCGAGGATAGCGCGCAGTTTCAGCACATTATCTAGCATGCCTTGCGCTTCAATGTCTTCGTCAAACAACGGGCAGGGATAATCTTTTAAATCAATGAAGGTCGCTTGGCCACCCAATGCGTCAATACGCTTTGCAGCGAGTTGGGCCAGCTGTTTATTGAGTGAACCTTCACGGGCGCTGCCGGCAAACACCAGCACTTTCGGTGGGTTATGTATCATCGCACACTCCTGATAAAACATCAGCTAAGGTAAATAAACCACAACGAGTTTCGCACAGGCATTAGGCGATAGCATTAACCTCATCTATATAAAGCGTCTAATAGTTAAAAGTTATCACCTGCTTTTACGATGAAGACGACCCTTTGGCGGACGCCGCAGCCTTGGCCACCGCCACTTGGTCAACGAACGCATCCAACGCGTCGAACAGCGCGCGGCGAATCGGCTCTGCTTCGTTGACCAGATGGTGGCGTGCCTCGGGATGGCGATATATCTGGGCGCCAGGAAACTTTTCTTCCAGAATTGCCAGATTCCACTCCCAATCCACGGTGACGTCTTGTTCGCCCTGTAAAATCATCACGGGCAAATTAAGCGGGTCGCGGGCCAGCAACCGCGGTATCCAACGTCGCATGGCCGTAATCCAGGCCACGCTTAACTGATTGGGCTGCAAGGGGTCGTGCTCGCGTAAAAATTCGGTAAATTCTTCGTCAGTGGAGTTAGGTCGATACTTGCGCGGCAGCGCTTTGACGAACGGACTAGCGATCAGATGCAGCCAGCTCGCCTGGCTCCAGCCCCATGGCCGAACCAACGGCGCCAACAGCACCAGCCCATCCCAGCCAGCCGCGTCGCGTCGGTTCAGCGCATCGGTGGCCAGAATGGCAGCGCCGGTACTTTGCCCCACGCCCAGCCAGGGCGAGGGCGCCATGGACTGCTGTGACAGGATAGTTTGCACATGCGTCAGGCAGTGTTGATAGTCGTCAAAGTCATCGATGGCCGCCCGCGCCCCACTGGATAGCCCGTGACCAGGCAAATCCCAAAGCACGACGCGCCAGCCTCTATCCAACAAGCGCTCCAGCAGATGACGATAAAGCCCTAAGTGATCGAAGTAACCGTGCACGACAAAGGCGGTGCCTCTCGGGGTCGGTGGGCTCCATACTTGGCACCACAATGCAAAACGCCCGGTATCAATAAATCCGGCGTATACTTCTCGGGTGTCACGGCGCAGCGTCTCTAAGCCGTAGTGCTGAAAATAGTCGTTCATCGCCGAAGCAAGAGTATCACCAGGCACCAAGCGGGAGAGTGCTGAGTCGCCGGCGTGGCGACGAAACAATGCCTCTAAATGATCGAACTCGCGCATTCGCACCTCTCCTTAACCGCTATCCCTTAACCGCTCATTGGCCATTGGTCAGCCATTGACCCATGACGCTTTGCCTTATCATTTGGTCGAGCATAATGGCGCTTTAAGGTCTACGCTGTTTACATGCCCGAACATATATGGAATTATTTTCCACAAATAGATTTTAAATGCATGTTCATCTGACTGTGACGGGCCATCAGCCTAGCAATACGGCGTCACAGCCACCTTAACAGGAGAGTCTCCATGAGCGAGCGTATCACGCGTCACCGTTTACAGGTGGCAGCCGACCTAGATCGTTTTATCAAAGACCACGCACTGCCCGGCACCGGCGTCGACGAAAGCGCCTTCTGGGCAGGCGTCGACGCCTTATTTCACGATTTAACACCAAAAAATCGTCAGTTGCTTGAAGAACGTGATGTCCTTCAAGAAAAGTTAGACGTTTGGCATCGCGAAAACCCTGGCCCAGTCGCGGATATGCCCGCCTATCGCCGCTTTCTGAAGGATGCGGGCTACCTCGTTGACGCGCCTGCTAACGTGAGCGCTACCACCGCCAACGTTGACCGCGAAGTGGCGGTTCAGGCCGGGCCACAGTTAGTTGTGCCGATGAGCAACGCACGTTACGCGCTCAACGCCGCCAACGCACGTTGGGGCAGCCTGTATGACGCGCTCTACGGCACCGATGTCATTTCCGAAGAAGACGGCGCTGAAAAAGGTACCAGCTTCAACCCCAAGCGTGGCGCAAAAGTTATCGCCTACGCCCGCGGCGTATTGGACCGCGCGGCACCTCTGGCCACTGGCTCCCACCGCGATGCGGTGAAGTACGCCATTCGCGATGAGCACTTGGTGGTTACACTGGAAGGCGGCCGTGACACGGGCTTGAAAGACGCTGGCAAGTTGATTGGCTTCACCGGTGATGCGGCCGCCCCTGACGCTATCCTGTTGGGCAACAACGGCCTGCATCTGGAAATCCAGATCGACGCCAACCACTCCATCGGCAAAACCGACCCGGCAGGCGTTAAAGACGTGGTCGTTGAAGCCGCACTCACCGCGATCATGGACTGCGAAGATTCCGTTGCCGCTGTCGATTCAGAAGACAAAGTAGGCGTTTACAGTAACTGGCTAGGCCTGATGAAGGGCGATCTTGAAGAGAAGATCGACAAAGGTGGCAAGACCTTTACCCGTAAACTTAACGCCGACCGCACCTGGCAAACCACCGATGGTAGCAGCGTCACGCTACCCGGCCGTTCGCTGATGTTCGTGCGTAATGTGGGTCACTTAATGACCACACCGGCGATTTTGGACGATAAAGGCAACGAGCTACCGGAAGGCATTCTCGATGCGGTAGTGACCTCGCTGCTGGCGCTTCACGACCTGAAGAAAGACGCCGACCAGCCGCGCAACTCGCGTACCGGCTCGGTATATATCGTCAAGCCGAAGATGCACGGCCCTAAAGAAGTGGCGTTTGCCAACGAGCTGTTTAGCCGCGTCGAAGATATCCTGGGCATGAGCCGCGACACCCTGAAAATGGGCATCATGGACGAAGAGCGCCGTACCACCGTCAACCTCAAGGCATGTATCGCTGAGGCCGCGTCGCGGGTGGTGTTTATCAACACCGGCTTCCTCGACCGTACCGGCGACGAAATGCACACCGCTATGGAAGCAGGCCCGATGGTGCGCAAGGGCGACATGAAGAGCGCCGCCTGGATTACCGCCTACGAGAAAAACAACGTGCAGGTTGGCCTTGCCTGTGGCCTGCGTGGCCGCGCCCAGATCGGCAAAGGCATGTGGGCGATGCCCGATTTGATGCATAACATGCTGGAGCAGAAAATCGGCCATCCGAAGGCGGGCGCCAATACTGCTTGGGTGCCCTCGCCGACGGCGGCGGCGCTGCATGCGCTGCACTACCATCAGGTCAACGTTACAGACGTTCAGCGTGAGCTGGAAGGATTGGGCGAACCTGACTACCTGGATGACCTACTCACCGTGCCAGTGGCGGAAAACGCCAACTGGTCCGATGAAGAGAAGCAGCAGGAACTGGATAACAACTGCCAGGGTATTCTCGGCTACGTAGTACGCTGGGTAGAGCACGGCGTCGGCTGTTCGAAAGTGCCGGATATCCACAACGTCGGCTTGATGGAAGACCGCGCCACGCTGCGTATCTCCAGCCAGCACATTGCCAACTGGCTGCACCACGGCATTGTCGATGCGCCGCAGGTGGAAGAAACTCTCAAGCGCATGGCCAAGGTGGTGGACGAGCAAAACGCCGGCGACCCCACCTACACTGCCATGAGCGCTAACTTCGAAGGCTCAACCGCCTTCAAGGCAGCCTCGGACCTGATCTTCAAAGGTCGCGTGCAGCCTTCTGGCTACACCGAGCCGCTACTCCACGAGTGGCGTCAGGTGCACAAGGCGAAGTAAACTCGCCTGATAGCAAAATCAGCCTCGAGGCTACCGCTTCGGGGCTTTTTTATGAGGAAAACAAGAATGACGGTGATGACCGCCGAACAGATCGAACAGTTTCTTGACGAGGTCTTCCCCCAGCGAATGGGCAGGATCGAAAGTGTGGGCGAGATGAGCGCCACCATGCGCTTGGCGATTGGCAATGAACACCTGCGCCCTGGCCCGCGCGTCTCTGGCCCCACCATGATGGGCTTTGCCGATGTGGCTATGTACGTGGCGATATTGGCGCAGATCGGCCCGGAACCGATGGCCGTGACCAGCGATTTAAACTGCCACTTTTTACGCGCAGCATCGGGCGATCACGACATCATTGCCCACGCCAAGCTGCTCAAGCTCGGCCGCCGCTTGGCCGTTGGCGAAGTGTCGATTGTCTCCGCCGCCGATGAATCCAAGCCGGTGATCCACGTCACCGCAAGCTACGTGCTGCCGGATAACGCCTAACCTGCTTCACGGCTCTAGCGTCATGAATGGCTCATCTTCCTGATCGCTAAATGCGTAGACGTCGTAGGGTTCTTCCTGCGGCCCGGGCATGCCCGGTGTACCTGTGGGCATACCGGCCAGGCCAATGCCGTCCACATCGGGCTGCTCTTCAAATAGCGCTTGTAAAGCCTCCATGGGCACGTGGCCTTCAATCCAGTAGTCGCCTATCTCGATGGTGTGGCACGACCCTAGGCCGTGGGGGGACTCCTGCCTGCTGCTTGATTTCGCCCAGCTCAGCGTTATCGACAATTTTTACATCAACGCCCTGCTCTTCCAGGTGGCGCGCGTATTCATCGCAACAGCCGCACTGCGGATTTTTGTACATCGTCGCTTCATCAGGCAATGCGGCATGCGCCGTGGTGGCGCCCAGCAATAGCGCGCCCGACACCCATAGCGAGGCAGTTTTTCGATTCATGAGCATTTCCTCAGTGGTAACGACGTGATCAATTCGTCCGGCTGAACAGGGATTTGGCCAGCGAAGCGATACCCAGCCCAGCGAGTAGCAGAACTGTAAGTGGCATGAGCCAGCCCAACCAGCCCATTGACCCCATCAGCGCGAAACAATCTGCATTCATCATGATAGCCTCCTGACAGTCGCTTGATGAACATGTTCGTTTAAAGCTTACAACCTATGGGTTACCCCAAGGTCAAGCGACGGCAGTGGAGGCCGCGTATTGCTTGATGCGGATCAATATGGCGGCGTGGGTTTCAGGCTCCGTTCAGGTTGATAGCTTATAAACTTACAGTGAGCTTTTTAAACTTTTCTTTGTGAGACTACCCCTATGCGCAAATCATCCCTTACGCTAGCCCTTTTCGCCGCAACCTTGAGCGGTGTGGCATCCACCGCCTGGGCTTCAGGCGAGCATAGTGGCGACCACACCGAGGCCAACGCCGCCGATGTTGAACGCACCATCAGCGTTGAAGCAGGCGACATGTGGTTCGACCCCGAGGAGATGGATATCGCACCAGGCGAAACTGTCGAGTTCGAAATCAACAATACTGGTAACGTGGAGCATGAATTTGTGATTGGCGACAAAGCCGCACAAGAAGAACATCGTAAAATGATGCAGGAAATGGATGGCGACCATGGTGACCACGGCGGCCACGACATGGCCGAAGGCGAGCATGGCGGTCAAATGCCATCGGTGACCATTGGCGCAGGCGAATCCAAAACACTGGTGTGGACAGCCCCAGAAAACGTCGAGCGCCTTGAATATGCCTGCAACATTCCAGGACACTACGAGTCCGGCATGTACGGCGATATCAACTTGTGACGCGATACGATGAAACTGTTGCTGTTAGAAGACGATGACCTGCTGGCGGAAAGCCTTGCGGAGAGTCTGAAAGACAACGGCTATCTTGTCGATGTGGCCGCCTCAATCAAGGCGGCCACGTCGTTCATGAGCACCGAAGAATACGCGCTTGCCATTCTTGACCTCGGGCTACCGGATGGCTCGGGACTTGAGCTGCTCGCCAAGTGGCGACAGCAAAAACATGCCATCCCTATGTTGATACTCACTGCGCGCGATACCTGGGAAGACAAGGTGGTTGGCCTGGAAACCGGTGCCGATGACTACCTCACCAAACCCTTCCACGAAGCCGAACTCATGGCCCGCCTGAAAGCCCTGCTACGTCGGCAATCCGGCCAGTTATCCCAGGTTATCACGCTCAATGGTGTGTCCCTGGATGAAGCCGGTCAGCGCGTTTCAAGCAACGGCGGCGCGTGGCGTTTGCTGACCGCCACTGAGTTTCGTCTGCTCCGGTACTTGATGCACCACCCTGACCGCATTCACTCCAAAGAACGGTTGCTGGAGCAGCTTTACGCACTTGAGCAGGACGCAGCGGCGCCCAACCTGGTCGAGGTGTACGTAGCCCGGCTGCGCCGCTATCTTGGCAAGTCGATCATCCAGACCCGCCGCGGCCAGGGGTATCTCTTTGCTTCACATTGATCAGCGTAGCCTGCGCTTTCGACTGCTGGCCTGGCTAGGCGGCGTCGCACTGCTGGTGGTCGGCCTGACATGGCTGTTGCACGGGGTGTTTCTGCAGAACCTGGCCAAGGACTTTCTGGGCGAGCGCCTCATGCGTGAAGCCGACCACGCGGTAGATCAGCTCGAGCAAGACCGCCTGGCGGTCCCCGCATCGCTTGCTTCGGCCAGCCAAGGCTATCAGGTATTCCATCACCTCTATGTGCTACGTCTGGATGACGACATCAGCGCCTCTGATCCGATCTGGCAGCGCCAGCTTGCCCCGCTGCTTGACGATGACGGTGATGCGCTGATTGAGGTGAAACACAGGGGGGACCATTTGCTGGTCTATCGCCGCCACTTCGAGTGGCAAGACACCTCTGGCGTACTGCTGATTGGGGAGGACTTTTCCCAGGTCGAAGCGGGCCTGGCCACCCTTCACTGGTGGGTCGGCGGCATTGCGGCAGGTCTGCTCGCGGTGCTGGTCACGCTCAATATGCTGGCCGTCAATCGCGGCTTGCGACCACTCTGGCAATTACGCCACCAGTTGGAAGCCCTGCAGGCAGGCGAGCGCCAGCGCCTATCACTCACCGCCCCCGCCGAACTTGACGCCCTCGTCGCCCAGCTCAATCGCTTCATGGACGATATCGACCTGCGCCTGCAGCGCTCGCGGGAGTCGGTCGCTAACCTTTCCCATGCCCTCAAAACCCCGCTGGCAGCAATCACCCAGGTGCTCAGAGGTGGCCGACCCATAGACGACGAACGCCGCCGCAAGCTACTGATGCGCATCGAGGACATCAACGCTCAGTTGGATGCCGAACTGCGTCGCGCGCGCATTGCCGGTCCCCATGCGGGACACATGACGCACCTGACGCGTGACAGTCAACGGCTGATGGACATGTTTCGTAGCCTCTACCCGCAGCCCTCGTTCGCCCTGACAACGTCGCTCAACGACCGCGAGCAGGTACCCATCGACGTTCACGATTACGCCGAGATGCTAGGCATTGTGCTGGATAATGCCGGCAAATGGGCCGCCAGCGAGGTGCGATGCCACGTCAGCGCCACCTCTGAGGCCCTGACCCTGACAATCGATGATGACGGCCCCGGCGTTGCCGACAAGGACATGGCACGCCTCGGCGAGCGCGGCACGCGGCTGGATGAGCGCCACCCCGGCTACGGTCTGGGACTTGCCATCCTGGACCAATTGGTGGCGCGTTACGCTGGCCACTGCCGGTTCGAGCGCAGCCCGCTAGGCGGCCTGCGGGTTGTTACCCGCCTGCCATTGCCGGACGTTAAGCCCTCCTGACGGTTTTTCAGCCTTGATTCAGCTTACTCCCCCATGATGATGCTATTGATCATTGAGGGGAGTTTCACATGTCGCGTTCGACCATTATCCGTCACCCGCTTTCACGCCGCCAGGTGCTGAAAGGCAGCGCGGCGTTGGGGCTGGGTTCGGCTGCCGCCCTGGGCATGAGCCCCGCCTGGGCTACCCCCTGGGGCCGCTCCAACGTCTATTCCAAAGGCGTTGAAGAAGGGCCTGAGATAGCGCTGGCCATCCGCCGTGAAAGTCTCCAGATTGACGGCAAGACCGCTAGCGCCTTCAGCATTAACGGCACCAGCCCGGGTCCCCTCTTACGCCTGAAAGAAGGCCAGGACGCTGTACTGCGCGTTACCAACCTGCTCGATGAGCCCACCTCGATTCACTGGCACGGGCTAATTCTACCTGCAGGGATGGATGGCGTGCCGGGAGTCAGCTTTGCTGGTATCGAGCCCGGCGAAACCTTTACCTACCGCTTCCCGGTGCGCCAAAACGGCACCTACTGGTACCACAGCCATTCTGGCATGCAGGAACAGCTTGGCCACGCCGGGCCGTTGATTATTGACGCCGCCGAACGTGAACCCTTCCGCTACGACCGCGAGCACGTGTTGTTGCTTACCGACTGGACGTTCGAAGACCCCATGGCGGTGTTTCGTAACCTGAAAACTATGGAGGGATATTACAACTTCCAGGAACGCACGGTGGCCGATTTCTTCGCCGACGTTCGCCAAAACGGCTTGTCCCAGACTGCCGAAATGCGCAGCATGTGGGCCAAAATGCGCATGAGCTCCAGGGATATTGCCGACGTTACCGGCAGCACTTATACCTATCTGCTCAACGGTCACTCCCCCGAGGAAAACTGGAGCGCGCTGTTCAAGCCAGGCGAGCGCGTAAGGCTGCGGGTGATTAACGGATCGGCCATGTCCTACTTCGACGTGCGTATTCCCGGGCTGAAAATGACCGTGGTGGCCGCCGACGGGCAGCCAGTTCAACCGGTGCCCGTGGATGAATTTCGCATCGGGGTTGCCGAGACTTACGACGTTCTGGTGTCACCTGAAGACGATCAGGCGTATACGATTTTCGCCGAATCCATGGATCGCAGCGGCTACGCCCGCGCCACTCTCGCCCCTCGCGAAGGCATGCAGGCGGAGATTCCGGAGCGCCGCCAGATTGCCGACCGTGGCATGGAGGCCATGGGTGCTCACGGCATGGATCACGGCGACATGGAGGGTATGGACCACTCCAACATGTCGGACAGTGACATGGAGGGCATGGACCACTCCAATATGTCAGACAGTGACATGGAGGGCATGGACCACTCCAATATGTCGGACAGTGACATGGAGGACATGGACCACGGTGACATGGACCACGGCAGCAGCGGGATGGAGAAAGAAAGCGCCAAGACCCGCGACAACGGCATGCTGGTGGCTGGCGAAGCCCAGCCTGGCTCGCGCTACGACCAGGCGGGTATTGGCATCGACCCCGACGAGCGCCGCGTGCTGGTCTACCGCGACTTAAAAGCCTTTACGCCCTGGCCCGACCGCCGCGAGCCCGGCCGCGAGCTGGAACTGCATTTGACCGGCAACATGGAGCGCTACATGTGGTCGTTCGACGGCCAAAAATTCAGCGAAGTAGACGGCCCTATTCACTTTGAAAAGGACGAGCGCCTGCGCCTGATCCTGGTCAACGACACCATGATGGAGCATCCCATCCACCTGCACGGCATGTGGATGGAACTGGAAAACGGCCAAGGCGAGCTGATTCCGCGCAAGCACACCTTGAACGTCAAGCCCGGCGAGCGGGTGTCAGCGCTGATCACTGCGGATGCCGAGGGCAGTTGGGCCTTCCACTGTCACCTTCTCTACCACATGGACGCTGGCATGTTCCGCGTTGTGCAAGTTTCTTAAGGAGGCCATATGAACGCCAAACGCTACGTAACCTTTGCCAGCACATTGCTGGCCTTGGCCGCCGCCACAGCACACGCCGAAGACGGCTACGACGCCCCGGATGACTGGCCCGCGCCCATGCAGGAACACAACATGGGCATGGGTCTGTTCGACCGACTGGAATACACCGTACCCGACAAGGGCCCAGAGGCGGTGGTATGGGACTTCCAAGGCTGGTACGGCGGCGATATCAATCGCGTGTACCTCAAATCGGAAGGCGAGAACGTCCAGGGCGACGGCGAAGACGCCGAGTTTGAGTCTCTGGAACTCCTGTATAGCCGCCTGGTTGCGGACTTTTGGGAGTTACAGGGCGGTGTGGGCTACCAGGGCGGCGTATTTTCTGATGACCATGCCGAACGCACCTACGGGGTGGTGGGCCTGCAAGGCGTGATGCCCTACGGCATTGAAACCGACCTGGCCATGCAAGTCAGCGATGAAGGTGACGTGGCGGCAAGTTTTGAAGGCGAATACGATTTACGCCTGACCCAACGGCTTTATCTGCAGCCGCGCACGGAAATTGCCGTGGCCGCCAGTGAGGTGGAAGAATTTGGCGTCGGCGAAGGGCTTAACTCGGTTCGCACCGGGCTACGTCTAGGCTATGAAGTGACCCGCCGGATCGCCCCTTACGTGGGTGCCTACTGGGAGAAAGAATACGGCGACACCGCCGACCTGTCCCGCGCCAGCGGCGACAGCACCGAAGATACCGGCGTCGTCGCGGGCGTCAAGCTGATGTTCTGACCCCGCCGTCAACCCCCCTGCGTTGAACCGCCTTCTCTGACGCCCCAACGGTGTAACGACGCCGCTGGGGCGTTATTCATGTTAGTCTCCAATGGCGTTAAGCGGGCAATTTTTTGCCCATCGCCCCAGCGACCCATCACCACGCCAGCGTTACTGCCAGTACAGCTGATTTTTACAATACATAATGGGTTGTTCGTATTTAGATGCCATTCAATATCTTGCCCGATCCTCAATCCTTGAATGCCATTCAGGGGGAGCACGCCGCCTCGCTGGTATTGCTCTCATGGCTGGTGGCGCTGGCGGCATCCTACGCGGGATTGGATATCATCAAGCTGGTGAGCAAAGGCTCACACCCGGCGTGGCGGCGTGCCTGGCTCTGGGCAGGGGCCAGCGCCATGGGGCTGGGCGTTTGGAGCATGCACTTTATCGGCATGCATGCCTACCGGCTTGATTTTCAGGTCAGCCACGCACCGGTGCCTACCTTACTGTCGATCATTCCCGCCATTCTTGGCAGCTTTATTGCCATGCAGGTACTTGCCCGCGATGCCCCTTCACATCGCGCCCTGATGCTGGCCGGGCTAAGCCTCGGGCTGGGTATCGGGGTAATGCACTATAGCGGCATGGCCGCGATGCGGGCGCCCGCCGAGCTGTATCACGCCCTGGGCCTTTTCCTGGTGTCGCTGCTCGTGGCGATCGGCTTGGGGATGCTGAGCGTCTACGCCTACCGCCTCTGCCAGCATGAGTGGGGCATGCAACGCTCCCGAACCTGCGCTTTCATTGCCGCCCTGTGCGTTTCCATTGCGGTATGCGGCATGCATTATGTCGCCATGCAGGCCGCCTGGTTTTTACCCTTGCCGGAGGCCGCCAACACCCCGTCTTCATCACCCGCCTCTCACTGGCTTATCTACCTGATCAGCGGTGTGGCGGTAATGACCGCCCTACTCACCTTGATAGCGACCCGCGTGCAACGGCGGCTTCAGGCCAGCGAACGCCATGAACACATGACCCACACCAGACTACTGGAAGTCGTCTCCTCGCTTCAGGATTGCGTGATCCTGCTGGACGAGCAGGCCCGTATTCGCCTATGCAACGCGGCGTTTGAACGCCAGGTAGGGCTGCGTTCGGATCAATTGATGGGGCTGTCCGTATCAAAGCTTGCCTACGCCGAGAATAGCCAGACGCTGAGTCAGCACATCCGCGAGGCATTGGATGAAAAAGGCCAGTGGGGTGGGATGATCACTGCCCTGCGGGCGGACGGTACCGGGTTCCCGGCGTGGCTGAACGTCAGCCGGGTCACCTATGCGAATAGCGACGACCGCGATTATGTCGCGCTCTTAAGCGACCGCTCAAAAGAGCAGCGCGACCAGCAGCGCATTGGCTACCTCGCCTACCACGACATGCTCACGGAGCTCCCCAACCGCCGGGCGCTGCAGGAACACTTAGCCGCGTTCGCCCAACATCCCGCCTCACCCGACGCGCATGCCTTTCTGGCGCTGCTCGATATTGACCGCTTCAAGGTACTCAATGACAGTCTGGGCCAGGACATTGGCGACGAACTGCTGCGTCAGTTGGGCAGGCGACTGCACCAATGGTCGGGAGCCGGACTATACGTAGCACGCCTGGATGGCAACGAATTCGCGCTGGTAGGCGAGCTTGCCGCCCGCGACTGCGCCGGTGGCGAGCGCGAAACGCAGCAGCGCATCAACGCGATCATCACCGCGCTGACGGCTGACTATCTACTTCAGGGCCACACCTATCCCTGCCGACTCAACGTGGGGATGCTCGTTTTCCGCTCTCAGGAAAGCGCACCGGCCGCCCAGCTGTTCAAGCGGGCGGGCCTGGCACTGCTGGAAGCCAAGCGCCAGCGGGATGGAAAGCCCCAGTTCTTTCAGCAGGCGCAAGAAGATGAACTGGAAGAGCGCCTGACCCTTGAGCGCGAGCTGAAATACGCCATTGACCACGACGAACTGTGCCTCTACCTGCAGCCGCAGGTAGACCTCCATCGGCAGGTGATCGGCGCCGAGGCGCTTGTACGCTGGCAGCACCCGGAACGCGGCATGATTTCACCCGGCCGCTTTATTCCCGTGGCCGAAGAAACGGGGCTTATTCTGCCACTCGGGGATTGGGTATTGAAGGAGGGCTGCCGCCTGCTGGGGGAGTGGCGCCATCAACCCGCCTTTCGCCATTTAAAACTGTCGTTGAACGTCAGTATTCGCCAGTTTCAGCAGCCCGATTTTGCCGACCAGGTGCTGGCGGTCATCAAGCAGTATGATGCGCCCGCTGAGCGATTGACGCTGGAGCTTACCGAATCGCTACTGCTGAGCGACCCCGATGGCACCATCCACAAAATGCAGCAGCTGCAGCAAAGAGGCGTCAGCTTTGCGCTGGATGATTTCGGCACCGGCTATTCCTCCCTTGCTTACCTCAAGCTGTTACCGCTGGATACGCTGAAAATCGACATTACCTTCGTCAGGGATTTAACCCGGGACATGCAGGCCACTCCGATAGCGGCCACCATCGTGGCGCTCGCCGAGAGCCTGGGGCTGGGTGTCATTGCCGAAGGCGTGGAAACCGAAGACCAGCGCATGGTACTTGCCAACTTAGGGTGCAGTATTTACCAGGGTTTTCTGTTTGGCCGTCCTGTCCCAGTAGAAACGTTTTCCATGGCGTTACTCGCAGGCGGCATTGCGTAAAAACGAGCCGCCAACTCACCTCTAAACTATAACTACCTACCAAAACTTGACCTAAAGGCAACCCCAGGCACTACGCTTATAGCCTAGTGAAAGCATCAATAGGGAGGTTGCCGTGGCACCATCAACGCAGCAAACCGCGCGGGTTTACCGGATGAAAACCGCCGATCATTTGTGCCCGTTTGGCTTAAAGACCGTTGATTTACTTAAGCGCAAAGGCTTTGAGGTGGATGACCACCCCCTAACTTCACGTGATGAAATCGACGCCTTCAAAGCCCGGGAGAACGTCGACACCACGCCCCAGGTATATATCGGCGATGAACGCATCGGCGGTTATGAGGCGTTGCGTAAGCACCTGGGGATGAGCGTGCCTAACACCAAGGGCACGACCTACCGCCCGGTACTGGCGATTTTCGCTACTGCGCTGCTGATTGGCTTTGCGATTAGTTGGGCCGCCCAGGGCGCGCTATTCACAGCGCGTATGCCCGAGTACGCCGTTGCCACAGCGATGGTCCTGCTGGGTCTGCAAAAGCTGCAAGACGTGGAAAGCTTCAGCAATATGTTTCTCAACTACGATTTGCTTGCCCAGCGCTACGTCCCCTACAGCTACCTGTATCCCTACGCCGAAACACTCGCGGGTCTGCTGATGCTTGCCGGAGCGCTTATTTGGCTCGCCGCACCGTTGGCGCTGTTCGTAGGTACCGTCGGAGCGGCATCCGTGTTCAAAGCGGTATACATCGACAAGCGCGAACTCAAATGCGCCTGCGTGGGCGGCAACAGCAACGTACCGCTAGGCTTTGTATCGCTGACCGAAAACCTGGTGATGGTGGCAATGGGCCTATGGATGCCGCTGCGCATGCTGATCGCGTGAGTAAGGCTTGACTGCAGACAATACAAAAAACAAGCACTCATCCTCATTTCAAGCCAGGCTATGTCGAGGTCTGTATTAAATATTGGCAAAATAATCGCCAAGAAATAGTAGCCGTGACCATCTCAATGGATACCGCAGGTTTCATATTGACGAGCCCCCCTCCCTTGGAACTCCATTGTATCTGAGGGACAAAAATTTACAGTGGGAGTGATTGCCCTGCTACTTAAAGTCTATATAGTCTTTCCTATTAAAGAAAAAGACCTATATCTTAAAGTAGGCAAATAATAATTAATAACTGAGGCTTTTTTAATGACGGTTCCTACCCTGCATGAAAACCCCTCAGCAAGCGTGATTCGCTCACTGCTTCAGCATACCCACGAGCTATCTATTTATTCCAGGAATATGCCCTATGCCCTGAAGGCCGAGGTGATTGAGCTGAACCTGGGTAACGGCCGCATGGTGCTGGAAGTGGAATACGCCGGAGCGGATATCGAGCGCTACTTAACCTGCGACAGCCTAAGCTTTGACTTGGAGGCGCTGAAAGGACATCACGCGATTGAACGCGAGACCTACAGCTTGAGCAATGTCGCCGTCAAACTGCTCAAAGCAGACAGTACCTTGTATCGCTTGGAGTGCCAGTTGCCGGATTCGGTTTTCGTCAAAGAGAACCGAGGTTCTGTTCGTATCCCGTTCATTTTGGGTATGCAGACCCGTGTCGGTATCGAGGTTTATCCACATGAGCTCACTGTGCCGGGCAGGCTACGTAACCTGTCTATCGGCGGTTGCATGGTCGACATTGATCTAGCGGAAAGTGTCGCCATTGATGTCGATCAGGTAATTCCCGGGGTGACGCTGGAGTTTCCCAACGGTGATATTTTTTTTGCCGAAGGCAAAATCCGCCATATACGTCCTTTCGGTAATCATGGCTATGCGGCGGTCGGTATTCATTTTTACAATCTTTCGACATCTCAGGCTGAAATGCTGTACCACTACGTGAATGAGTCAGAACGAGAGGCCGCCTACCGTACCGGAACGAATGACAAAATGGTTTATCACTCCCCCCTGTTTATTCCTGGTACCAAGGAGAAGAAAATCCAGCAACGAGAAGCCCAGGAACGTGATAAACGCGCTCGCCAAACCCCCATGGAACGAGGTGTGATGGACATATCACATCAGCTGCAAGTGGGGCTGATGTACATGAAGACTCGCCAACTGTTTCCGGCCGATATTTTTTACGATTGCGTTGATACCCTGCGTTACCTTGTACAGCAGGATCGTAAAACATTTCTCTATGCCCTGGCGTTTTTACGCAATGAGCCAGACTGGGTAAGACACGCCGTGCAAGTCGCCGGACAGCTGACTGACATCATGTTAACCCGCGACCCGCATGACGCTAAGGTGCGTGAGGCTGTTCTGGGGGCCTTATTACACACCATGGGCAAGCCAATGCTGATCAGCGCGGACCTTCCATCACTCAAGATCAATATGAGCCCCGCCCAAAAGGACATCCTTAGCGGCCATGTGGCAACATTACGCAGTAAGCTGAGTGAGCTAGGCTGGGAGCCCAGCCCCACGTGCCGAGACGTGATTGAGAATGCCAACGAACGCCTGGATGGCTCGGGCTATCCGGCAGGCAAGCGTGGTGAAGAACTGTCGGAGGTCGTTCGTCTAGTCTCTTTGATCAAGGCGATTAACAAACTCCTTCACGCGCGAAACGGGGTACCTCCACGCCCACCGATTGACGCCTACCGCAGGATTAATGAGACCGGGACGGCCTACGACAAGACAGTGTTAGTGGAGTACATCCAAGTATATGGCTTGTACCCCATTGGTAGCTTAGCCAAGTTCTCGGGCGGCTTTCTTGCCTGGGTCATGGATATCAACAGCAAAGGCATGCCAAGTCAGGTTAACGTCGTCAAAAACTTACGCTTTCCTGACACCAACATCCATAGCGTTATCACCCAAGACGACATATCGCAGATTGGCAAGCTTGAGGGCATCGTCAACCCTTTGGATTATGGGGTGAGTGTGCTAAAGGTTTAATGGTTAGTGGGTAGGTGAGCGAGCATCGCCACCACCCCCAATGCCAGCCAGCCGATCATTAGCAAAAGCCCACCTATGGGGGTAACGATACCCAGGTTCAGCCCCGCCAACGCCATCAGGTACAGCGAGCCTGAAAAGGCCGCGATGCCCAGCGCCCAAAACGCCAGTACCCAACGCTGGCCAGCTATTGGGGTACTTCCACGCCATACCAACACCGCCAGCATGGCCAGCGTATGCCACGCTTGGTAGCGTACGCCGGTTTCTACCGCGCTGACCATTTCGGCCCCGGCACGCGCCTCCAGGCCGTGGGCGGCGTAAGCGCCCAACATGACCATTAGCGCACCCGAAATGGCGACGCCACACCACCACGCTTTATCTGCCTGCTGCACGTCTGTCTCCTTTCTGCACTTTCTGGGCAATTTTGCTGCACTGTTTAACCTTGCCACATACCTTGAGCGGCTCGAAACCGCTACAATAGAGGACGTTTAGCCCACACGTTTTGTTGCACACAATGGGACGCGCCCAGTTTATGTCTACCCCTAATGAGTTGATACAGCTCACGCTCAACGGTGACCCGCACTCCCTTCTTGCGGGTGCGACGGCCGCTGACCTAGTGGAACAACTAGGCCTAAGCGGGCGCCGTATCGCCGTGGAAATCAACGAAGAAATTGTGCCCAAAAGCCAGCTTGCCGACACCCGTTTGGCCGATGGCGATCAAATAGAAGTCGTCCACGCCATTGGCGGCGGATAGAGGAAATACCATGACCCAGCTAACCGACACCCCGTTCACCATCGCCGGACGCGACTTCAGCTCTCGCCTGCTGGTCGGCACCGGCAAGTACAAAGACTTCGACGAAACCGGCGCAGCCATTGCCCAAAGCGGCGCTGAGATCGTCACCTTTGCGGTGCGCCGCACCAACCTGGGCCAGGATGCAGAGGCGCCCAACCTGTTGGATGTGGTCTCGCCCAAGCGCTATACCCTGCTGCCCAACACCGCAGGCTGCTACACCGCCAAAGACGCCGTTCGCACCTGCCGGTTGGCCCGCGAGCTGCTTGACGGCCATAATCTGGTCAAGCTGGAAGTACTGGGTGACGAAGCCACGCTCTACCCCAATGTGGTCGAAACGCTCAAGGCCGCCGAAACGCTGCTCGCTGACGGCTTTGACGTCATGGTCTACACCAGCGACGACCCCATTGTGGCACGCGAGCTGGAAGCCATGGGTTGCTGCGCCATCATGCCGCTGGGCTCGCTGATTGGTTCAGGCCACGGTATTCAAAACCCGCACAACGTCAGCTTGATCGTTGAACAAAGCCGCGTGCCGGTGCTGGTAGATGCCGGCATTGGTACCGCCTCAGACGCGGCCATGGCGATGGAGCTGGGCTGCGACGGCGTATTACTGAACAGCGCGATTGCCCATGCCCGTGACCCGTTGCGCATGGCCAACGCCATGAAGCTTGCGGTGGAAGCCGGCCGCGATGCCTTCTTGGCGGGCCGCATGCCGCGCCGCCAATCGGCCGACCCCTCTACCCCTTTTGCTGGCCGTATTAACGGTTAACTGATTGTCGAGACACCATGACGGAATCACATAATAGCGGTGCTCCCACCACCGGTCCGGAAGGCGCGGATGCACCGCTGCACCGCCGCGGTATTAAAAGCTACGTTATCCGCGCTGGTCGTATGACCCAGGCTCAAAACCGTGGATTAGAAGACGTTTGGCCACGTTTTGGTCTTACCCTTGCCGACGGCCGCCAGGACTTAGACGCGCTCTTTGGCCGCCAAGCGCACCGCGTGGTGGAAATTGGCTTTGGCATGGGTAATTCGCTGATTGAGCAGGCAGAAACCCACCCGGAAACCGACTTTATCGGCATTGAAGTACACGCCCCAGGCGTGGGCAAGCTGCTGGATGAAGCGGATAAGCGCGGCCTCAACAACCTGCGCGTCTACCGTGAAGATGCCCTGGCGGTGCTCGAACAGTGCCTGCCAGAGGGCTCGCTGACCACGCTACAGCTGTTTTTCCCCGACCCCTGGCCGAAGAAAAAACACCATAAACGGCGCATCGTGCAGCCGGCCTTTGTCGAGCTTATCCGCACGCGCCTAAAGCCTGGCGGCACCCTGCACATGGCCACCGACTGGGAGGCTTATGCCGAGTGGATGGCCGAGGTGATGGACGCCGCCCCCGGCTATGAGAATACCGCCAGCGCTGACACGGCACCTTATGTGCCGCGCCCGGAGTTTCGACCGCTCACCAAGTTTGAAGCGCGCGGCGAAAAGCTCGGTCACGGGGTGTGGGATTTGATTTACCAGCGCTGCCACTAATTCGAGCTATTCAAACGCCGTGAGCGCAAAGCTTTCGCTCTCCACTACCTGGCTCTGCCAGGCATGCAGCGTCGGAAAGCGGTTTTGCCAATCAAAGGCCGGTAAGCGAAAGCTAATGTAAGCCAGCGCCACAGCCACCACAATCGCCCCCAGGGTGCGCTCGGCATTACCCGCCAGCACGCTGGGGTGCGCATTCAGGGTGACCAACGTGCGCTCAATGGCTTTTAAGCGACGGCTGCCCAATAGCGTTGTATCGACTTCATGGCCGCCGTGCTTGCGGCCAATGACCACGTTGAACGCCGCCTCCATTAAGCCGTGTCCTAGCCCGGCGAACGCCAGGGTTTCCGCGAGAGCCGCTTGCGGCAGCAGAGATTCACCCTCGCCTTGGGCGTCTAGGTAAAGCGCTATTAGCAGCGACTCGGTGAGCACCTCGCCCTCATCGGTCACCAGCGTGGGGATACGGCTAAGCGGGGTAATTTGTAACAGATCGCTATCCGACGCCCAGGGGTCGCACCAGCAAAGTTCGGTGCGCTCGATCAACTGCTTTTCATACAGGCAAATCCTAGCTACACGGGCGTAGGGCGACGTCGCGTTCAGGTAGAGCTGCATTGGGGTCTCCTTGAAGGGCACGTTCACCGCAGCTTGCGTGGCAAATCCCCATAACGCAATACGGCAGTGATCAAAGTAACCGGGCTCTATGTTACAGCGACCAAACTCGCCACAGGCAGGTACTAATTATCAGACGTTGGCCGAGTCAGATGCACCAGCATTGAAGGATGTAGCTCATGCAATTGATTAATGCCTAGCATTCCCATGTCCGCCCGTAATTCGGACATTAATAATCCGATGGCATGCTGTACCCCAGCTTCACCGCCTACCGAGGCCGCATAATTGAAGGGTCGTCCAATAAATACAAACTTGGCGCCAAGTGCCAGTGCCTTGATGACGTCCGTCGCCCGTCTAAAACCACTATCGACCATCACGCTCATATCGCCTGAGACTTCCATGGCCTTTGGGAGTGCACGCATCGGCGAAATAGCCCCATCCAACTGACGTCCCCCATGATTTGAGAGGATGACGCCATCCGCACCAAGATCCCTTGCCAGGGCAACATCTTCGGGGTGCAGCAACCCTTTAATTACCAGTTGCCCTTGCCATCGACGTCTGATACTCCGCAACGTTTCCCAATTTAGGTGTTCTCGGCCAGAAAAGTCACGTACCGCACTGCGGGATAAGATCGCGGACCCACGCTCGGCGGCATTGTTTTCAAAGTAGGGCATGCCGTGACACGCCAACGTGCGTAAAAAAGTGCCTAGGCTCCAGCTCGGGTGTGTCACACCATCCCAAAAGAGTTTTAGATTCGGTTTAAGTGGCGTTTTAAAGCCGGTGCGAAGATTATTCTCACGATTAGGCACTACCGCCGAGTCTACGGTGATGACTAATGTTTTTACGCCCGCCTGAGCGACTCGATCAACCAAACGATTGATGTCACTCACCTCGGCAGGCAAATAAGCTTGAAACCATGTATCAGGCGCGGCTTCTACGACTTCCTCCAGGCGAATTAAAGATGACCCACTTAAGATCATCGGTATGCCCGCTTGCTCAGCCGCTTGAGCCTGGGCGAGATCACCTCGATAACCGGACAAGGATGAAATGCCCATTGGCGCAATACCAAAAGGTGCTGAATACGTTTTTCCGAATAATGTGACTGATGTCTCGCGCTTGCTTACGTCGCGTAATACGCGGTGCATAAATCCATATTCTTCGAAAACGGCTCGATTATCGCGGTAAGAAGCTTCTGTTTCAGCCGCGCCTGAGA